>Ga0247841_10005545_pt1 | contig 20340 bp, 21 predicted proteins | sample LaCruzMarch2015__2_FD_192410 | JGI IMG/M metagenome (GOLD analysis project Ga0247841, IMG submission 192410) | Freshwater microbial communities from meromictic Lake La Cruz, Castile-La Mancha, Spain - LaCruzMarch2015_18m | ecosystem: Environmental > Aquatic > Freshwater > Lake | place: Spain... | reverse complement strand
ATATCCGGCATGCCCCGGTGGGCAGCTGGTCCTCGATGTGGCATAGCGTGGGTATTTTTATCCCATTTGCCTCGGCCGCCTCCAGGATAGTAACGCCCTCGCGTACCTTGATTTTTTCACCATCGATCGTGACGTTCACATTCCTCATATGTTTGCCTCTTGCTCCTATTCAAAAACAAACATGGCTTGATAGCCTTCTTATAATCATCTATTTTTGAATTTACGGGTGACTATATTCTCCAGGTGCGCAGCTTCCCCGAAAGAAGGTAAATCGCGATATCGAATATGTGCTGCATAGTAATTCCCCACGGAGGGCCGCTGTTGCATACCCCAATATCCTGCCCAAATGATAGTTTTTACTATATACTACTCCGTATCATACACGCAACTACAACCTCCTCTACCGACCTTTGTAACGGGGATTCATCCGTCTGTTGCGTCCGCAGGGATTCCTCTAAAGGTTAAAGACGGATGGATAACCTCGCGCCTCACTCCTATATTTTACGTGACCATCAAAAATTGTCGTCCGGAATTATAGTTTCGGACATAAGTTTTTGGGAGCATTAAGCTTTGGCCTGAATTTCGTCCCTGATTTCCCGCGGCGTCTTGCCCGTCACTTCCTTAAAAACCGTATAGAACGTAGATTTAGAGTTGAAGCCAACTTCGTAACATATTGACGAAATGCTCAATTTCTCATTATGCGCCAGCAGCCGCCTGGCTTCTCTCACTCTATATCCGTTGACGTAGTTGCGGAAATTGGCCTTCATTTGTTCGTTGAGGAACTGCGACAACTGGTGCTGCGTCATTGAGAGCCTGCCTGCCAGGGTCTGTAGATTGAGATCCATATCCTTATAGATTTGCTCATCATTCATCATCTCTTCCAGCCTGTTCTTGATAATATCGGTGTTTAGCCCCTGCAACAATGAATGCTCGTAACGTTTCCTTCGTATCTCCTCTTTAAGTGCAAAGAAGAACTGTGGGTAGTAGTCCTGTGTTATGAACATAGATACAATAATTCCTGTATGGACTGCCCCGCCCGATAGTATCAGTAAGGGGTTCGCCAGTAACATGCCGACGGTGAAGAGAGATAATGATAGAACAGAAGCGCCCAGTCTAAACCCAGTAATTCTGACTTCTCTTTTAATTTCTTGATTGGTCCAGAACTCGAAAATACTTTTTACAACAGCGAACTCATAGGCCATATTGCTGGCTACGGCAGCTAGCAACAGGTATACCAGGGGGCTTTGAGTCGGAGTGGTCAGGAAAACACTCAGTACATCGAGTTTGAATGCAGGATCTTGGAGTTGGAAGATTATCTCTCCTATAAACACCGTAATGGCCGGTATGAAATGCAGTATATCGATCTTTTGCATACTTTTCTTGATACCTAGAAGCGAATTGATCGTAAACAGGTACATTGGACCAAGCAAAAAGGCGCTAGTAAAATACAGGAACACTAAGATCGGATATTCCAAGCATACTTTATTGGCAAAGAGCGCATAACCGTATAGCACGATGCTGCTAACCATCAGAAGGAAAGAGCGTAGAAAGTTGGCCAGCTCACGTTTCTGAGCAATTACCTGCTGTACCGCCAGCAAAAAGGCGAGAAAACCGCCTATACAAACGAAATATGTTAGCACTACCTGCAGCATTGACATTTAACTCATTACTAATTCTCGTACCATTTGCCTGGCAGGTGGTAACCACCGACTATTCTCTTGCTATCGTTGATCACACTCTCTGCCTGGGTTCCGCCTATAAAGACAAGTAGCTTGAGATAATAGCGCTTATTCTAAGACGACCGGAAATTTATATCAACTGCCGTTCACGTGTTGACTGTCCAATGGCCGCGCTCCAGGTGGCAGGGCCAATCTTCATGAATTAATATGGGTTGTGAGGCATTCAAAATGTATGCTGTAAGATGTGCTGAGGCGTGAAATGTAGTATTTACCAGTGTGAGTTTACCGATCAACTGGCAGGGCGTGATAATAGAAAAGTGCTAAGGGCTGCACCTGTACTGCACCCCAGGGGCCCTGAGAGCGGCAATCCGTTGTAAACGCTGCACTCGACGGCTATTGTAGAAGCGGACCGGGCAATACCCCTCCCTGGTACCTGAACTTGAGGTTAAAACTTATGCTGCCTCCGGCCGGCAATATCTGGCTGGATGGAGTCACGTCTTCAAATACACAACCGGGCGGACCTCCTGAACTGTAGCTTACCGAGTATGTCCCGGTGGCTGCGTTGGAGAAGCTTTGCGGTACATAACCGCCCGACTGCATATAAGGGCCGGAAACTACGTAACCGACCGAACCCGACCATGGCTCTCCATTCAGCGTGGCCGTCACATGCACCGTGCCCCTGGCCTGGCCGTGGAAGTTAAGCGTGTAGCTGATCGTCCCGCCCGGCGTCAGCATCTGTGTTGCCGACGGGCTTACGCTGGTCAATACGGACCCCGGCGGGCCGCCGGAATTGAAACTCAGCGTGTATGTCCCGGTAGGCTGACCGTCATAGGTGGCCGGCACGTTGGAGCCGGTATGCGTGTCAGGCCCAATTATGCTGTAGCTGATGTCCCCCGATCCCAGGGCCACCTGCCAGGGCGCCCCGTCAAAGGTGGCGTTTATCAAGATTCTGCCATAGGAGGGCTGCTGGTGAACGAAGTTCATGGTAAAGTACACTGTGCCCCCGGGCATCACCGTCTGTTGAGCCGACGGAGTAATGCCGGACATCGTTGCGCCTGACGGTCCACCCGAGTCATATGTCAGTTGAATATTCCCGGCGGGCAATCCGCCCGTGCTTCGGGGCACCGAGTATTCGCGATCTTCGACCGGACCGCTGACGGTGTAATGCGTCAGCGTGTAATTTACCGATCCCGTCCATGGCTCCCCATTGAGCGTAGCCCTTGTTTGCACGTTGCTACCGGAAACGGAACTGCGGAAGATCAAGGTGAAACTGGTGGTACTCCCGGGCCCCAGGATTTCCGTTGCTGAGGGAGAGACGGCGGTCATAGTGGCCCCCGGCGGGCCGCCGGACATGTAAGCAAGTGTATAGGTGCCGGGGCTGACGTTGGCGAAAGTCTTGGGCACCGCGAAACCCGTGGCTGTCCCGGGACCAGTCATTATATAGTTGACCGTACCAGACCAGGGGACGCCGTCCAGCAATGCGTATACCTGTATTCCACTGGCTGACTGGCCGCGCATCTGCATGTTGAAGAGAATATTACCTCCCGCCGTCAAAGTCTGTGTCGACGACGGTGTAATGCTGTTGAATGTCCCTCCTGAAGGGCCGCCATAACTGTACGTCAACGTGTAAGTGCCCACAGGCATGTTGGCAAAGGCCTGCGGAGTAGAGCTTCCCGATACAGTCGTCGGCCCCGACAGTGTATAGCTGATCGATCCGTACCAGGGTGCGCCATCCATGGCCGTGTCGATGTTGATAGTGCCGGTTGCGCCCGGTGGTGGAGTAGGACTGCCGCCCGGGGTGATGAAGTACCACGCAGTCGTCCAGGGTCCAGTTTCTCCTTTGTAGGATGCGCGCACACGCCAGAAGTAGGTTGTTGAGTCGCTCAGCCTGCCATACGGGACGTTATAGACGATTTGCGTAAGGTTGCTTTCATTTATCAACGGGTTCTTGAATCCGGTGTCCGTCGCCACCTGCAGGTGATAGGTATAAGCGCCAAGGCTTACCCAGGTCATAACCGGGGAAAGCGATTGCGCCGTGCTGCCATTGGCCGGCGTTGCCAGCACAACCGACAGAGGGCTGGTAGGGATCGCGCAGCCGGTCACTGCAACCAGTATGATCAATAGCACCAACATCAATCTGAACATAACACCCTCCAATACTGATCTTTTTATCAAGCAAGAAATATTAATTTACGAACACGTCACAGTTAGCGCATGCGCCTGACCCGGAATCCTTCGGGGGTTATATAGCTGCTTTTGCCGGGCTCTTCTTCGGAAGGCTCTTTCCCCTCTCTGCGGACTGTGACTTCCTTTCCGCCTGTCGGCAATTCGGCCTTGACCCCTGGCTTGCCGCTATCCCTGGCCAATAAAACGCCCTGTGGTGTCCTGGCCGCTTCCTCCAATGTCTTCTCCTCCTCTACAGCTTTCTCAAGTCTTTTCACGGGCACCCGGCCATCATCCCTGAACTCAGCCCGCGGCAGTTCCCTGGGCCTGAGCACCCTGCCGGTCCTGCCATAGCCACGCAGCATCCTGTCCTCGGTAACGGCAACAGCCGGCTCCTCAATGGCCGGGACAGAGGGAGGCGGGAGCGCGCCGGTTTGGCGCATATCATTTAAGGTGGTCTCAAGATCCTTGATCAGGTCGGTCAGTTCGATGGTGTCGACCTCCTCTTCCTCGGAGGCCCAGTTCTCGATCTCTGTGGCGTAATGTTGCAGCTTGAAGCTGTGCTGCTCAAGCTGTTTGATCCAGTCGGCCAGCTCCTTGGACGCATTCTGGATCTCGGGAATCTCAGATTCCAGCAGGTTCTTGATTATATTCTGAACAACGCTTTTTCGCGGCTTTGCAGCCATTTTCACCCTCGCTTTAACGGCCCGGACAATGATTTACAATATCGCGACCGTAAGGAATTATAACAACGCACATGTGGCAATGCAATGTACCGGGGCAACTCAGGCCTTGCGGACAAACACGTGGTACTTACCCCCCACCTCCTCAATTCCCAGGAACTCGTTGCCGGTCATCTTGGCCCAACTGGGCATATCCTGCTTGATGCCCTCGTCATCAGCCACCACCTCCAGCACCTGGCCGGACCGCATGGTCTTGATCTGCTTTGTCGTGTTGACGATCGGCATAGGGCAGTAAAGACCGATGCAGTCTATGGTTATATCAGCCTTCATGTCCTTCCTCCCGCTCCTATTTTAGCGGTTTGCCGCAACTCTGGCAGACAATCACTGTCTCTTCCATGATAAGCGCGCCGCAACTGGAGCAGCGGCCGAAGCTGACCTTGCAGACCTCGCAGAACGGGTTTTCGGCCACGACCAGTTCCACGTCGCAATAGGGACAGGTGCAACGGCAGATCAAGGGTTTGTTATCTTTCTCAGGTTTCGCAGGCATGTTCATCCTCCTCCGGTTCTTCTGTATCGGTAAGTCCCGGTATATCGATCTTGTTCTTTACGGCGTAGTTCCTGATGGCCTTACGCAGCGCCTGTGCGCCCAGATTGGAACAGTGCATCTTGTTCTTGGGCAGGCCCTCCAGCTCCTTGGCCACCAGGGCAGGCGTCACGGTCAACGCCTCCTCCAGCGTTTTTCCCTTTACCATGTCACTGACCATGCTGGAAACCGCGATGGCAGCGCCGCATCCGAAGGTCTTGTATTTTACATCCTCGATACGGTTGTCCTTAACTTTTATATAAAACGTCATCATGTCGCCGCACACCGGGTTTCCTATCTCTCCCACGCCGTCCGCATCTTCTATCTCTCCCACGTTGTGCGGGCTCATAAAATGCTGCATGACCTTCTCGCTGTAAACAGGCATAGCTATCACCCCTTCTGTTCTTTGAGATATTTGGAATACAGGGGAGACATCTGCCTCAGGCGGTCCACCACCTGTGGCAGCTTCTCCACCACGTAGCTAACATCGTCCTCATTATTATCGGGCCCCAAAGTAAATAACATTGACCCCTGAGCCAATTCGTGGTCGATCCCCATGGCCAGCAGCACGTGCGAGGCTTTGAGCGCACGTGAAGTGCAGGCCGAGCCGCTGGCGGCCGCGATGCCATGGCTGTTGAGCAACATGAGTGTGGCCTCGCCCTCGATAAAACGAAGGCAGAAGCTGGCATAGCCCGGCAGCCTGTTTACCGGATGTCCGGTTAATATCGAATGCTCAACGTTACCCAGTACCCCGGCGATCAGCATGTCGCGCAAACCGGAGAGCTGCTTCATCCTGCCATCCAGATCCCGTTTGGCTATCTCCGCAGCCTTGCCCAGTCCAGCGATGGCCGGAACATCCTCGGTCCCCGGCCTGCGCCCGCCCTCCTGTATACCACCATCCAGCAGGGGCAGGATCCTGACTCCGCGTTTTACCCAGAGAGCAGCGCTGCCCCGCGGGCCGTTGAACTGGTTGCCGGCTAAACTGAGCGCCTGCACGCCGAGTTCCTTGACATTAACCGGGATGTTCCCGGCGCTGGCTACGGCATCAGTGTGAAAAAGCGGCCCGTCCTTGGGCAGTTTTGCGGCAATCTCCGAGATGGGCTGGATGGTGCCAACTTCGCCGCTGGCATGCATTACTGATACCAGGATGGTGTCCGGCCTGACCAGCTTTATCACTTCGGCAGGATCGACCCTGCCAGAGGAATCTACAGGCGCCGGGCTGACCTCGAACCCCTCTTTCTGCAAGGTGCGGGCGGAATTCAACACTGAGAAATGCTCGATGGCGGAGACGATTATATGCTTGCCCCTGTCGGCCCGCGCCCGGGCTATTCCCTTGATGGCCATGTTATTGGCTTCCGTGCCGCTGGATGTGAAGACGAGCTCCTCGGAGACGCCGCCGATCAACGCGGCGACCTGCTCCCGGGCCTCTTCAACCGCCTCCCTGGCCCCGTCTCCCCAGTCATGCAGGGACTGCGGATTGCCGAATACTTCGCCCAGGTAGGGCAGCATGGCCTCCCTGACCTCGGGGAACAGTGGGGAGGCGGCGACGTTGTCCATATAAACTTTTCTCATCTTGCACCACTACCCTTAATAATAATGTATATCCGGCCTACCGGAAAATCAAAGGGCCAGCATTTTATCCACGGCCGACAGGGCGCGTTCACGCACTTCCGCCGGCACCCTGACCTCGGGCTTCATATCCTCCAATGCCCACAGCACCTTCTCAAGAGTGATCTTCTTCATGTTGGGGCAGACCGCCTTTACCGTTGCCGGGACGAAGGTCTTGCCCGGGTTCTCTTTATTGAGCCTGTGCAGTATTCCCGTCTCGGTCCCGATTATCATAACCCCAGCCTCCGCCGTACGCGCATACCTTAGCATGCCTCCTGTGCTGAGCACCTCATCCGCCACGGCTGTGACCTCCGGCCTGCACTCGGGGTGTACCAAGGCCACTGCTCCCGGGTGCTTTTTTTTCTGATCGATAATATCCTGCGCCTGGATCTTGACATGGGTTGGGCAATAGCCCGGCCACAGGACCATGGGCCTGCCGATCTTTGTCGACACGTAGTGGCCCAGGTACTGGTCAGGTATGAAGAGTATCTCGCCCTCGCCCAGGCTCCTGACCACGTTAACAGCGTTGGCCGAGGTACAGCAGATATCCGACTCCGCCTTGACCGCCGCGGATGAATTGACATAGCAGACCACGCGTGCCCCGGGTAGCTCCTTTTTCCGGGCAATCAGCTGCTCTGCCGTGATCATCTCGGCCATGGGACAGCCGGACCCGGCATCGGGAAGCAGCACCAGGCTGTGCGGCGACAGGATGGAGGCTGTCTCAGCCATAAAATGAACGCCGCAGAAAACTATTACCTCGGCCTTTACCTCGGCCGCCTTGCGGCTCAGCTCCAGCGAATCACCGACAAAGTCGCCGATGTCCTGTACCTCCGGGCGCTGGTAATTGTGAGCCAGGATGACAGCATGACGCTTCTCTTTCAGTTCAAGTATCTTTTCGATCAGTTCCCTGTTTTTTGTATCCTGTGTCATCTAAGTCCTCGCGGGCGCAGTTAAAGCTACGCCCCTATGCTGATGCTTTTTCACCCCGCGCACACAGGCGTGCGATCTCGATGGCCGTCCTGACCACGCTCACGGCATCGCTTCCCAGGGCTACGAAGAGCGGCTCCTTGCCCCAGCCATCCCCTTCATAAAAAATGTCCGGCACCCTGCCGTTGCGGCCGACAAGCTGCTTTATCTTCCAGGGCATGGAACTGCCGTCGGCCCTGGAAACTTCACCCGGCTCCCTGGTACGGTCGATCCAGCTGAAAACCAGCTTTTTCTCACGGGCATATTTTTTCACCACTTTGATGATAGTTTCATCGCATTTAAAATTTATACCGGCATTGACCTCCGGGTTGTACTTCCTGGACTCTATGATCAGACGCGCCATGTGGTCCGAGGCCCCCCATTTCGGCAGGCCGGAGGCCAGGGGATACCCGTTCACCACAGTTATCCTGCCGTCAATTGCAGCCACGTCCGAGGAATTTCGAGCGCCCGGCAGAGCGTAAACTATGTTGACCCTCACCTCGGGCATGAGCCTGGAGAAATCCCTGCAGCCCTGAAGCTTGTCCACGGCCAGGCAGAGATTCCCCATGATCCTTTCAGCCGTATCTTTTTTAGTCATGCATTAGCCCTCAGTTGCGCTGAAATAGGCAGCCCAGAAAGGGTCCACCAGCACCGGAGTCAGCTTCTGTTTCTTGCCCGACTTCCTGATAAACAACCTGTCCCGGGCCGTGATCTCCCCGATATCCCAGGCGGGTATGTTCTTCTTTTTAAGCCTGGCGATGATCTTATTGCTGTTAGCAGCGGGCGCGGTGATCACAAGGGTACCTTCGCTGATGGAGATCAGGGGGTCGATCTTGAAGGCCCTGCACACGGCGTCTATCTCTTCCGGTACCACAATCCTGTCTTCATATAGAGTTACGCCCAGCTTCGAGGCTGCGGCTATCTCGTAGACGCCGTTCAGCAGGCCGCCTTCCGTAGCGTCATGCATGGCATGCGCCAGTGGCGCCGCCGTGAGCGCGTCCTCTACCACGGTCATCTCCAGCATATACTTCTTGGCCTTTTCAACCGTGCTCCGGCCCAGTTTCTTAGTCAGGGATTTGGCGGCCTGCCAGGCCAGCAGTCCTGTGGCCTCGACGGCAGGGCCTTTGGTCATGATCACGCGATCGCCGATCCTGGCATTGCAGGCCGGTGTAATCTGGTCCCTCTTGCCTATGCCCATCACCGTACAGCCCCCATTGAGCGGGAAGGCCATGCCGGGGTAGATGCCCGTATGGCCGCCGATGATGGCGATGTCAAGCTTCTTGCACTCCTCATCCACCTGCGTCCAGACTGCATCTATAACGCTCTCGGCAGTGCCCGGCGGGAACATCAGGCAGATGGTCATATACCTGGGTTTGACGCCCAGCACAGCCACATCGCTGGCACAGATATGGACTATAGCCCAGCCGAAGTACGGCATTATCACGGGCATGCCGAAGGTCGGGTCCTCGGCGATAACCATGACCTCTCCGCCCGGAAGGTCGATGACCGCGGCGTCCACCCCGTGCTGCGGACCTATGCGCACCGATTTATCTTTCTTGCCAAGCCTCGACAATATCAACTTGTCGAAGGTGGCCCTGTCGAGTTTGCCCAGTTCAGGTAACATTATAATCTCCTCTCACGATATTATGAGACTATAATACATTCGGCGAATCGTTTAATCAACCTGTCGTGACTTCAGTTGTTCAGGATTTCCCCGTCCCTGAGCCTGATCACCCTGTCTGCCCTTCCGGCCAGCTCCATGTTATGTGTAACTACGATCAACGACAGGCCGCCGACGTTAAGCGTCTTAAAGATGCCGTATATCTTCTCCGATGTTGCCGAATCGAGGTTGCCGGTCGGCTCGTCCGCCATGATGATGCGGGGCTCGTTGACCAGCGCCCTCCCGATGCTTACCCGCTGCATCTCGCCGCCGCTGAGCTGGTGCGGCAGGTGGCGGGCGCGGTGCGATAGCTCCAGCACGTCCATGATCCCTTTGATCTTGTCCGGCCTGACGGGTTTCCTGCTGAAAAGCAGGGGCAACTCGATGTTCTCCTCCACTGTGAGGGTGGGCAGCAGCAGGAACTGCTGGAACACGAAGCCGATGCTGCCACGCCGCACCTTCACAAGGTCGCGCTCCTTCAACCCGGCCGTCTCCCTGCCTTCGAGGGAGATAGTGCCGGAGCTGGGAGTCTCCAGCAGCCCCAGCAGGTGCAACAGCGTGGACTTGCCCGACCCCGAGGGGCCGACGATCGATACGAACTCGCCCTTGCCAACCGAGAAATCGACAGCCTTGAGTGCGTGCACCTGCTCGCTCCCCCTGCTGTAGCTCTTGGCCAGTCCTTTAGCGGTTATTACTACGTTATTCATTCCAGGTCGCTCCTCATGGCTTCCATGGGTGTCAGCCGTGCGCACTTGACCGCGGGGTAGATGGCGCACAGCAGGCCGATCACCAGGGCGAAGCCGATACAGACTAATATTAACAATGGGTCAACGCTGATGAGTTCACCGCCCGGGGAATAGGGGATGACTCCCCGCACGAAGCTTTCCACCAGCTTCGACCCGACCAGCGCCACAGCCAGGCCCACGGCACACCCGGCAAGGGTAATGATGAGGGTCTCGATAACGATCAGCCGTGACACGTCCCACCCGGAGGCCCCCACGGCCTTCATCATGCCGAACTCCCTGGTCCTTTCGTTGACCGACATAATCAGCGTGTTGATGATGCCGACGGCGCTGATGAAGAGGGCGATGATGATGACCGAGAAGAGCAGGGCCTGGGCCGAGCCCACCAGGTTCATGATCGTGCCCATCACCTGCGTCATGGTGACCACCTGTATGTCGGGTATCTCCTCGAGCTTTTTAGAGATATCGGATATTTTAGATACATCTTTGACCTTGATGGCGACGGTGGTCAGCTGCCCCTCCTTGCCGAAGATACGCTGAGCGGCGGAAAGGGGCAGGAAGTGGAACTCGTCGTCCTGGTTGCCCGTGCGCTCCAGTATGCCCACAATGGTGGTAGGCTCCTTGTTGGGCCCGAAGTCGAGCACCTGCCCGATCTTTAGGTTCTCCTTTTCAGCCAGGCTGCGGCCCACTATCATGACGCCCGCTTCGTCGTCCTTGAAATACCTGCCCTCCACCTTCCACCAGGGCTTTAAGGCCTTTTGCTCCTCGATATTGATGCCGTAGACTATATGCGGTTTGTCGTCCTTGTAGAACTGGTGCAGCAGCATGGGGCTGGCTACCTCGATGCCGTCTATTTTGCGGACCTGGTCCAGGTCGGAGTACGACAGGTACTTGGGTATCACACCGCCGTGGATGATGAGGGAGGCCGCCTCGTAGGGACATCCCTTGGGCACGGCCAGCATGTGTATGCCCAGGCTGCCCAGTTCCCCGCCCAGCTGGCGCTCGTAGCCGGCGTTGAACGACAGCAGGCTGAAGAGGACGGCGATGGCAATGGCCACACCGGCCACCGTGAGCCCGGTCCTCACATGCCTGCGCATCAGGTTTTTAGCTGCCAGACTGAAAATATTCAAATCACCACCTGCTTAAAAATCAACTTTATTACCGATCAGGTACACGTCGCTGCCCTCGGTCACCACTTTGGCCGTGACCTTTGCATTCGATCCCTTCCTCTGGGGTATGACCAAGTTGCTGGGGGCCAGATCGATATAGATGACGGCGTTGCCGTCCTTGAGGGTGAACCAGCACCCGGACGGGCATTCGCTGGCTATTTTCCCTTCCACTACCACGGTCTTTCCATCGAATCCCCTGGGGTCCTGCAGGATTTCCGCGATGCGCGCGGCCTGCGACACGGCAACCGCGGGAGGCGCAGCAACAGCGTCAGTGCCGTTATCGGCTGGGCCAGTCGTTGCCGGAGTCCCCGCAACAGGGCCGGGTACAGGCGGCTCCGTCTGCGATGGGGCCGGAGTGGCCGGCTGCTTCGGGCCCGGCGGGTTTACAGCGGGCTGTGCGCAGCCTGCTAACAGTGCCGCAGCAAGCAGTACCATCAGCATGCCCGCGAGTAATGTCTTTTTCATTCATCCATCTCCTTAGACTACGTTTTGATCAAGGCGTCCCGCATAAACCCGGGCCGTATTTATTAGATATTAAGGCCCTGTCAGGCCGCAGTCAATCTGATCAATGTTATCGGTTGATTGTGAATTTTGTATGAAAATCGGTACAACTCTTGGTGAAGTCCGGCGTATTAAATAAAACCCTGTTTTACGGTATAATCGGTTCACATGGATACTAAAGTAAGCGTTGCGAAACTGATCGGTCGCTACAGCAAACGGGCCGTTTCAGGCAGCGGGCAGAAAATCAAGGTAATCGGCCTGGAGGACAGCCGTGCAGTTGCTTCGCGCAGCCGGCTTACACCACTGCAGGTGGAGATCGCCTGCCTGGAAAACGGTGTAGTACCGATGCGCTACCTGCGCAACATGGGAACCGTCGGCATCGATGGGCAATTGAAGCTGCTGCGCTCGACCGTGGCCATTTGCGGCGCGGGAGGCCTGGGAGGCACGGTCATCGAGTTGCTGGCCCGCCAGGGAGTGGGACACCTGGTCGTCATCGACAACGGCAGGTTCGTGGAGAACAACCTTAATCGCCAGATCATGTCCGGGGAGGATGTCCTGCGCAGATCAAAGGTGAAGGTGGCCGCCGGGCGCGTCAAACGGATTAACTCCGCCGTGATTGTGAAGAAGTGCAGCGCCTACATCGACGATGCCAGCGTAGACCGGTTGCTGAAGGGGGCCGACATCGTGGTGGACGCCCTGGACAGCCTGGCCACACGGCTGGTGGTGGAAGCGGCCTGCCGGAGGCTCAGGCTCCCCTTTGTTCACGGCGCCATCGCCGGCTTCAGCGGCCAGGTAATGACCGTCCTGCCGGGCGATAAAGGGCTGGCATCCTTATATGGACCGGGCCAGAACGCCAGCGGCCTGGAGGCCATTACAGGCAACCCTGCAGGCACCGCGGCTGCCATCGCCGCCTGGGAGGTACAGGAGGTGGTAAAGCTGATTACCTCTACGGGTACCCCGGTGCGCAACCGGCTGCTCTTCCTGGATTTTGCGGACGGCAGCCTGGAAGAGATACCCCTGATATAGAAGATCTAATATGGCAGAAGTCAATTTAAGGTTCGTCGGGCCATGGCGCCTTTATCTTGGCATTGAGAGGTTCACACTTCGTGCAGATACCGTCGAGGATGCCATCGGCCAGGTGGAAGCGGCTTACGGCCCCAGGTATCACGAGCGGCTGCTCAGGGGCGGCATCGCTGAGAAACGCACCATAGCCGGCGACAGCAATATCCTGGTCAACCGCGTCCACATCAGGCAACTGGCCGACCACAGCTTGAAGGACGGCGACAGCCTCGACATCATCCCGCGCTTCGTGGGCGGCTGACCTCGTTCAAGATCGTCTGAGGGCCTGTAGTAACCGGATTTCTTTAGTGATAGAATAGTCGGAACCAGAGATCAGCAGGGAGTGTACTATGCCTTCCAGAGAATACATCCTTTCAATCGACCAGGGCACCACCGGCAGCGCGGCCATCCTTTTCAACCGTGACGGCAAGCCGGCCGCGGAGGCCGACACCGAGACCAGGCAGATCTATCCCAACCCGGGCTGGGTCGAGCACGACCCCAATGAAATCTATCAAACCTCGCTAAATATGGCGCGCCAGGCCCTGTCAAAGGCCGGGGTAGCTCCATCCTCCATAGCCGGCATCGGCATAACCAACCAGCGGGAGACCACCATTATCTGGGATAGAAAAACAGGCCAGCCGGTCAGCAACGCCATAGTCTGGCAATGCCGGCGAACAGCCAGCCTGGTGGAAGAGCTTAAAAACCGGGGAGTCGGGCAGACCATCTGCGACAAGACGGGGCTGATACCCGACGCCTATTTCTCGGCCACCAAGGTGCGCTGGATACTCGATCACGCCAAGGACGGCCAGAGACGCGCCGAGAACGGCGAGCTGCTTTTCGGCACGGTTGACTGCTGGCTGGCCTGGAAACTGAGCGGAGGCAAAGCGCACGTGACCGACTACGGCAACGCCTCCCGCACCATGCTCTTCAACATCAATGCCCTTCAGTGGGACACAGATATCCTCTCGACCCTTAACATCCCGGCGGCAGTATTGCCCCGGGTCATCCCCTCCAGCTTCATATATGGTGAGACGGCGGACGGCATCTTCGAGGGGACCCGCGTGCCGCTCTGTGCCATAGCCGGCGACCAGCAGGCGGCGCTTTTCGGACAGGCCTGCTACAACCCCGGCATGTCCAAGAACACCTACGGCACCGGCTCCTTTATACTTATGAACAGCGGCGAGAAACCGATAATCTCCAAACGCGGGCTGCTTACCAGCCTTGCCTGGGGACTGGACGATAAAGTCATTTATGCCCTGGAGGGCAGCATTTTCATCACGGGGGCAGCCATACAGTGGCTGCGCGACGGCCTCAAGATTATTGAAAGCGCCTCCCAGAGCGAGGCGCTGGCCCGCTCGGTGGACGATAACGGCGGAGTATACTTCGTGCCGGCCTTCGTCGGACTGGGCGCGCCCTACTGGGACATGTACGCCCGCGGGACCATGATGGGCATCACGCGTGGCACCACCAGGGGACACCTGGCGCGGGCCACCCTGGAGGCGATCGCCTTCCAGGTCAGGGACGTTATAGACACCATGCGCTCCGAGACCGGCATCGGCATACCGGTGCTGCGCGTGGACGGCGGCGGCACGGCCAACTCCTTCCTCATGCAGTTCCAGGCCGACGTCATGAATATCCCCATACAGGTGGCCGCCATACCCGAAACGACGGCGCTGGGCGTAGCCTACCTGGCGGGGCTGGCCGCGGGCCTCTGGAAGAACAAGGAGGAGATAGCCGGGAAATGGCGGTCTTCGGCCACCTTTGAGCCGGGCATGTCGGCCGACCGTCGCGAGAACCTGTACGCCAATTGGAAGAGGGCCGTGGAGAGGGCCAGGGGCTGGGCAATAAATTAGATTGAAGGTGGAATATGAAAAGGGATTTTAAAGCTGTTGCCGCAAAAACCTTTGATGTCATCGTGATAGGAGGCGGAATAGTCGGCGCGGGGGTGGCGCGGGACACCACGCTGCGCGGCCTGGATACGCTGCTGCTGGAGAAGGATGACTTCGGGTCGGGCACAACCTCGCGCTCCACCAGGCTGATACACGGCGGGCTGCGCTACCTGCGCCAGCTCGAGTTCGGACTGGTCCGGCAGGACCTCAGCGAGAGGGAGGTGCTGCTGCGCATAGCGCCGCACCTGGTGTACCCGCTGTCCTTCTTCATCCCCATACCGACCCTAAGCCTGAACGTGGCTATGGCGCTGGGCACCACGCTCTACGACGTTGTCTCCTACGACAAGACACTGCCCAACCACAGGTATTTAAATAAAGCTAAAACGCTGGCCGAGGAGCCCGGCCTCAAAGTCAAGGGGCTGCAGGGCTCGTATGTCTATTCCGATTGCGCCATACCGCTGACGGAACGTCTCAACTGGGAGACCGCCCTGTCGGCGGCCGAGGGCGGGGCCACCGTGGTCAACCACGCCAGGGTTACAAATATACTGCGGGAGGGCGGCCGCGTGAGCGGCGTGGAAGTGCGTGATGAGATCAGCGGGGAAGTGCTGCAGGCCAGGGGCAGGCTGGTGGTCAACGCCGCCGGCCAGTGGGTAGATACGATCAAGGAGATGCTCTTCAAGGACAGGCCCCCCTACCTGCGCCGAACCAAGGGGGCCCACATCGTCATACCTGAAGTATCCAAACACGCGCTGGTGCTCTTTTCCCCGGTGGACGGCCGGCTTTTCTTCGTCATACCATGGGAAGGATTCTCGCTGGTGGGCACAACCGATACCGATTATAAAGACAATCTCGATGCCGTCTATGCCACCAGGGAGGACGTGGACTATATCCTGGAGGGACTGCACCTGGCCTATCCCGACGTTACGATCGATGACGTCTATTATGCATACGCCGGCCTGAGGTCGCTGGCGCGCAAGCCCGGCAAGTCGGCCTCCGACACTTCGCGCAGCCACGCGGTCATCGACCATAGCAAAAGGGACAAACTGGAAGGCCTGGTGACCATACTGGGCGGAAAGATCACAGCCTACCGCGAGGTGGCCAAGGACGGGGCCGACCTGGCCTGCCGCAAGCTGGGCAACAGGGCGCGCTGCACCACGGGAGAGAAGGGTTTGCCCGGGGCGCCGGCGCTGGGGCCGGCTGAGATAGCCGCACTGTCTGAAAAGTCCGGGCTGTCCAAGGATACCGTAGCTTACCTGGGCCGCATCTACGGCTCCAGGACCGGCGAGGTCCTGGCCCTGGCTGCCCGGGATAAGGCCGGCCTGCGGCCGCTCAGCGAGGGGGGGCCGGATATTGTGGCACAGGTCTGGCACGCGGTGCAGAATGAGATCTGCATGACAGTCAGCGATTTCATGCTGCGGCGCAGCGCGGTCGGCCTTCGCAAAGATTTAGGCAGGGATGCGGTGCCCGCGGTTGCTGCGGAAATGCAGAAGCTGTTGGGCTGGAGCGATGAAGAGAAGGGCCGTCAGGTGCAGGCGCACAATGCCGCTGCAGACCTGGCGCTGCGTTTCAGGAAGCCCTGAAGATACTGAACAACGCGCGCTCCCTGGCCGCCGCGGTGGTCCTGAAGCCGGGCAGCCCGGCTATCTATCAATTGTCGGGCTTTTTCGATATTATTTATATAAGGAGGTGCGGATATGAGAAAAAAGGTGCTGGCGATCACCGCCCTTTTAACCATTGTCCTCAGCCTTATTCCTGCGGGTGTGGCCATAGCGGCAAGCATGAGCCCCGCCATGGGCATCATCGGGCTTGAAGTGACCGTAACGGGTCTTACAGAGGGGAACTCCTACAAGATCAAGTGGGATACGGAGACATATAAGCAGGGGGTGGTGGGCACCGGCGGCAGCGTGTTTTTCCTTGTGCCTGAATCGTACGGTGGCCAGCACACGGTCACGGTGGAAAGCCCCACCGGCAGCCAGATATTCACGGGAATCTACGTCATCGTGCCCAACATAGCCGTCGATCCCAATTCCGGGTCCGCCGGCACTACCATCAATGTGGCCGGACACGGATTCGGTGTGAGCGAGAAAAACGTCGCGGTAACGTATGACGGTGTGATAACCATGAGCGGCATCGCAGCCAGCGAAAACGGCTCATGGAGTACCAGTTTTCCAGCTCCTCCCTCCGCCAGGGGACCTCGCGCCATTGACGCGTCCGGCGATATCACCAAGGGTTCCGACGTGGCCGACAAGACTTTCACCGTCAGCCCCGTGGTAAAGATGGACCCCGTAGCCGGGGGCGTAGGCACACTGGTCACTATCACGGCCACCGGTTTTGCCACGGCCGAGGGAGGCATCAAGGTGCTCTACGCAGGAAAGGAGGTACGGTCGAGCATCACATCGGAGGTCAATGGAACTTGGAGCACCTCGTTTGCCGTTCCTCCTTCAATCAGGGGCAGCCATATCGTCAATGTCCAGGGCACTACAACGGCATCCAAGGACATACCCGACCTGGTCTTCACGGTTGCCCCGGCGGTGGCCATCAGCCCCAACAGCGGCGCCGTGGAGGATAGCATTAAGGTCAGCGGCAGCGGCTTTGCCAATAATGAGACCTCCATCGAGGTCACTTTCGACGGCAAGTCCCTCGAGCGTAACATACTGGCTGACGATAACGGCAACTGGTCGGTCGACACTAAAGTGCCCGCCAGCGGCAGCGGGCCGCACGCGGTCTCGGCCAGCGGCAGGGTCACCCCTTCGACGGATATAACGCCGGCCACCTTCACCACGCAGGCGGTGCTCACGGTTGTTCCCAAGAGCGGTAATGTTAAAGATGAATTGAGGGTCACGGGCTCCGGTTTCAACGCCGGCAAAGATTTCGCGATCTCGTTCCAGGAAAATCCCGTGGCCAACGGATCGGTCAACGAGTCCGGCAGCTTCCAGGCCATGTTCAAGGCACCGGGCGGCAAGAGCGGTCTATTGAACATCACGGCCACCGACACCAAGGGTGCAACGGCCTCCACCACCTTTGCCATGGAGACAAGCGCACCCGAGACTCCCAAGATCGCCTCACCCAAGGACGGCTCCACGGTCGGCTTCATGGGCGATACCAAGATCAGTTTCAAGTGGAGCGACGTGACCGATCCCAGCGGTGTTACCTACGAAATCGATGTAAGCGAGGGGTCCAACTTCGCCAAGAACCTTTTCAGCCACACCAAGCTGGGTGACGCCAGGTACACGCTGACCGAGGCCGAGGCCCTGCCCAACGGGGAATACTACTGGCGCGTACGCGCCGTAGACGGGGCGGGCAACGCCAGCGACTGGTCGCCTGCGACGTCGGTGAAGGTGGGCTTCATGACCACCAATACGATAGTGTTTATCGGCATCGGCATCGTGGTGCTGCTGATACTCATCCTGGTACTGCCCAGGGTACTGAAGAAGAAACGCCCCAAGAGCGACTGGGATTAAGTGATATTAACCCTTCGTAAGTTCGGTTGTCGATGAAATCAGGCTGGCATTGAGTTGCCGCCAATCGCGCGGCGGGACGGGAGCGTTGCTGCGTGCTACCAGTGTCAGAGATCCCGTCGGGCAGACGGAAGTACAAAGTCCGCAGCCGATGCACTTATTATTATCGAATAATAGTGTTTCTTCTTTGACTGTCAGCGCTTCCATGGGGCATCTGTCCACGCAATCGCCGCAGGTGATGCAGCTTTCGGCGTCGAAAGACGTGATAAACCCGGAAACCGCCGCTGAGCCTTTCATATTATATTTTTTCATGCTCTGAAGTATGCCGCAGTGGCAGGGGCAGCAGTTACATACGAACTGTACATACTTGCTCATGTTGCTGGAACAATGGACCAGGCCGGCATCCTCGGTGCGCCGCAGAATTTCCCGCGCCTCCTCTTTGGATATCTGCCTGCCGAACTTTCTGTCGGCCATGTACCTGGCGTCGGGGCCGAACCCCATGCAGACGTCCTTCGGCTTGGTGCAGGGGCGCCCCAGTAATTCGCCGTGATGCCGGCAGTAACAGGTACCCACGGCGATATATTCCGCATTATCTATGTACTCTGAGACCTTATCGTACGTATGTATTTCGTAAGTTGCAGGTATTTCTTTTTCGACTGATATCACGCGCGCCAGAGGGAAGGGCACGGATTTCAATTCCGAACTGGAGCTTAATTTATCGAGGGCATGGAAATAATCTTCGAAGAGATGCGCCAGCCTGACAGCACGTTCGCTCACATCGCCGCTGAGGAACTGCATCTCGAAGATACCGGGCAACAGCGGCAACAGGCTGTAATAGCGAACGTCATTCTTATCGAAGGTGTAGACCAGGCCCTTGTCCGCCATCCCTTCAAGCTGCAATTTCACTGTGTCATGATCTCGGCCCGCCTTACTGCTTATTTCGTCGGCGGAAGCGGGCATGATGGGCAGAGTGATGGCCAGGTCCGCCTCCTCCGGCGTAAATAAATAGTCCACCAGCGCGAAAAATTCGGGGCTTTTGATCGCGGGCATCGATCCGCCCCGCATTTGTATGGCCACCCTGAGGTTTTCATATTTATGATCCGGCATAGTTGCACCTTCGAATTAAGTATTTGAGATGGTGGGCAGTACAAGATTCGAACTTGTGACCTCTACGATGTCAACGTAGCGCTCTAACCAGCTGAGCTAACCGCCCCCGCGGACATATGGCATTTTATCAACGGCCATAGTGATAGTCAAGGAAGGTATGATTGTGGCATCCTGTCTTTAAACCTTAGTTGACAGCTTGGTGTTGCCCGTCAGTGAGACATGGACATTGCTGCCGCACTTGGGACAGGTCACCTCGATAGTGATGGAAGGCTGGCGCATGACCCTTTCGATGAGGGTAGAGACCATGGTGTCAAGCTGGTCGATGCGCTTGTACATCATCTCCAGGCGTTTTTCCATCTGGGCCAGTTTATCGATCTGGTGTTCGGCTTCCTCGAATTTCTTATCCATGTCCCGCTATCCGCTCTTATACTCCGCTATAGAAATAAAGAGGAGAAATCGCGGATTCCTCCTCTCGGTGGTTCCTGTTATCCGTTGTTCACAGGCTCTTTTCCTGGACCCCCATGGAATTGAGCTCATCCCGGTCTTCCTTGATCTGTGTGTCAAGCAGCCCGGTCATCTTGGATTCCAGCCATTTCTTGTAGGCTTCCTTGGCCTGAGGTGAGTTCCTGACTGCGATCTTGGCGGTCTCCCATTCCTCGAGAAAGAGCTGGCCCAGCCTTTCGTCTTTAAGTGGGAACTCGACGTCCATCAAAGCCTCTGCCCGCTCGATTATCCTGTTCATAACCGCCCTTTTAAGGCGGTCGATCGAAAGCAGTTCCTGATCTTCGTAAGGCCGTGAAACATATTGCTCAGTCGCCATCAGTACGACCTCCCGTTCATGCTTTTACTGACCTTATAATATTCTGTGGATTATGCAATGTCAAGCCATATGAAAGCCGTGTCATTGCGAACGCTTTCAATCTATCATTGCCAGTCTCATCCCCTGTCATTGCGGGCATATTACTCAAAAAAAGTTGCTAACTTTATGCATTTTGGTAGTAACAGTACCAACTAATATATTGAATTCTGTGTTCTTTTGTTAAACCTCTATGGCGACGATAGTCTGCCTTGA
>Ga0247841_10005544_pt1 | contig 20341 bp, 23 predicted proteins | sample LaCruzMarch2015__2_FD_192410 | JGI IMG/M metagenome (GOLD analysis project Ga0247841, IMG submission 192410) | Freshwater microbial communities from meromictic Lake La Cruz, Castile-La Mancha, Spain - LaCruzMarch2015_18m | ecosystem: Environmental > Aquatic > Freshwater > Lake | place: Spain... | reverse complement strand
CTTAGACTTCAAAAGTTTATCACCCGCCTTGAAGATCCCCGCATTCCTTTACGTTATTTTATCCTGATATTTATTTCCTCCATGACTCTACGCAATTTTTTAGAGATTTTTTCTGACACAGCTAAGGTGCCTTTTAGACTATTTTCTGAAGAGACTTCGATTTTCTTTTCCGCAAATTATAGCCTAGCGATATCTTTTACGCATTATTACATCTTCTGGATATTTACTTTTTTAACCCTAAGCCTATTGTTTTCCTGGATCGCAAAAACCGAAATACGGCTAGTAATCCGAGCATTATTTACCTGTTCATTAATTATCATTATTACTCCTTTATTTGATCTTTTAATCACTTCCGGTCGGGGAATCGAAATAGCTTACGCCCATCCAAAAAACTTACTTGATCTTTTACCATTGCCTAAAATACTTACCCCCGGAATGCTAATTACTTCTTTATCCGCAGCGCTGTTATCTTTTTTTTATTGCGCACTTAAAACAAAAAAATGGCTAACCGGCTTATGGGCAGCGCTTGTTTTATATCTTTTACTTATCTGCCTATCCGCGTTACCAACAATTATCAAAGCCAATCATCCCTTGCCGATTATCAGGATACTAAGTATCGGAATTTTCTTAGAACTAATAATTATTTTATCATTAATTAAGCCTGTTTGCGCGCGAGCTGTCTTTAGTGGGCTGCGCTGGTTACGCCTAGGTTATTACTTAACGATGTTTTTTTTCGGCATATCTATTACCAGCAAAGGCTTACTTTTCAGTTTAACTGGCAATTTCTCTTGCCTAATTTTAACGATAATTGCTTTTATTCTAAGTTGGCTGGGAGCAACAATGTTAAATGACGTGGAAGACTACGAAATTGACCTAATCACTAACCCAGATCGATCGCTAATAAAAAAAATCTTCTCCAAAATCCAGTTTCAAAACTACTCTCTATGGCTATTTTTTGCCGCTTGCATCTTTGCTTTAGCTGTAAATATCACAACTTTATTTTTTATCGCATTGCTTATTACCAATTCCTGTCTTTACTCACTACCTCCTTTAAGGTTGCGCAGGATTCCTGTATTTTCAAAATCCCTAATTGCCCTTAACTCTCTATTATTGGTAATTTTAGGATGGCTTTTTGCTGGCAAAGAAATTCTTCAATTCCCACAAACAATCATCTGGTATTTTTTAATTTTTGTGACCTTAGCCGCCAATTTAATTGACCTTAAGGACCAGCAAGGAGATTTACAGGCAGGCCTAAAAACTTTACCAATCATTTTAGGAATAAAAAAGTCTAAATTTTTAATCGGGATATTTATCCTAGCTGCCTATGGAACATTAGGGCTGGTTCTCCTGGATAAACGTATCTTGATTGCTGGAATAGGACTAGGACTACTCCAATTCTTCCTAGTTACTCGTAGGAAGCTAGAAGAGAAACAAATATTATTGATAAACTTTTGCGGAATGATCGCTTTATTGATTTATACTAATTTACGTGGTGGTTAAAATAGAATGCGAAAATATTATTTAACTCGCAAAGAACGCATTATTTTACTAAATATCGGTTTGTATAACGCAAACTCATCTAGTAAGGCTGAACAAGTAATTGTATAAATACGCTTGTTTTTTACCCAAACAGCGCTAATCATCTTAAGCCGTGAATCACGTATTATCCCATCAAAAGAAAGCCACTTACCAGGTAACGAACCAGCGTATATCTCCCCTTCCGTAAGATCATTCATCGCCGCGGCGAACTTACTTAGCTCTTCCTTGTTCAATTCAAAAATAATTCCTAATTTTATATCTTCCGGAAGTTCCGTCACAAAAACATTCATATTCGCATGCATTTTATTAGGAATGCGTTTATTTTGCAAAGGCGCAATAGCCACAATTACCGCTTTTAAAGCACCTTCTTGTTTGTCCCAAGAACTCGGCAACAATATAGAAAAACCATACTCCCTATTATTATATCTTTGCCATTGCATATCACAACCGCACAATAAAATAAGCAATAATAACAAAATACCGGTTTTAAATTTAAAAATACGGCACATAATTTTTAAAATCCTTTAGGAGTCAAATCTCCCGAAGTAAACTTAATAATAATCGGACCAGCGACGACAATCAATATCGCAGGCAATATGCAGAAAATAAGCGGAAAAAGTATTTTAAGTGAAGCTTTGATCGCATATCTTTCTCCGGATTGGAAACGTTTGTCCCGCGTATCCTCTGAAAGGTTACGAAAAGCTTCTTCTATAGACGTCCCCATTCTTTCCGACTGCACGATTGCCCGCACAAAACTACTGATTTCAGCAATATTAAGCCTTTCGGACATACCTTTTAAAGCTTGAGAACGCGTTTTACCTACCTGGATTTCACTAAGTACGATTGCCAATTGCTCAATAAAAGGATTGTGTGTACTTTTTTCCACCACCCACTCAATCGCAGATAATAAATCCGCCCCCGCATTAACACACATATCCAATAAATCCAAAGTTTCAGGAAATATCTTAATAATTGCTAATTTTTTCTGTTTAACCTTATTCCAAACATAATAATCAGGTAGGAAAAAACCCACCAGCGCACCTACCAACCCGTAAATCGGAGAAAAAAATATGAACCCAAAAATACAAACTAATACCGTCATCACCAACTTAATAAACATAAATCCAACAATATCAATATTTAGTTTTAAAACTTTCGTTTCCTTCTGTAAATTTTCAAAATAAGTTAATTTTAGCAGCGAATTAATTACTGGTAAGCTACCCCTTAACAAACCACCATAAAACCGTGATTTCTTAAAATCAATAAAACTCCGTTTATTTTGCCCAAGAGAAGGACTAAGTAGCTGAAGCCGTGTCTCCTGTTTTAATTGAAAAATATTATAAACAATCAAAAAAATTGATGCAGCAATTAAAACCATGATAAAATATATCACTTATTTTCTCTCCTTAAAAATCAAATGCGGATAGTACTTACTTTCTTAACAATAATTGTACCAACTATTTCCAGAACCACAGCGACAATCAAAAAAAGCCGACCTATAGAAGTTTGCCACATAATCACAAAATGATCCGGGTTCTGCTTGTAGACAAAATAACTAAAACCTATCGGCAAAAACACCATAATTAGTCCCTGCAACCTACCTTGTAAAGTAAACGTAGCGATCTTCTCTTGCAATTTAAGATTATCACGAATAGTAGATGTAAGGCGCGAAAGAACTTTAGGCAGTTCCCCTCCGGATTCCCGAGCAATAAGTATGGAGCTAACCAAAAGATTGGCTTCTTGCAAAGGTATTCTTTTGCGCATTTTTACTAAAGACTCCTCCAAACTCATCCCCCATTTATTTTCCTTGAGCACAAGTTTAAACTCTTGAGAAATCGGCGGAGGCATCTCTTCACAAAGAACCTCTATCGCCTGGATAAAGCTTAAACCCGCTTTTAATGAAGATGAGAGCAGCGTCAAACCATCCACTAACTGACCCCGAAGCATATTTATCCTCTTTTGATAAGCCATCTTAACCATAAACGCCGGGAAAGCAATACCAATTAAGAAACCACATACTGCACCCAAAACATGGTGTACAAGAATAAAACCCGCTCCAGCAAAAATCACCGGAGACAAATATACCAGCATCATGCGCTTTTCTTCCCAGAAGACAAAAGATTCTTCCATCTGCGCCTTGATCTTTACAGTACGCTTAGACTGTATCTTATCATAAGAACCAATTAAAAAAGGAATACTATGCTCGATGAAAAAATCTGAGAGCATATATACCGATAAGAAAATTGCTACAAATATCGCAATTGATATCATTATTAGTTTAAATTTTATTTAATTATTGTTTTCCCGGGCCGATAAACTTCTCCTTGACCGATACTATCTGCACCTTCACGCAGTTTACCGGAGATAGCATTTCTCAAATAATGCCGCATAATCGCCAAACATGCAATAACAACAATCAACAAAATTAAATACTCCAGAATAGATTGAGCTTTTTTTCTAATCATTCTTTTAAACTATAAGCTATCTGTACAATAGAACCAAGCTCCCGGGAAGTAAAATTAGGGAAAATGGTTATCTCCACGTTCTCCGAGCCTACGGTAAAAGTTAAAAAGTAACTATCCTTAATCACTTGTTCCATATTTTCTCCGTCACTAAACGGAGATTCTATCCCCAGGGATTTTTCACCGCTCGCCTTCAAGTATGCTTGCGTGGCATCGTCGGCCTTGGTCTGACTCAAAATCTCCCAGCCATAATCCGGCATCCGTTGGCGATAAAAATCAACCACTGAGGCAATATCCAAAGGTGTCGTATACATTACGGTTTCAGTAGAGTCCATCTTTTGGCTCATCAGCCGCACACTCGGCGAAGGCCGTGGCACATTCGGTATATCCACTCCTTCCACATCAGAATCAGGAAAGGCAAAAATAGAATCTTTTACGGAAGGCTTAGTCTCTTCCGGAGACAACTCACCAGCGCCTTGTAAATATTTAGCAACCACAATCTGTGTGCGAGCATCTTTAAGCGTAAAGGAAAAACTAACTACCTGCGCATCTTTTTTATAACGCAAAAGCCTCCGGCTAGTTTTAGTATCAATTTGATCAAAAATCTCCTTAAAATCTTGTTGCCTGAAGAAATCCTTATAATACTTTACCGCCGCAGCTACAGTTTCCTGACTTTCATAAAGTTTAGTATCAATTTGCCGAGAGCCCAACCGCAATTGCTTACTATCCAGCAATTTACTATTTTCCGGAACCGGCACTTCAAAATTTAAATCATTACCCGCGTAAACCAAAGAAAAAAATAAAACTGCACCTAAAACAACTGCTGCAAAAATTCCGCCAATCTTACCACGCATAATTATCTCACCATTATCAGCTCGACTTCAAATAAATGCTTGCTCGTGTCCATAATCTTAAAATCAGGAGCTTCGCTATTAAAAAGCCTAGCAATCCACTCAAACACATCGTCCCAAAGCAATGGCTTAATATCATGTATTCTGAGATCAGGATCACTCTCTCCATAAGCATGCGCGGAAGCCTGGCTTTGCACAGTGCCATAACGAAAATTCCATAATCCTAAATTTTTATCTCTTTTATACCGCTCGACCTTAACCGTAATCGGATTATTATCCGTTTGCGCACGGACATCTTCCGGATCCTTCCCAAAGGACAACCCCATCGGCAAAAGCGCCCCAAGCAGGCCAACCATCAAACCAACATATGCATCTAGCAACCATTCCAAATACCATGGCAAATTTAGCCTCTCTTTGATCCAATCACGAATTTTTTCACCCATGTCTTTGGCGGGATTATACAATTTCAATGGATACATAATGTTGCCCATCACAGTAACCGTAACTCTATTTTCGCCATTTTCGGCATCCACCCAGCCATAGCTACTCGTCACAATTGAAGGAGAAATATTACCCGGCTTAATCTCGCCCCATTCATCTTCATGCCAATACTCGCTAAGCTCCATAAAACGAGAAAATCTTGACTGAGCATGTTCTTTAATTTTATATCTCAGATCACCCGCAGAAGGATCATCCCCCAAAGCATAAATCCGGTTTTTTTTCGCAAGTTCCTCTATAGACAAACTATCAGGATCAATTCCATAAACTTTCTTTAAAAACGTCTTAAAAGTTGGACGTGGCTCGTCAATTCCGGCATTCTGAAAAGCATACGAAAAAGCGGTTTTCTTGGCATTACTCCAGGCCATTTTGCCATCCTCCAGTGCCTGAAACAATGTTATATATTGCTTTATCAAAAGCGCGACATACGCAAGAATAGCCACAAGTATTCCAATCACTGTGCAAGCAGCTAGAATTATAACAACCAGTGCAACAATTCCTACGCCGCACATTTTTTCGCTCTGAAATCCAAGACCTAAAAGATACCCGCTTAAAGTACTCGCGCCAGCAAGCGCGCCAGCATCCGCAGCATTAGATACATCTGTCTTAAATACACCAATCTGACCAAGATTTACCGTAATCATGGCAACAATTATAACCACCACCAGAATAGCAATCAAGTAAGGAAACAATTGCCCCCGGTCATAACGCGCTGCATTTTTAAAAATTTTAAACATAGCTTTTAATTATTCACCTTATTTTCTATACAACTATTCTGATCTAAAGGGTCCGTGAAATTACTGCAACAAGATGGCAGCTCCAGAATCTTCCTCTGTAAAACACTTATCCGATTTGTAATATCCTGAATCTCAGTATTAATAGCAGGTATTGTTTTAGAGAGGCCACATTTTGGGCACCCTGAGGATCCGCATGATCCATCACAGTTTGTATCTGGAAGGTCACAACCCCTTCCCCAGGAGCTTCCATTGCAACAGTTACTCTGGCAGCAGCTATTCCTCGCCGGCTCATAACAATTATTAAAACAATCGTCCTTCGCTGACGCATAACATTTATTAAAACAAGCTGTCGGATCAGCATCTTTCGCGCAGGAGTCTTGGCATACTTTTGGATCAACATCTTTCTCACAGGAAGATTTACAATCTGTACTCGCGCTACTAGCGCAGCTAGATAAAGTATTATTTATCTCATTTATGACCGCTACATAGCTATCTTTGGTGCTATTTAAATTTTGCACCTGTGATTGTAAAGAGGAGCTAACGCCTTTTACGCGCTCATCACAAGGAGTATTTTCTTTTTTCAGGCAAGAACCAAAACAAGACTGATAACTTTTCTCCGCCAAAGACGCGCAAAATCCTTGCCCCTGTCTACTACCTAAATCTGCCCGACACTGCTTATAAACAGCATTAGAACTTTCTCCACACTTTGCGTCGCAGTTAGTTTCTGTTTCAATATCTTCTTTACATTGTTTTTGCAACTCCTCCTCTTTCTTGCCACAGCATGCCTTTAAATCCACAATACGTTGTTCAAACTTCTCCGCAGAAATTTCAAGATTTCTAGCGATATAATCCTGCTCATTAGCAGCATCCTTTAGCTCCAGTGAAGTTTTCCTCCCTCCAAACCATGAACAGAACTCCCAAGGATCATCGCACTGTTTCGCTGTCTCACGCATAGTTGCCGCGCTTTCACGTAAACTCTTAGCCTGACTGCTCAATTGAGTTGCCTGATCCGCATAAATATTACCCATATTATTAGCATCCTCTAAACAATAACAATTTAAAGCACAATCTTTATAACAAACACAATTGCGATCAAAGTCTTCCTCTAAGCTTTTACAACCCGCCTGACCAAGACATTCCGGCATACACTTAAGATCGCAAGGAGACCCCGGACCTGAAGTAACTTCTCCGCTTAACATGGTGCCGCTAACCGTACCTGAGGGAGTCCCTTTAAACACCCAATCTTCCGTCAAATCTAAAGGTATAAAACCAATATCTACCGGCTTTTTATTTGTATCTGAGTATGGCCGATCCGGACCAGCAGCGAGATAGCGGCTGGTTTGAAAAGCCGCCTGACGTTTCGCGTAATTAGCATTAAACCAGATCCAGATCCTGGTAATTCCCACAATCAATCCAGCAATCGCGATAAAAGCTACCGCAAAATCAATGATTGACTGCGATCTTTTAGAATTTATAAACATATTTTCTTAATTAATCCGCCGTTTGCCAACTTCTTTTTTTAGTAATCGATGTGCCAACACTCTCTTCGTTGTAACTTACACGGTTATCGGCTGTAACATAAGCTCCCAAAGTTACCGTAGGTATAGCTTCTACTGTTTGAGCGTCCTCATCTTTAGTATCAATTCCCCCTCCAACATAATTATTTTCACGATTAGGTCCATAAACATATTCCGGCAGCACAACATCATGCGGCTTAGTGGCATTACCCATAGCCGTATCCACGCGCACGTACGGAATACTAGTAACTGTATCCGACAATTCCGAAGTCCGCGTATTTACAATCCCATCGGTAGGACTTTCTGTTTTTTCGACCGTACTTTTATAAGACTCTTTCCTGAGCTGCTCTTCATTATAAACGCTCGGAGTTACCCAAATAGTTTGTTCCTTGCCATTAATATTAATCTGTCTCTTAGCATATCGCGGCAGACCTGTACCGTCAGCTAAAGAACCAATTTCTTGGTCATTGATCGCATTATAAGCGTAACCTTCAGATTTTTTGCTACCTTGATCTCCAGGCATACCCTTTTGCCACAATACACTCGCCGTAGAACCGGATGTCGAAGACTGCCCCTGGCCAAAACCCGAAAACAAATTAAAACTCCGCCCTTCTTTTTTAAGGGTATAACTTACACTACCGTTGCGCTCGTAAGCTTTTTGCAACGCCCGACGGAAAGCTTCCATCTTAACCTGTTGTTGATTATCCAGGTTCTGGCCATACATCAACAACACGGAAAGAGCCAATAAAATTAAGCTACCAAATATCGCCAGCTCCACTGCTGCTTGACCTGATTTTGTTGTCTGTAGCCTTTTCATCTTTAACTTTATGGTAAAATATCATTTAAGTTAACTGTCTTTAACACAGCTTGAGAGCCTTCCTCTACATTAGAAGACACGCTATTCTCATTGGTCTCTGAATCCGCGTTATTTTTAATATAACCCTTTCTTTCCAGCTGCGCTGTGTTCATGCTTTGATCAGACTTTGTCTTAACAAAACTATTGTCGTCCCCCTTACGTTGATCCGGCTGCCAACGCGTGCCATCATCCTTTGACCATTTTTTCCAAATTGCATAATCTGCCACCGCCATTACTTTTGACTGCAACGCTCGATTAAGCGGCACACGCACTAACAGCACTGCCGCTACAATCACGCTAAAAGTAACCACCCAAGCCGCTAAGCTATACCCCTTATTCCGTGGCAAAAGAATCAACCCCTTCTAATTTTTTATAAGTATTCTTCGAATTACTTTGCGTTACCGTCATATTCTCCGGGACAGCAACTCCTTCTTTTGTTACTCCTCCGGTATAAGTCGTATTTTCCGACTTAGTTTCCGTAGTAATCTTTGAAGTAGTGTGACCTGGAGAATACTGCTGACCTACCTCATCAGCATTTTGTTTAATCCTACCCTGATAAGCGCGTTTAATAACAATATTCATTATCAAAAGCGCAGAAACAATCAGCGCAAGCAAAACAATATACTCTAATATATTCTGACCTTTTTTAGCAAACATATTTTATTTCTCTAACCTAACATTTACTTTATCGGCGAAGTAAAATCGGTTACCTCTTTTGTTTCATAATCTGTATACCGAGTATCTTCTTTATTCGCAGAATCAGTTTTACTCTCCGTGGTCATCGAGCTTTTTCCGCCGGTCCTCTGGTTGTAAGAATACACACCTTGGGACACTGCATCCTTGGCTTCCTCTTTAAGCTCAGAAGGCCTAAAATCATTAACCAAGGTAGTGGTCGCCACACCATCGACAATTTTCTGATCTTCAAGCATTTGCCTGTCTTGTTTTATAGTCGTACCTCCAGCAGAGAATTGTTCACCCATCTTATCCGCTGATTCTTTTAGGCCGCCCTGATATGACCTTTTAACAAACACCTGCATAATCAAAAGCGCGGCTATGATCACGCCCAACAAAATAGCATACTCTAGAATTGACTGACCCGTATTGCGTCTTGACATTTCCCCCACCTCCCTTATGTAGAAATACCCGCCTACCGACAGGCAGGCAACACCGGCGCAATTTAAAATTAGCGCCGGACGTCTTATTTATTAATTACTCCTGAGCAGCCGGCTTAATTGTTTCAATATTAACGGCGCTAGTTGTCGTTGTCTGAACCTGTTTCTTTTCCTCAGAACCACCCTTGGCCATAACAGTTGTATCCACATAATCATCGCCTTTTAAAACCGTAGTCTCACGCAAATCCTGTGAATAAAGAGCCGGAGTCTGAGTACCCGCTCCAACGTCTCCCAACCCCTCACCTCCATCTTCAGCAGTATTGCCAGCAGCAAGCAATTTATCTATACTCTGTGCATGCTTAGCCGAAATACCACCCTTTAATGCAATCTGCAATACCCCTGCCGCCACCGCAATTACCAACCCAATCACAATCGCGTATTCCGCGGTAGATTGACCTTTCTTATTTAAAAACATCTTCCTCACCTCCGGTTTCTTAGGTTATTTAAATACTCCAGTAGTCAAATCATTGGTTGTAGTAGTAAGTGCGGTGCCGAATTTATTGTAAGTAGTTTTAACTTTATCCTTCACCCCGCTTTTACCCAGCAACACCACCACCAATATCGCAATTATCGCCCCCAATAAAAGTGTATATTCAAGAATACTCTGCCCCTTCCTGCGATTCCTTCTCATCTACTCACCTCCTTTAGAATACATTAATTTCGTTTATAGGTTAATTCTTCCTGAACTTGCTTAAGCCTGGCATTCATCGAACGATAAACATATTTATAAGTCAGGGTAATTGCCGCCGCGATAATCACAAAAAGCATGACATATTCAATAATGCTTTGGGCTTTTTTATTTGCCATTAACTTTAGTAACATAAAACTTCCTATTCCGATTTAGGCGGAATGCCCCCACTGCGAAAATATCCCTCGGCAGCTTTGCTAAAATGACTATTAAAACTCATCTTACCGCCCTTACCAAGGGTTGTACCAGCAATCAACGCAATTATTACAATCACCACCAACAAAACATACTCTATAACACTTTGACCTTTTCTAACGCACATCGAACATTTCCTCAAAACAAAAACCGGCGCAAGCCACTGCGTCGGTTTTTTAAGCTTATGACAAAACCAACGAATATAATTCATGGCTCTGCTTGGCCAGCCCTCCCCGGCCGATACAACAAATAATTGTCAACTTCTCGATACAATAAACTATAACATTAGACAGTTCTTAAGTCAATCCCATTTCCGGTATCAACGGAAAACGCTTTCTTATTTCGGGGGAGCAAAAATGCCTTCAGAAAGTGAAATACCTTTAATTTGTATATCACTAATAAATGTCGGGATATAACCAGTAGCCTGAAAATTTCCCAGCACCTTATAATGGCTATCCGTACCCGTTTGTTTGAAAACAAAAACATCTTTTAAAGCGATATGCGTTTCATCTTGCATACCGGCTAACTCACTGATCTGAACAATCTTACGCGACCCATCGGAAAGTCTAGTTGTATGCACAATTACATCAACCGCCGAAGCAGTCATCTCACGAATTGACCTAATCGGCAAATCAACACCAGACATTAAAATCATGGAGTCTATTCTGGTCAACACATCTTGTGTAGAATTAGCATGAATGGTGGTCATTGAACCATCGTGCCCGGTATTCATCGCCTGCAACATATCTAATGATTCAATCCCGCGGCACTCACCAATAATAATCCTGTCCGGCCGCATACGCAAAGTATTACGAAACAAATCCCGAATAGTAATCGAACCCTTACCTTCAATGTTTGAGGCGCGAGACTCTAACCTAATCCAATGTCGCTGATGAAGTTTTAACTCTGCGGCATCCTCAATAGTAATGATTCTTTCATTTTCTGGGATAAAACCGGACAAAACATTTAAAACCGTGGTTTTTCCTGAGCCCGTACCTCCAGAAATAATCATATTTTTACGAGAAAGCACGCAGGCTTTTAAGAAATCCGACATCGCGGTATTAAAACTACCCATTTCAATCAATTCTTCGGTCTTATATCTTTCTTTTCTAAACTTCCGGATGGTTAATGATGGCCCGGTAAGCGATAAAGGAGGAATAATCGCATTCACACGCGAACCATCCGCCAAACGCGCATCCACCATCGGCACACTTTCATCAATTCTTCTGCCAATCGGCGCGATAATTCGCTCAATAACTGTCTTTACTTGAATGTTGGAACTAAACTTCTTATCCGTAAGCTCGATCTTTCCGCGACGTTCTACATAAACCTCGTCCTTATTATTTACCATAATATCCGTAATCTCCGGATCAGAAAGTAAATCCTCCAAAGGCCCCAAACGCAACGCTTCATTAAGTATTTCCCGAACAATTTCTTTACGATCATCCGACGAAGCGATCAAACTACCCGCCTCTTCCGCCAAAAGATTAGTCACCAATACTTCCGCTCGCTCATTGAGATCTTTAATTCTTTTGGGATCAGAAAACATCCTTAAATCCGCTCTTTTTAAATCCAATTCATCAATAAGCCGATTATGAATCCTACTTTTAAGCAGCTGTACCGGATTAGCCTGCCCATCAGAAGACATAGATTCATTAAGTGCCTCTACGGGACCTTGCTTCTTCCAAAAATCACCACTTTTCTCCAGCACCACTTCCTTAAGTTTTATTTCGCTTAAGTTACATTTCTCCAGAAATAAACTATCATCTTTACTAATTTCAAAAGCAAGTTTATTCAAAGCTAACGCCGCTTTTCCTTTAGGGCTATCAATCACCACCGGCACTCCGCGATTGATTGCCTGACCGACGATTTTACCCTCTGAAGGAATAAGAGAAATAATATCCACCGGTAAATTAGCTCGAATTTCTTGCCAACTAATACTTGAAAGCGACTCCGCCCGATTTAAGACAATCTTCATCATCGAAAGAGGGAAACGCCAATTCTGTAACATATCAAATGCCCCTTTACTCTGAAATATAGAAAGCACATCTGGGGTGAGCACTAAAAGTATAAGATTAGCCTGGTTTAAAGCCGCGATAGAGATATCATTAAAACTCTTACCGGCATCAACCACGATATAATCATAATCGTTATCCAAAAGATTAAAAACATCTCTGAGCCCAACGGAATCAAGGTAAGGAAGTTGCTGTAATTTTAAAACTGCCGGCAGAAAATCAACATGCAAAGAATTATGGGGGAGAAAATTTTCTTTTACGAAATCACGCGAGTTCTGAGTTTTTAAAAAATGCAGCAGATCAACACAGGCTTTCTCCGGAGATAAGCCCAACATTCTCGCCATATCACCAACGGTCTGCAAATCAAGATCAAAAAGACAAACGCGTTTTTGAGTATCCCTAGCCAAGGACACGGCTAGATTACTCGCAATTAAAGTCTTACCTACTCCACCCTTAGTACTAAATACGACGATGGTCTTGGCCATAAATTTACGCTCTTAATCCAGTTGGTAGGTTACCGGAATATCGATCCAAATATCTTTCTTGTCCATAGAATCCGGAAATGGAGGAAAAGGAGCAACCTTACGTACGGCAGCCAGAGCATTATCGTCTAAAATATTATAACCCGAAGATTTTCTAATCACCACATCCATAAGATCACCCACATAGGACAAATGCAAACCTAATTTTACCATTCCCTGAAAACCCACTTCTTTAGCTGAAACGGGATAACTCAGATTATCCAAAACGCGCCTTTGCACAATACCAGCATATTTTTTAAGATTCTCCGGCATGTTTTGGTCTAGATCCGGCGTAGATAAATTTATGAAAGCTTTAGTTGGTTTAAGATCATTATTTTCCTTAACAGAATTATCCTGCACACCAACAATCTGCGGAGTAAGCGTGACAAACAGTTCCATATTTCCACGTTGGCCATCACCACCTCCAACAGTTGTAGTCTTTTTCCTAAAAAGCAATCCTAAAACAGGTATCTCGCTAAACCAAGGTGTTCTAACCACATCCTCTTCTAATTTTTGTTTAATCAACCCACCAACTGCCAAAGTCTGGCCGTCATCAAGATAAAGCTCCGTAATTATAGTACGCTTAGTCAAAGGATACGCTTTAGCTGTCGGAGCATCGGCTGAACCAATCACCTCTGCGGTACCGATTTCACTAATTTCAATATTCAAAGCCACCTTAACACGGTTTTCAGCAGTTACCGTAGGCTTAATCTTTAATTTTAATCCATATTCTTTATATTCTACGGCCGTGCCTTGGCCACCGGCTGAAGCAACCTGAGTGGTAAAAACAGGTTTTTCTCCTCCGACGGATAATTCCGCTTCCTTGCCGCTTTGACAAGCAAGTCTTGGCCGAGAAAGCACTTTAGCTTTACCTTCCTTAACCAAGGCATCCAAGGTCCAATTAAAAGCTCCGCGATTAAGATTTAATACATTAAAAAGTTTCGCCCAAGGCGCCCCCGCCGCAGTAATTGCCTGCGTGCCCACTTCTGTAACTGATATTTGACTCATCAAAGGATTCTGCAAGCCTAAAGTTTTTGTCGCATCTTTATTTAACTCCAACACCTGCACATCTATTTCTATCGCAGTTTCCAATTCTTTAACTTTAATTAAATCTACGGTTTTGTTTTTCAATACTCCCAGCGCAAGTGTTATTCTCTCTAAATCCTGGGGTGTTTTTACTTCGCCAAGCAAAAGAACCTTACCTTCTTCTTCTTCCGCTTTAGTATAAACTCCCGGAAGACTAAGTTTTTCCAAAAGATTATCCATTCTGCGTTTAGCTTCACCAATATCCTCGGCGAATACTTTCAATTTATAAGATTGCTCACCATAAAGATCCCAAAAAACCAAAGTAGTTGTTCCCGGGCTTTTCGGTTCAACGGTCATTTCATTTTTAGAAACATTCCCCACATCCACAACCACCGGATTACCAATAGCAACACGGATAAGCCCATTAACCGGTATCACCCAAGGTTCACCGACAATTAATTTAACGACTTCATCAGGACTAACACTCGTAGAACTAGTACTGGCGCAAAAAGAATTTCCCACAAACAACGCGGATATCGCAAATCCCACTAAAAAGATTATCCAAAAAGACTTTTTCATCCTTACTCCTTATTTATTTGTAATCGGAAATTCCTCTTTTTTCAAACCCCTATATATTTCCACGAATGAATCCGGTTTAGTTTCTTTCGGCTGTCTATTTCTAGCTTCAATTACTTCCGGCGGTATTAAATATTGAAATAAGCTATCCCAACTAACCGGCTGCGTCGATTCTATTTTCGCGTCCGCCGGCGAACGTAAAACCAAGCGGATTTTTCCTTGATCCTGAACAAAACCTAAAAGATTTGCTTCATTAGGATTAAGCGCTAGTGTAATCGCCGAGGAATCCAATTTTTTTTCCTCTTTTTTATAGCGGCTTTCTCCGGCACCCTGTTGGCCCGACGTAGAAATATCCTGGCCGATCGCCAACACTAACACATTTTGAAATAAAGACACCGAGGTTATTTGAGTTACCTGTTTACCTTGAGCATTTGTCGCCGGGACACTAAGCATCGCCACGACATCCACATAATCACCCGGGCGAATCATCCCACCCACGGCAGAAATACTATCCACGGATATCGTTACTGCCCTTTTACCAATCGGAGTAGCCATAGCCAGTGAGTTACTGGTAGAAACAACATCCCGAGCAGGAATAAATTTATTCAAAGTAATCTGTTCCCCTTTAGAAATTGGAACCGCAGCAACCATACCGGCAACCCGATCTAAAGAAGTAGCTACCTGAGGCTGTACATACTGATTAGAAATAATCATCGCATCCACACTATCTTTACCCACCACCGCACCTTTAGGCAAATCTTTGGCCGCGACTAATATCGACACCTGCTCCGCTTGTATTTTTTGCAGTTTTTTATTCGCTTCGTCAAGAACTACCCCACGCTCCCGATCCGTATAAACTTTTATCAGATAAGCAGAGATTAAAGCTAAAACAATGCCAATTATTAAAGGAATTTTTTTCCGCATCTACTTTACCTCTTTCTCATAAATTTCTATTTTTGATTGACTCGCAAGCTTAGCGATCACGTTTTCAATCCGCTGTTGCTGTTTAAGAAAAGTAAACCCACGTTTAATATCTTCTCGCGCTTGATCAAGCGTCATTTGCTCACCGCCGCGGCGTGCTTCTATTTTTACGATATAATATCCTTCCGGCCCTTTAAAAACTCCGCTCGCCTGACCAACTGGTAACACGGAAACGATATCCGCCAGCTCTTTAAAAAATACTTCTTTAGAAATAAACCCTAAGTTACCGTTAGAATTGGCACTTTTACCTTTAGAATGATTCTTAGCTAAAGACGCAAAATCTTCACCTTTAAGCAGCCTCACCAGAATATCCTTAGCCTCATTTTCAGAAGGCAAAATTATTTCGCTTAAATTAATCTCCTCGTTAGTCTTTAATTGACTTTTATAAATATTATAATAATCCTCAATTTCCTTAGGCGTAATCTCAATATTTTTGGCTTCCTGCTTTACTAATGCAATTACCAATAGATCAAGCTTGGCCTTCTTTAACGCGTCAATAAATCCTTGTTCTTTATCCAATTTACTATTTAACGCGGCTTGATATAGCAACGTCCGGCGGACCATTTCATTCTTCAAATAATCAATTTTCTTTTCTAGTGTGGAAATTTTTAATTCGGGAGTTCCCGCGGGAACCATGGAGTTGTATACTTCTATATCTTGGTTAAGATCTTCTAATCCGATAGAAAAATTATTCACTTTTGCCACGACTTTGCCATTGGCGGAAAAAGAAGAAGCTACGGAATTGTTTTCACAACCTGATATTCCATAAAACATAAAGCTTATTGATACCAACCACAGAACCAAACGCTGCATTCCTTTTCCTCCCCCCGAGAAAAAACTCATATTTATTTTTTCATTTAACCACAATCCTTTATAAAAATCAAGACAATTATTATTCTATGCACAATATATCACCTTGCGCAGTTTTACTTGCCTGAATCACCCCCACCGGCAATTCAATAGTAATGTAAGCATTGAAATATAAAGGAGTTAAACGAAAAGGTTTTAAACCCGGTAAGGTTTTAATCACTCGATTAGCTTTATCCAAAAATAACACATCTATTGTGAAAAGCATAAAAAAAGTATGCACGGAATTGCAAGGTTTTAACACCAAACCAAAACCCGGCTTTAATTCTTTTTGCCCCAAAAGCCCCTTCACTCTTTGCCAAAGCTTAGCTGCAACAATTGCCTCTTGAGCTAAGACTACGCCTTTAGTAACATTATTTATTTTCATAGGTTAAAAAACAGGGCGCCTTATAAAAAGCACCCTTTAAATATTTAAGGTTACTATTTTTTAAGAAACGCCCCGAAGTTTTTAATCTTAAATTACCGCCTTTAATTTAGGTTATTTTATTTGCTCCTCGTGAATCTCAATCTTGGCATTACGAGAAAGCTCTCCAATCATTTCTTCAAGAACTTGTTGTTGTTTTAAGAAAACCAACCCTTTCTTAAGATCATCCCACATCTCACTTAAAGGCTTTTGTTTACCACCACGCTTACCTTCTAATTTAATTATACTATAACCGTCGGGAATTTTAAAGATGTTGCTTATTTTCCCGACTTCTAAAGAATCAACAAAGGCCGCGGCGTCAAACTGCGGAGATTTTACTCCTTTTTTAATAAACCCTAAGTCTCCACCATCTTTAGCGCTCGCAGATTTCGAATTACTGCTGGCTAAAGTAGCAAAATCCGCTCCTTGCAAAAGCTGGATTAAAATATCTCGAGCTTCTTGTTCAGTTGCTAAAACAATTTCCCTAATCTGACGCTCTTCGGGTTCCTTTAACTGCTCTTTATAGGTATTGTAGTAATCTTCAATTTCCTTCGAAGATACCTCTACTTTTTGTGAAACCTGCTTAATTAACTCCATCACTAAAAGCTGCATTTTTGTCTTATCTAGTGCTACTAAAACATCTTTATTACGGTCCAATCCTTTATCCAAAGCACTCTGATAAAAAAGGGTCCTACGCACGACATCATTCTTCAAATAATTAATCTTTTGCTCCCGAGTTGTAATCTTTAATTCCGGTCGATCATCGGGCACATTAGCATTAACAATTTCAACCTCTTGATTAAAATCCTCCAAACCAATCGGGATATTATTTATTTTAGCAATAATTGTACCCTTAACTTCAGGAACCACTGCGGCTGCTTTTACCTCTGTTTTCTTAGCCGCTGCGGGCTTAAATTTATCACACCCCAGAATACCCATGAAAACTAAACCTAAAATCATGCAAAAAAGTAAATTGCGCTTCATCTAAAACCTCCTCATTTTTCCCCGGCCTCCGGCGCAAGGGAATTCAAACTTCTTTTTTTATTTCATTAACAACCTTAATCAATAGATCAGATAACTTGGCAGTAAAAAATAGAAAGAAAAAAACAAAAACATAAAAAACCAACATAGTTACACCCATCCAGCGAGGATAACCCGGGATTGCTCCTAAAAATAAAGAAGCCACCCCTAAAAGACCCAAAAATAAAAAAATCCAGGCGGCGATTTTAATCACAACGCTGGAAACTTTTAAAAAACCTAAATGTTCTCGCATTTCCCCCTCCTTGCTCTAGATCTTATTATGAATTTTTATAAAATGCAAGCAAAATATATTTCCTAACGATAACTAGAACTATAAATATCTCGATATTGTTTTCAAAATTTTATCCGCAACTATCTTATCCGGATTAACCCCACCTACGCGAACCTCTACTTTAGTAGAATTGCCGGTAACTTTACGAATATCAATCCAAATCTCCTTATCATCAGTATATCTACTCTTTAATTGCGTGACATTTTCTTCTTTAGTTTCCTTTAATATCGGTAATTGAATCGATTGTAGCGCTGCTTTAGCCGCATCTATCGTTGTCCCATAAGGAGCATGAAATTCCTGCGATAATTTTCCCGATAGCCAAACCGCCGTTCCTACTCCACTAGTCGCACCGGCTAATAAAGCAAAACAACCGTACATATTTAACAATAATAATCCCGAAAAAACAAAAACTGTTATCTTTTTAAACACATTCTTCTCCTAGTTGTCAATTCAAAATCAATATTATTAGCCCCAACCGGATTTGAACCGGTGTTTACAGCCTGAGAAGCTGACGTCCTAGGCCAGGCTAGACGATGGGGCCAAAACTTTTACCGAACTATTCTACTATATAAGAATATTTAGTCAACAATTTTATTGACCAGCGCCGAGATACGCGCAGAAATTTCCGCTACATTCTAGGAATATTTTCCAGATAAAATATTTGTCCTTCTCCTAAATCTATTTGCCGTTCATTAAATCTACGCATCAGATATCCTAAATCCTTTGAATATAAGTAATCTGCTCCGATTTGCATCTTAACAGAAGCCTTAGCTTTATTGACAACATAGCTAGCCGGAAGATTATAAAAATTTTCGTAAGTAAAAACAAAATCTTTCTGCTGATATTCTGCCGGCAAAAAATACCAACGCAAATAAGCGTCGAGCATTTTGATATAATTAGCAAAAATTTCTTTAATTTCTTCAGTTGGTTCAATACTCTTTACAGAGTCACTTAAAGAAGCAAATTTCTGAACATTGCCGGTGTAGGTTGAAAGTTCTATTTTACGGCTAAAATCTTGAAATAATTCCTCGGGGTTTGGCCAATGGCCTAAATACAACCCCACTAGTTCTTCTAAACTTTCCACCTGCAGATTATTAGAGAAAATCGCCAGCTTTGTTTTTTCATTCAAGCTCGTTTTCACCACGCAGCCGTTAAGAGTTATAGACTGGCCCAAAGAAGGTTGTATTAAATCCATTTCAATCGAAGCTAGATAAAGATCCTTATTTATATTTTCAATATGCTTAAGTTTAAACTCTCCTAGGTTTCTAACTTTGCGATGCGCGGTATATTGCCACGGCCAGAGACAAAAAACCACCGGATAACTCTTTTGCTGATGTAATGAAATACTTTCTAAATCTTCCAATTTATTCCCATACAAAGTTAAAATTTCTGGAGCTTTACTAACATTATTAAAATTAAAAAGCAAAGTAAAAAATTCTTTGGGCGGAATATCGTATCCCGGAGCAGTGAATAAAACTAGAGGGGTACTTTCAAAAAAATAACGGTTTAAATAATTCTTTAGGCCATAAACAGTATTTGAAAAACAACTTGGTAAATACGCCGTCGGCCAAGTAGTATGCAATTGGCCATCAAGATAAATAATATCACCATTTGAAAAATTAATTTTAACTCCCCTGGCCTCGGTAAAAATATTGGAAATAACATGCTGAATATCCGATTTAATCATACTCGCCTGCTGAATATGTTTAGAATAATTTTGTAAAGTTTCCCGAGTATACTGCCGACCAACTAAATTCCACAAATTAGAAAGATTATTATTTTTTTCAAACAATGACTCAAAAACTAAAGCTTCCGTAAGAGCAAGCATCTGCTCAGGATCGCGATTAATCCGCTTACAAAGTATCGCGTTAATCTGGCTACTACCACCAACCAAATAATCTAGGGCCTTAAGCAAAATCACTCCTGAGGAAGGCCTATTCTGCGGTAATATACTTAATGAAACAAATTCATCATCTTTATTAAATGCGGCTTCACTCGCTTTTCCAACAGTTGCACCTTGAGCAGTTTTTTCTTCCTCCTGCCGTTGAGCATCTTGGGCAGCCTGTTGAGCGGCCAAACGATCAGCTTCTTCTTGGGCTTTACGTTGCGCCTCTTGCAAAGCAGC
>Ga0247841_10005543_pt1 | contig 20341 bp, 25 predicted proteins | sample LaCruzMarch2015__2_FD_192410 | JGI IMG/M metagenome (GOLD analysis project Ga0247841, IMG submission 192410) | Freshwater microbial communities from meromictic Lake La Cruz, Castile-La Mancha, Spain - LaCruzMarch2015_18m | ecosystem: Environmental > Aquatic > Freshwater > Lake | place: Spain... | reverse complement strand
GGCCGGCGGAACGAGGATCTGACAGCTCGCCAGACCGAATACAAGCGCCCCCACTGCGATGAGGCTCAGCCAACGGCCGGACTGCGCGTACCGCATCGTCTTTCTCCCCCTCTTCCCTGCTGCCCGCAGTGTAGCCCGCGGGCGGGGCAAGCGCTTCAGAGACTCTGAACCGAGGGGCAGTCCGCGACGACATACACAGCAGAAGACGCTGCAGAACAGCGGGACCGCGGCTGCACAGCGGGCGGGGAAAAGGAGTTGCATGATTGCACTACGGAAGATGACGAGAGGTGAATACGAGACCTGGCGAGCTACGTCCATTGCCAGCTACGCCGCCGAGCATGTTCGCGCCGGGAACTGGAGCGCGGAGGAGGCGCCCGAGGAGGCCCGCAAGGCGTTCGAGCACTACTTGCCGAACGGGCTCGACACGGAAAGACACTACGTCTGCGCCATCGTCGCGGAGCCGTCGGGAGAGAAGGTCGGCCATCTCTGGTACGCCGTCGTCTCAGCCGCCGGCGGGTCCGCGATCTTCATCTACGACATAGGAACCGACGAACGCCATCGCCGCAAGGGCTATGCCGCGGCTGCACTCAAAGCCCTTGAGAAGGAGTCCGCGCGCCTCGGGACAGGCTCCATTCGGCTCCACGTCTTCGGCAGCAACACCGCCGCACGTAAGCTCTATGCGGGGCTCGGCTACAGCGAGACCGACATCCAGATGGTGAAGACTCTGACGAAAGAGGCTGTCTCGCCCTAGCCGCTCCGCAGAGCGGCCGCTGTCCACAGACACGCGACGCTCACTGCGTCGCATCGCCTCGGGCAGCCAGAGACCGACGTGCAGATGGTCAAGGCGCTCGCGGCATAGACCGGAGAGTGTGGCTCTAGAGCCGTTCGTTGGGTTCGTCGAGTCTGAACGGCGTTCACCGTACGCGCTCCGCCCCTTGAGAGCAGCGGCCCTGCGCAACCAAGTCCCGAATTGCTTCGCACCCGCTCTGCAACTAAGCTTCACCCGAGCGAGGAGGCCCCATGGCAACGATCTCGATTCTCTACGACAACCATGCCCAGGGCGACCTCCGCCCCGGCTGGGGCTTCTCCGCGTGGATTCGCGTGGGCGACGAGTCGGTCCTGTTCGACACCGGCGCCGACAAGCTCGTCTTCGAGCAGAACGCCCGCGCCTTCGGCTGCAACCTGAGCACGCTCGGCGCCCTTGTCCTGTCCCATGACCACTGCGATCACGTCGGCGCTGTGTCCGCTGCCACGCGGAAGGGTCTGCGTCTCTATGTCCCGGCAGCGTTCGCCAGGCGGTTCGCCGGACATCGGAAAGGCGGCGTCCAGGTCATCGCGGTCAGAGGTCCCGAGCAGATCTGCCCCGGCGTGAAGTCGACCGGCCAATCCGGTCGCAAGATTCGCGAACAGGCTCTCCTCGTCGACGGCGCCGAGGGACCCGTCCTGATGACCGGTTGTGCGCACGCAGGCATTGTGACGGTTGCCGAGCTCGCCACGCGACTCGCAGGGCGGCCACTTGCCCTCATCCTCGGCGGCTTTCACCTCTACCGTCACGACGAGGCCGAGGTTCGCTACGTCGCGGAGCAGCTCCTCCGTCTCGGCGTCGTGCGCATTGCGCCGTGCCACTGCACCGGCGACGCCGCTACCGCCATCCTGCGTGACGCCTACGGCAATAGGCTCGTCGAAGTGTCGGCGGGGACCGCGCTCTCGGTGTAGCGCCGGGTGGGAAGGCCGTGACCCTCTTCGCGGCGGGGATCGACGCCATAGGGGCGTACATCAGGTTCCGCAGACAGCGGCGATTCCGCTCTCCGACAAGTGGTTCGCAGGTCTCTGCCGGTCCCCACAAAAGGCGGCCTGCGCGATGGGCGGGGCAGCGTGCGTTCGCCGAGCGCCCGGATGTCCAGCAGTTGGCAGCCGTCTCCGCGACGGCGGCCGTCGCGCGCTACACTTCGCTCATGGCCGGAATCGTCTTCCTGAGGACAGCGAAGTTCGACAAGGTGCGAGCGTTCTACACGGAGGAAGTCGGCATGACCGTCTGGCTCGAGCAGCACGGTATTGCCATCCTTCGCCACGGAAACCTCTTGATTGGCTTCCACCGCCAGCCGGAGGCCGATCTCGACGGACTCATCACGTTCTTCTACGAGACCCGCGACGAAGTGGACCAAGCATACGTCCGCCTGCGCGACGTCGCGCTAGCCGAACCGCGCGAGAACCCCAAGTACAAGATCTACCACTTCTTCGGCGTCGACCCGGAAGGCCGCAAGATCGAGTTCCAGCAGTTCTTGCATCCCGTGCCGGAAATCCCTGGGACCGGCGCCGCAACAACGAGCAGCGCATGATGCCAAGCGATGTCGAGGGTTCGAGTGTGTTCCGCGTTCCGTCAAGACGCGATGCCACAGGCCTTCACGCCTACAGGTTCCGATACGCCTCTCGGCGGTTCGCGATGCGTACGACCAGGACGAGGATCGCGTCGTCGAAGATCGTGTATACGATGACGTAGTCGCGGCCAGCGTGGACTCTCCGCAGGAAATCCTTCCCAGCGAGCTGCCGTGAGCCTTCACACCGAGGGTCCATCGCGAGGACATCGAGCCATCGCGCAACTCTCTTCTGCACCGGCTTCGGAAGCCGCTCGAGCTCCTTGGCTGCCCTCTTCGTCAGTTCGATCCGGTAGGCCCTGGGCTTGCGCATCGGTGCGACGGGCTCCGCTAGATCCCGAGCTTCTTGCGCAGCTCGGAGAAGGGAATCGGCGCCTCGCCGGAGCGCTCGAACTGCGCTAGAGCCCTCTCACCCGCTTGGCTCCAGTAGGTGTCTTCAAGCTGTGCGAGGAGACCGAGGTCCTCTTCCGAGATGAGGTAGACGCTCCTTCCGTCACGGCGGTCGACGCGGACGCGTTCGCCTTGATAGGCGACGCGATTGAACGTGTCGGGAGGAATGCGCGTCTCTGATGCCTTCAGAGTCTTCATCTACCACCTCACTAAACTGTGCGGCTTGTACAGTTCGTCTATCTCGTACAGTATGAGTCGCAAGGCGACTTCCCGTCAAGTCCGCGCGCCAGATCGCCCTCTGTCCCGCAGGGCGGCTATGCGCTTCGCGATGCGGCTGACGGTTGAGTAGTGAACCGACCGCGTCGCCGACTCCCTGCGGGGTGTATCCGTGGACACGCAGAGCCTCGTGGATCCGCTCGTTTCGCGTCTCCTTGTTCGCGGCCTTCGAGAGGAGCTTCGCGAGGGTCGGCCGCGCCGTGAGACGCTCTCGGCGTGGCAACTCTCTGAGAGCCCATGCCCCGAGAGGGGCGGCTTCAGCTCGCCGACGAACGCGGCGCTCCCGAGCAAGTTGCCGACGCGCCATGATCGCATAGGAGACTCAGGGAACGTCAAGGCGCAGGACTCGGCCACGCCGCGACGGCGTGCATTGCCGCCATGCTACACTGGGAGCCTTGATGGAAGCTCGGCAGCCATCAGCAAGCACGCGGCACTGCTGGGGATCGAGAGTCATGGAGACGACAAGAGATGAGCTACGCGAGATCGCCGATCCGGGCTCCTGGGCGCGGGGGCTGGAGTACTTTGAGAGCGAGCGTGTGCTCGACCTCGTCCGCGACGAGGAGTCGGTGATCGCGAGCGTGCAGGGCGAGTTCCTCTACCGCGTTCGACTCACGCGACGCGAGGGTCGGTTGGTCTCAGCATGCTCGTGTCCCATTGGCCTGAGTGGGATCTTCTGCAAGCATTGCGTCGCGGTAGGCCTCGCAAGCATCGAGGGGCCCGAGGCGGCTGCGACGCCGCACGCCTCTCCAGGCACAAAGGCGTCCCCGCCTCGCGCGCTTGACAACGATGCCTCCGACAAGGATCTCCAGCGCATCCGGAAGCATCTGCTAGAGAGGGATCCGTCCGAGCTGGTCGAGATCGTGCTGAACGCGTCTGCGGAGGACGAGAGCCTGTTACGACGACTGACGATGGAAGCCGCTCGTGGCGGCGGCGCACTCGACGTGCCAACGATGAAGCGGTCGATCACCGCGGCCACACGAACCGGCGGCTACGTCCGCTACAACGAATCGCACTCCTTCGCCCGCGGCATCCACGCGGCCGTCGCCGCCATCGCCAAGGTTCTGGAACAGGGCTTCCCGCGGGAGACGATCGAACTGACCGAGCACGCGCTGCGCCGGGTCGAGCGCGCTCTCCTGCACATCGATGACTCCGCCGGCCACATGCGCCCGATCATGGACGACCTCCAGAGCCTGCACCACGCCGCCTGTCTCGCGGCGCGCCCCGACCCCGTCAAGTTGGCGCGGCACCTGTTCAAGTGGGAGCTGGAAACCGAGTGGGACACGTTCTACGGCGCTGCGGAGACCTACGCCGACGTCCTGGGGAACTTCGGCCTTGCGGAGTACCGGCGGCTGGCGGAGGCGCAATGGCACGAGATTCCCCAACTCGAGCCTGGACAAGAAAGCGCAGCCTACGAACACCCGCGGTTCCGACTCACTGCGATCATGGAAGCCTTGGCAAGGGTTAGCGGCGATGTCGAGGCCCTCGTTGCCGCGATGAGCCGCGACCTTGCGAGCCCCTACCAGTACCTCGATATCGCGGAGGCCTACAAGAAGGCCGGCATGGTGGAGAAGGCGCTTGCCTGGGCGGAACGAGGAGTGGAGACGTTCCCCGCGAGCGAGGATGATCGCGTACGCGACTTCCTCGCTGTCGAGTACAGCCGGCTGGAGCGACATCATGACGCCCTCGCCATCGTGTGGCAGACCTTCCTCTGCTCGCCGGACGTCCCGTCGTACGAGCGTCTCAAGGCGCATGCCGATCAAGTTGGAGAGTGGCCGCACTGGCGAGGCGAAGCGGTCGACCATCTGGAGTCTTTGAGAGACGCCCGAGCGTCACGGCCGCGGCACGCAACCTCCGGGCTCCGGCCGCCCGCGTTCCCCATGCCGGACTACAACTCCCAGCTCGTAGGGTTCTACTTGTGGGAGCAGGACGTCGAAGCTGCGTGGGCAGAGGCGTGCGAGCACGGCTGTCCACGATGGCAATGGCTCGCCCTCGCTCAAGTGCGGGAGACGACCCACCCCGAGGGCTCCCTTCCCATCTATCAGGCCGAAGTCCTCAATCTTGTCCGCGCGACGGGCGGCTCCTATGAAGAACCGTTCGAGCTCGTCAAGAGGATTCGTGCCCTCTTCTCGAGGATGGGGCAGGAGGATCAGTTCCAGGCGTACATAGCCACACTCCGCAGGGAGTTCAGCAGGAAGCGCAACTTCATGCGCCTGCTCGACAGCCTCCACTGAGCGCGGATCCGGAGTCTCGTGGATTCTGTGCCGAGAACTCCGCGGGAGCCCTGAGGCTCCGATCAACTGCGCGGCCGAGACATTCGCTCCTCAAGAACCTTCGCCCTGGCGAGCCCTTCGTCGGTGAGCCGGACCCACTTCGCTCGATGCGGCGTCACCAGAAGGCCCTCTTCCGCCAGAGCGTCAAGGATCTCGAAACGATGGTTCTTCCACGCGCGGTGGATCGTCGGAGCTCCGCGGATGGGCTCTTCCTCCCAAGACGAGAGGTAGAGAAGAAGCAGTGTCAACTCCTTCATCATCTGGGTCTCGTCGCCAGTTCCAGGCATGTCGTGTCCTCCCGCGACAGGCTACCACACTCCGCACGATCTACGGAAACGCGGCATGCGACCTGAAACAGATCGCTCGCGGGTGGTACGGCGCAAAGGCGCTCGCACCCGGACGTAACGCACATCACCTCGCGCCGCATCCGTGAGTTCTAGGGCAGGAGCGGCAGGAGCCAGTCGGGGATCGGCGGATGGACTTCGACCCGGCGACCGTCCCTGAACACGGCGACCTTCCGGAACGGGTGGGACAGGTCGCTGTTGTCGAAGATCCAGACGTGTGGCAACTCGCGGATCGCCGCCTTGAGATTCGCCAGCGTCCGCGGGAAGTGCTCGACAAGCTTCCGGGAAGGCACGTCGTGGCCGCCTTGGGAGACCCGCATCGCAACGCGCTGCTCCGAAACATCGGGGCTGGGAAGGCCGATGAAACAGAGGACAACCGTGTAGCTCTCTTCCGCCGCACGCTTCAGGAAGCCGAGCTTGTCGCCGACCGGGTCGGAAAAGACGGTCTCGAAGACGAAGCTCTCCCGTGCAACGAGCAGTCGCTCGCGGAGGACGTGGGCAAGCTCCGCAGCAGCGTATGGCTCAATCGCCACGGCCTGAGCGAGAAGATCGGCATTGAGGAAGCGCAGGCCGGCCGGCCTGAGGAAGACCTCGTAGAACGTCGTCTTGCCCGCGCCCTTGGGCCCCGCAATCGCGACGAGAAGGGGCCGCCGATCGAGGATCTCGTTCACTTCGCGCGCGACCTGGCCGGCCGGAACTCTCGATGGACAAAGCGCCCGAGCGTTCGCGTGCCGTCCTCATCCACCCGGACAAGCAGCCCGGGGGAGTCCGGCGCCGGCTCGTAGTGAGGGAAGGGTTGGCTCTCCAAGTACTCCGCGATGCGCAGACGGCCCGCAGGAGTGTCGACCGCCTCCAGACACTCGGACAACGGGCGCGCGGCTGCCGCCTGGCTCAACGCAAGCGCTTGTCGCCCCTGCAAGACAAGCTCGATGGCCCGTCCAAGCCCGGCCCAGTACTCGACCTGCGCGGCGATCGAGCGACGCGCGATCTTCCCGATCACGCGCGCGTCGAGAACGAGATCGTCGGAAAGCTTCACCGGCTGGCTCATGGCTACAAGGTAGCGTTTTGCTACCGGCGCGTCAAGGATCGTTCCCGTGATCGCCTATTCATCCGCCACCGCGCTGGTCCGTCGGATGCGCTAGCCGTCTAGGGCGCTTCACAAGTGCAGACCTCGCCAGCCTCGTGAAGGCCACTGGCGAATGAGTTGGAGCAGTCCTCTATCGCTCAGAGGAGCGATCAGTTGACGCGCGTTAGCATACTTGCTAACCTTGCGCCATGGCGTACTCCGTCGAGTACTTCCACTCGCGCGTCAGGGACGAGATCGAGAGCTGGCCGGTGGGAATCCTCGCGGACTACGCGCGGCTCGTCGAGCTCCTGATGGAGTTCGGGCCAGATCTGGGCATGCCGCATTCGCGTGCCATGGGCGGCGGGCTCTTCGAGCTTCGCCCCCGAGGGCGCGAAGGCATCGGACGCGCGCTGTACTGCTACGTCACTGGGCGACGTGTGGTCATTCTGCACGCGGCCGTCAAGAAGACCCGAGCGACTCCGCAGCGCGATCTGAGCATCGCCCGCAAGAGGATGAAGGAGGTGTGTGATGGCTAACCTCGAGTACCGCCCGATCGCCCACGACCACGGCGCTTTCCTCGACAAGGCCCTCAAGCGCAAGGGCTTCGCCCAAGCGTATGGGGCACTGGAGGATGAGTACGTTCTCGTGAGAGAGCTACTCGCTGCCCGCACTCGTGCAGGATTGACCCAGGAGGAAGTCGCGAAGTCGATGGGCACAACCAAGAGCGCCGTCTCCCGCTTGGAGGCCGCGGGCAAGCACTCGCCGTCCGTCACCACCCTCAAGAAGTACGCGCACGCGGTCGGCTGCGATGTCGAGATACGGCTCGTTCCGACTCCCCGCTCGACCGCGAGTCCCGGCACATGTCGCAAACCCGCACCCTAGTGTGTTCCGTTTCACGGTAGCGTCTGCAGTTCAGAGCCACAGATGAAGGAGTTGCGCAGCAACTCTCAAGCTGCCCGCTTCGCCGGACAGCCCATCCCTAGGTCGCCGAGGCCTGCGTTGTTCACGAGACCGTAGAGCCCGTGGCCCCGCCAGTGACCGTGCGGACCGCGCGGGCGTGAGGATCTAGCCACATCATCCTGTCGTCACCCCTGCTCTCCAGTAGCTAGGTGCCACGCTTGGGCAAGATCACATCCTGCCGACCGACCGCCGGCAATGGCGCGGCGGCAATGCGAGTGGTACAGTCCTTGCGAGGTGACAGGGAATGGCCAACACCTACACGGCAGTAACCAAGCAGGACGGGGATTGGTGGATCGGCTGGATCGCCGAGATCCCCGGCGTGAATTGCCAGGAGCGCACACGAGCCGAGTTGCTTACCTCTCTCAAGGCGACGCTTACCGAGGCGATCGAGTTCAATCGTCAGGACGCTGTGCGAGCTGCAGAGCCCGGCTACACCGAAGAGCGCGTCTCGGTATGAAGCGAGCGGATCTGCTCAAGCACCTACGGAAACATGGCTGCGAGCAGATCCGTGAGGGCGGGAGCCATTCCTGGTGGGCGAACCCGCCTCTGAATCGCCGGTCATCGGTTCCTCGCCACACCGAGATTCGCGAGGTTCTTGCACGGAAGATCTGCCGGGACCTCGGCGTGCCGTGGAGGACGGCGAAGTAGCTGCGGCTCCCCACTCCGCAAGCGCAGGGGTACGGAAGAAGCCAAGAGTGAAGATCGCGCCCCGGCGCCCCTTGATCCAGACCAGGCCGACTGCTCAGGTAGCCCGTTTCGGGTGCGTTCCGAGACCCTTGGCGATGCGGCTGACGGTCGAGTAGTGAAGGCCGACAGCGTCGCCCACTTCCTGAAGGGTGTAGCCGTGAGCGCGCAGCGACTCGTGGATGCACTCGTTTCCCAACGCCTTGCCGCATGGCGGAACGCCGTACAAGGGAAGGAGTCGCTACGCGACTCCCAAGCTACTCAGCGATGCTGAGTAGCCCAGCACGTCCTTCGGACATTCCCTGGATGGCACAGATGACGGGGGCGGCATTTCACGATCGAGCGGTGACTCCGAGGAGGCCGCCGACCCCAGGAGCCAGGGTCCCGTCAGCATTGAAGGAGTTGCACAGCAACTCCCAAGCTGCTCGGAACGAGCAGCCGTCAACATCGCGCCGGGGACGTTCCCGTCTCCGTACGAAAGACAATGGTAGACCCCGTCGTCTCGCGTTGTCTCGTATTCCGAGTCACGGACTATTCTGACTCCCCACCGAGGAAGGAAGCGTCCTCCCAAGGGGCGTCTGGCACGATTGCTGAAGTGCTACTCACCTGGCCCTCCACGTGCACACCCCACTCTTCGCCCATACGCACTGTCACGGTCTCCTGCAGCGGGTCCACATCTGCAGAGAACCGCCTGCAGTACTTGCGCAGGATCGTCACCAACGGCCCGTACTTCGGCATGCCCGAGAAGACGAACTCATTGCCGTCACGACTGAAGTCCAGCCCCGCGAGATGCTCCGCCGCCTGTTCCGGGGTGCCGAGATTGCAGCGCCACCGAAGCTCCAGGACAGCTCCGAGTCCTGCAAGATGACTGCGTAGATATGGACCGCTGTTCTTCAGAATTATGAACGTGCGGGCCGTCAGTCCATCGCTCGCCGGGAGGGCAACTTGCTCCCCATCCAGCTCCATCAGGACCCTCGTTCTGCTGCCAGCAACGCTCTTCGCGAGCACCTTCACAGGGATCGCCCTGCCGAACCAGATTACCTGAGGTGCTTCACCAACTGCCAATTCAGAAGCCTCATCAGGACCGAGGACGAGGTCGAGGACTGCCCCCATCACCAATCGCTCAGACTCACCGAACAGGCACGCAGTATCGCACAGGCTCACTGCCTGCTCCTTTGCTCTGCGTCCAGCCACGCGGAGATCCAACAGATCAAAGCCAACTATGCTTCCCGCGTGAGTCTCTTCCACGTCTTGCTCGTTCTCGTCCCTTATGTTCCCCACTCTACCCGACAGCACGTAGCAGCATGCACGCTTGAGTTCGACGGGGGCGATCTGGACTGTCGCCCCCTTGTGAACTGTCCCCGTAAACAGCTTCGAGCGGATCACCAACCCACGTCCCGCCTGCTCGAACGCTCTGTCGACATGCCCAAACAGCGGAGCGACTGCCGGTGCTTCAGGAGTTGCCGCGACCAGTTGCTCGAGTTTCCCAAGCACGGTCGGTCCCGCAAACCAGCTCAGCTTGCCCTTGTCCTCGACCACATTGCTGATTGCGTGCGCCCCCAAGTCAATGGCCGATGGCAGAACGTCGATTGAAGGATCGCGCAGCACCTCTCGAATAACGGCCTCAGCTCTTTCATATTTGATAGGATCATATCCTACTTCATCCATTTTGGAAATCACCACCATCATGGTCGACGTCTTCTTGATATTTCGCCAGAGGTATAGTGGTCCGAAAAACAGCTCGAATGTCTTGAGCGCGTCGCCTTTCCCTAGCGGGTCATCTTCAAGCAAGGTCTTCGCCTCAATCATGAAGACGCCAACTTCGCCGTACAGCATCCCTTTGAGCTGCTGGCTCATGCGCCACTCCGCCCCCGGAGTATCAACAATGCCGATGTCCAGCCCACGGTGCCCGATGCGGCACACATGCATATTGAGCGAGGTTCCTCGACGCCCAGTGATCCGACTGTCGCGACGGCGCTCCCCCGGCGACCTATCCACAATGTAGGCGTACTGCTGTTTCGCGTCGTACTGGTCCTTGAGATCTCTCTCAACATCCCTGGTGAAGTCCCTGAGATCGAAACCGGGAGTCATCTCTGCGTACAGTAAACCTGCAAGCGTCGACTTCCCCACATGCTGCGTTCCGAAGAGCACTACGTTGATCATTGTTCCTCCTCGCTCCGCCACGTCAGGGAGAGAGCATCGAGCACTTTGCGTAGCCCGCGGGCCGCAACCAGGTGTATGACTGTATGATCTTTGGATAGCTGTAGTACTACATCATTCAAGAATGAGACCGGTGCGGCTTCCTTCTGCGAGATCTTGACGTCTACATGGTCATCCTGAGCCCCCGTGGCCGTACAGCCAATGAAGCTCGCCTCCAGCCCTTCCTTCCGGCATACGGTGACTTCCACGCCCTGCAGTCCTGATCCGTAAATCCTGACGCAGCCAAGCCCGCACGGCACTACGCCGAAGATCTCTATGGCCGGCGAGCTCGCGGCGGGCCTCTGTATCTGCAGCTGGTTGACAATCACGACTCTACTATTGCTTGGCACGTCCGCAGTTACAATGCAGCTCGGCCCGATGAACACGTTGCTACCGACTCTGATGCTTCCGAGGAGCTTCGCGAACCCCGCTATTTCCACGCTATTGCCGATGTGAGGATGGCGTCTTCCGGGCCGATTTCCCGCAACGCCACTTGCACCAAGCACGACGCCCTGCAGCACGTAGCAGTCATGGCCAATCACAGCCGTATCCCCTATCACCGTTCCCGCACCGTGATCCAACACGAAACGCTCCCCGATCTCTGCGCCTGGTTGGATCTCCATCGTTGTGGCAGACTTGGCGCGGTCGCTGATCTGCCGCGCGACGAGGACCCGGAATTCAGGCTGCATGTCTGATACGAGGATGGCGTGGGCAATCCGGTAGTGGAGCACAACCTTGAAGCTCTCGTACGCCTCAAGCGCATAGTTGGTCTTCCCAAGTGCCGCAGGATCCTTCTCGACGAGCGCCTGCAGATCCTTGAATGCGGCCAACTGAATCTGCCCCTGGAGGTCGAGTCGTCGCGTCGGTGGCAGGCCGACGGTCACACCTACATCCTCTGGGACGTACTGGTCGATGACATCGCTGATTTTCTCCAAGAGCCGGCCGAGTACTCTCGCCCTCTGGAGCTCCTCAGGGTCCCCACTCTGCTGGCTCGCCACGTCGCCGCCCGACATAGAACCTCCCAACACCCAAGTCGGAACCGCCCATCCGCCGTGCAGGGCACTCGGTCCCGCCTCTCCCCATGGCCGTCCCACAAGCTGGGCACGCGCGCTTCGTCGGCCCTCAAGCAGGACAACATCTTACGCCCACGAGTCGCAGCGGGTGCGCCACTACTCGTTCGTTCAGATCTGATTGAGTATCGCATTGCCGGGGACAACGCATCCCGCTTCCGTGAAGCTCGCAACGTAACTGCGTCCGCTGTCCGGTGCCACCGTAACAACCACGTCGCCTTCCTGCATTGTGCCTGCGACGTGCAAAGCAGCCGAGAGGTTCGCCCCGCTGGAGACTCCGACGAATAGACCATCATGGCGCGATAGCTGTTTCATGGTCCGAGTTGCGGTCTCATACGCTATCGACTCGACGCTGTCAACGACTGAAGTGTCAAACACGGCCGGGACAAACCCAAGGGCGAGCGCCTGAATTCGGTGGGGAATCGCCGAACCCCTAAGCACGTCGCAACCTTCTGGCTGCACTGCGTAGATCCGGCATGTTGGCCACGCCTCCTTCAACCTTCGGCCAGCTCCGGTGATTGTCCCGCCACTGCCAACACCGGCGACAAAGGCATCGACGCGGGTGAACGCAGCTACGATCTCCTCACCGGTCCCCTCGTAGTGAGCGGCTGCGTTCGCTGGATTCGTGAACTGATTCAGCCAGACGTATTCACAACCCCGCGCCATCATGGCAGTGACAAGGCGGAAGTGCGAATCGTTGCCGGTGGAACTATCCGAAAGAACGACGTCGGCGCCATAGGCCTGTAGGACAGAGATCTTCTCTCTGCTGAAATTGTCAGGGACGACTAGCTTCACCTTGTAGCCTTTGACGGCCGCAACTAGGCATAGCCCAACTCCTGTGTTACCACCCGTAGCCTCGATGATTGTCTGTCCTGATCCAGGCTCGAGCTGCCCCCGCCGTTCTGCGTCCTGCACCATGGCCAGGGCAACGCGTGACTTGATGCTGCCTCCGGGATTGAACTCCTCCAGCTTCACATAGACATCAGCTGGCCCCGGGTTCACGGCTCTCGAAATCCTGACCAAAGGTGTCTCTCCCACCGCCGCCAGGATGTTCTCTCCGGGCATACTCTGACCATCTCCAATCGCAGGTTGCACGTACTGGAAGCTGCCTGTCACGCGCCATCGTGCGTTACGGGTCTCGCACGACGACTGCGCGTCTCCGCCCCGAGCTTCACTCCAGCCGCCGGGCGCCGGACACACGCTTCATTCGCGCACCGATCTGTCGAAGGCTGCTCAGACGCCCCCAGCGCGCCGCGGAGCTGTGGATGTACCGACGGTATTGAGGCCAACTCTGTGCGCCAGTGGCAGAAGGGAGCGCCCACCAGCTGGTGAGCAGAGCCTTGCAGGACCGAAGCACGCCGCACAGTCTGCGGCTTGCCCCATCGCCGACGAGGACGCCATCCTGTGCATCAGTGCGGGACCTACGCAGCCCGCCCGCTTGCACGGGACGCTGGCAACGACAGACCACCGGACTCATCGACCGTATTGCCGCACTCGCAGTTGCACGCTTCGTGACTATATGGGGTGCAAGAGCCTAGCATCGATCTACATGCAGAGCAAGTGGTTCGGAACGGATCGGGCACAGGCAATAAGTGGCAGCCCGGGCATTGCCCCCTGCGCTCAGATGAGGCCGCACGAGGCGCCGCGAGGACGGCGGGCCGGAGCCGGCAAAGCCGCGGCGGCAAGGTCTAGCATCGGATTCTGTGCAGGGACGGGGACACCCCCGGCACGGCACACTGGCCTCGACGGGGGTTCGTGTCTGGCTGCTTGCGACACAAGCAGCTTTGGGGTGTCCGCGGCGGCTCAGCGCACTGAGCCGCTTGGCAGTTGCTCTGCAACTGCTGGCTCGGGCTCGACTCTGAAATGCTGCCCCCGTCAGCTGTGCCATCCAGGGAAGTCCGAACGGTGATGGTGGGCTGGACAGCTCTGCTGGACAGCTTGGGAGTCGCTGCGCGACTCCTTTCCTCTCGTGTGGGTGACCTGTGGCTCTGAGCAGTAGACGAGACCGTCTGGATGGGCGAACTCGCGCTGCAAGGAGGCACGCATGGAATCTCAGCTTCGCGCCACCGTGGACATCAGCGGCCACGCACGGCCACTCGGCGGACTCGGCAAGGAGAAGAGCTGCCGGCCGGCGCGATGTCAACAGCCGAAGCTCGCCCTGTCCAAGGACGCCTTCGCTCGGGCAGCGTCGCCCATCCGATCGCCGCGCAGGCCCTGAAGGTTCCTCGCAACTTGGCCACGACTGCGTCCCCTCGTATCATCGCGATCAATGGTGACAAGTGAGAGTTGTGCGGCTGAGAACCCGGTGGAGCACATCCGCTTCCTCGGTATCTGCAGGCGCGCGGCCGTGCGCGAAGATGCTCTGGATCTGATTGGATTCACCAATGTCTTCCACTCGCAATTCTTTCCGATGAGGTTCGGTGAGCTGTTCTACGTCCTTGGCGTCGACCGCTCATGGTTGACCAACGCGAATGCCTTCCAGGCAGACATTCAGTTCGTCGAGAAGACAGCACCGACGAACCGTTGCACGGCGACAATGACCCTTGGAGGTCTCGCACGGCCCAGCGAGGGACGGGGGCTCACGGGCAGCCCGGTTCTCGATGTCGGGCAGCCAACCACTTTCATCTACCCGTACTACAGCCTGGGTGATGGAGCTAACGCCGATTCCTTAGTCCTTCTCGCGTTGCCCGCCCCGGACATGATCCTCTTGCGGCCCACCCGAGTAGACGTATTCCTGGCAACCTCTGCGACACAAACACAGATAGGTGCGGTCGATCTCCTCTTCCGCGCGCCAGCGCCGCTGACCGACGAAGAGCGCCGCGCCATAGCCAGCCGCGCAGAGTCAGTCGGTGTTGTCGAGATGGGATTGACATGCAAGAAGTGTGGTGACTCGGTGCACTTCTTCGCGGTTCTTGACCCGACGAAGCGCATCCCATGGCGCGTCGCGGAGAGAGGCTCTCCCCTCGAGAGTGCACCTGAATACTGGACATGCAAGTGCGGCATGCTAGTCGCGCCGCTGGAGTACGCGAAGCGCGGATTGGCTGCCATCTTCCGCACCCCCGTGGCCGGTTCCTCGGAGGGTGTCGAGCTGTCCCCCCTCTTTGACGCTGGGGAAGTGGGTCGCATCGCGGAAGAGTACGCCACATTCGTTGAGGCACTGCCCTCTGAGGAGGCTGCGCAGGACTACATCGAGAAGCGCCCCCTGATCTGGCATTTCTTGGCGCCCACGCGCATTTTCCACAAGCCCCTGCTACTGGGGAGCTACAAAGCCGACTTCGGAATCATGACGGCAGGTGGCGAGCTTGTTCTCGTGGAACTGGAGAAACCGTCCACACAGCTGCTAACCGGCAGTGGAAGGGTGGCCGCCGAGGTTCAAGCTGGCGCAGACCAGATCAGAGACTGGGATCTCCTCATTGCCGATCATCGCGGTGCAGTTCTGGAGCAGCTCAAGTTGGATGCCGACGCCGTACACAACATTCGGTACTTGCTGGTCGCCGGCCTCGCGACTACGGTAACTCGGAAGGAACTTCGGAAGCTCCGAAGCGAGCCGCTTGTGCCGAAGACGGACTTGCTTTGCTTTGACGAACTGGGTTCCTACCTCCGCGCCTTGGCATTTGGACTCAGAACGCTCTGATGGCATCGGTGCGGCGTTCCGAGAGACAGCGCTGGAATGCTTCGCCTGCCTCCGTTTGCACCCCACTCGCTATCTTGCTACACTGCGCCCATCTCCGAGCGATCGGCGCTCGCGAGGGTTCGAAAGGAGGAGTGAAGACCATGAGATCGGTGAATGCTGACCTTGTCTTTGCTGCCTCCTGCCGAGCGCTCTAGGGCTCTCTCGGGCCCATCTTCCAGGCTCTATCAGGACTCGATCGAGTCTCCTTTGCGTTCCCAGGTGGCAGCCGTCCCGAAATCGGTTCTTGGTCACTCAAGATTCGTGGGAGGAAGCCATTACAGAACGAGAAGAAGTCCGTAGTTCGTGGTCCGTGGTCCGTAGTCAGAATGCGGCAGTGTGCGCTTCGCAGTCCGCGGAGCACGATTCACAGTCAATAGGCAAGACAGACAGTGGCGGGAACGAGTGGGATGATCTTGTTCCGCAGGGCGGCGAGAGGTCGGCGGTTGGCGGTGCCCGGGCGTGGAAGAGAGAGGGGAAGCTCGACCGAGACCACAGACCCACGGCCGACGGGAGGCAGCGTCCGACGGCGCGACGAATGCGCCCTGACGATGTTGGGCTTCTGACGAGCATCGAGGTCGCGGCTCTCGGGGACGGGCCGAAGGATCCGCTCGAGCTGTTCGCGGATGCCGGCTACATCACCGACGTCGTGAACGAGGTCAAGAGCGGGAAGGAGGCGACGGTCTACTGCTGTCGCGCTCACCCATCGACGGGCCGCGAGCTGGTGGCGGCGAAGATCTACGCGATCGGCATCGGCGCGCACTACCGGATGAGCAAGCTCTACGCCGACGGCCGCTTCCGCGTCTACAAGCCCGACTCACGGCAAGAACGCGCGATCAAGTCGGGCAAGCATCGCGGCAAAGAGATGGTGTTCGCAGACTGGGTTGGCCAGGAGTACGGGAACCTGTGCGCGTTCCACGCCGCGGGCGCGGATGTACCCGCGCCGATCGCGCACTGCGGCTCGGGCATCTTGATGGACTACATCGGCGACGCCGAGCGGCCAGCGCCGATGCTGGTTGGTGCTTCATTGTCAGCGGCGGAGGCTCAGCGCCTTTTCGATCAGGCGATGCGCAACATCCGCATCTTCCTGGCCAAGGACCGCGTCCACGGAGACCTGTCTCCGTACAACATGCTCTTCTGGAAGGACCGGCTCGTGATCATCGACCTGCCGCAGGTCGTGCACGCGCGCTGGAACGACGAGGCGTTCAACGTCCTCAAACGGGATATCGAGAACATCCTGCAGTTCTTCAGTCGCCGCGGCGTGGAAGCTTCAGCTTCCCAACTGGCAAACGCCCTCTGGACGAAGTACAGGCGGGGGGAACTGGAGGTCGACGGCTGCTGACCCAGCGGAGGGCCAGCAGCTAGGGCGCAATCGCTGCGCGATTCCGCTGTCCGATCAGTAGGAGTTGGAGGAGAGGGTCGGCTTGTGGCCTGTGGGGGCTGCCGCCTCGCTTCTGGGAGCCGCGGAGGTGATAATCCGCAAGGGATCTGAGCGCCGCTAGCATCGGGCGATGATGCCAAGACGGAGGTCGGGTTCATGCGGATTGGGTTCTTTGGCGACAGTCTGACAGAGGGGCGCCCGGGCGTTTCGTACGTCGACATCCTGCGCGGGCGACGCCCTGCGGACGAGTTGGTCAACTTCGGCCGCGGCGGGGACTCGGTCATCGGGACGTACGAGCGCGTCGCTTCTCTCGATGGCCGCGGTCCGTTCGACTTGGCCTTCGTCTGGACTGGCGTGAACGACGTGCTCGCGCACATCAGCTGGGCGTCGCCGATCACGCGTCGTCTTCTGGGAGAGCCCTGGGTGACCTCGCGACAGGAGTTCGTCGAGCAGTATCGACTGCTCCTCAAGACTCTCTCGAAGAGCACGGCACGCATCGTGGCGGTCGCGCCCCTCTTCATCGGTGAGGATCTGTCGAACCCGTGGAACCAGGAGCTAGACGTCCTCGCATCCGAGATCCAAGCCCTGTGCGCACGTCTCGACCGAGTCGAGTTCCTCAACCTGAGGCCCTACATGCCCGATGTCTCGTCCGGTGAGTGTGCGTCGCCCTACGTCGAGAAGAGCGGACTCGGCACAGTGTGGGAAGCGATCGCCTTTCGTGATCCTGAAGACGTCGATCGAGTGGCTTCCGAGCGCGGCCTCTGCTACACGATGGACGGGATTCACCTGAACAGCCGAGGAGCGAGGGCCGTAGCGGAAGCATTCACTGAACGGATCCTAAGCGCCAAAAGGCACAGGCCTGCACTCCGCCCGATGCCGAACCCGGCCGTTGATTCTCAGACTACATCGCCAGCGTGAAGATGCCTGCAGGTCCGTTGTAGACGAGCAGGCAGTGCGACAGGACATCACGCCCGACAAGCACGACGACGTTCGCTCCAGCGACAGCCTGCCCGCGAAGGTCAACGGCGATGACGGACCCGAACTCGACCTGGAAGTTCCCGGCCGCGGGGAAGCTCAACTTGGCTGGGAAGAGCAGTTGCTCAACCCGACCCGCCGCCGTGCCGGTCTTGACCGTGCCCGTTGGCTGGACGCCAAGCTGCGTCAGCACGTCCTTGTCAACGCACGTTCGTGTAGCGCCAGTGTCAATGAGCGCCCAACCTGACTGCGGAGCAGGAATCGGCTGCCCTTGCCCGGACAAGTAGGCAGCAAGCGCCTGCGGCACTTCCACCTGCACCTGAAGGAGCGGACCCGCACCCAGCAAGCCTTCGGGAGCTGGCTCCTGTCCCTGATTCGGCCTGCGGAAGAAGTGGTTATGGATGGGCATGGAGGATCCCGAGCACGAGTGCGGGGTAGTGCGCCAACTCGTCTTCCTGCCGCTGGGCGCGGCGGATCAGGAAGGGCTCGTTGCCGTATCGCTTCAGCCCTGCCTCGTAGGCCTCGCGATCCGTGGTGAAGCCACCCGCGAGCTGTTCGCCGCGGATGAGCACGAACTGGCCTTCATGCGTGGCCAGGATCTCTTCTAGATGCGCGGCATAGTACGCAAGCTCCTTCTCGAGGGGCATGGGACACCTCCATTCACAGATGATAGACGGAAACGTCCGGCCGTCAATGATGTCCCCGCGACGGCTTCCGCCATCCTCTAGGCCGGACCTATATCGAGCCAGGCGGACCGCGAAGGCGGCTGGCTGACAGTCACACATAGAAGGCCGTCAGCTAGGGAGCATGGCTGCCCAGCGGGGCAGCTAGAGAGAATGGCAGGCTTAGAGGTTGTCATTCTCTTGGCCGGACGGATCATGGCCCTGCGGAAAAGTCCAGAGACGGGCGCCGAATCAGCTTCCTGAGAGGCGGTCGCGCTCTGTCAGGAGCGATCGTCTGGCTGCATGGCCCGGATCGTCGGCACATATGGCGGACTGAGCTGCCCTTGGTGGTACGATCCTGCGCCAAGCTTCTCCATTTGCACAATCAGGGCAAGGGATTCAAGAACTAGCTTCTTGTCAGCGGCCTTGTTCTTCTCGAGGACCGTTCTCAGTTGTTCTTTCGTGGCCATCGTCTCACCCTGCGATCTTCACGCAGCTACCTCTCATATGGAGGATACCACGATTCCCGAGCTTCGCCATGTAGTCGGACAGCAGGACATGGTAATCCTTCACGCACCGAGCAAGGTCAGGATCAGCAGCGAAGTCCTCTATCTCCAGCCTGAGGTCGTTCCTCAAGACATCCATCGAGATGCCGCGAGAGTGCGAATGCCAGAGCTTCGTCTCGTTCAGTGCCTTGGCAATCTGACCGGCTCGGAACGTACGCATCTGCTTGGTTACTCTCAGCTTTCTGCTTCGGGTGGTCTTCCAGCCGGCGAACTTGTACTTGACGAGCCATTCCTTGAGCATCGAGATCGTCAGTTCCCGTTCTTGCTCGTACCGATGCATGTCAGCTGGATCGAACCGCTGCACGAAGTACACGACTTCCGCTGCGCTCAATGTCCCGGCGAGCGACTTCGCGACGAGTTCGTTGTACTTCTCGATGTACCCCAATGCCGGAACCATGGAACCATCACGCTCCAATTGCGGGTCAATCGGGCCAAGGACTGAGAAATAGTCCATGTGTATCGCATCTCCGGACATCACCAGTATCGTCCCAGCCGACATCGCATGACTCGGGATGAGGAACTCAACATGTCGGTAGTGCTTGCGGAGCACGCGGACGATCCGCTCAACGACGGTGGCGAATCCGCCTGTTGTTTCGAGGACAACCATCAGCTTGCCATCCGCATTTCGGTCTTGGTGCCCCTCCACGAGGTCGCGAACGAGCTTCTCCAGGCCGAACAGCAGTGGCGAGAACAACGCAAGCACATCCGACCCCACTTTCAGCTCAAGGGCTCGCGCGTGATCGTCAAGTTGGTTTTCGATCACGTCATTCGCGCCAATGACGGCCTGCGCCATGTCTATCCTCCACGTTCATGGGATGTGGAACATAGTATGAGGATGTGTCTGGTGGAGTCAAACTTGGTTGCAGTCGTCGAGTCCTCCAGCGGGACCTCCGACCGACTACATGGGAAGGCGACATCTCGCCTCAACTCACGTGATGATCGCTTGCCATCGGGCGTATTGTGGTCCTCTACACATCGTTGAGCGGGATCTTGGCGACGCTTTCTCTCTCCCTGCTGTCTAACTCGCCGCGAAGCGTTGCGCGGACCATTCGACCTCGCTACAGGTCCCTGAGATCGATCTCTGAGACGCTTTCCTTCTCTCTCCGGTCGAGTTCGGCACGCAGTGCGGCACGGTCGAGAAGCTCTTCGAATGCGCGCATGCCGATTAGTACCGCTCTTGGTGTCCCGTGTCGTAGGATGAAGATGGGACCGGCTTCTGATTCGTCGAGCCATTGCGCGGCGCTCTCGCGGAACTCCGAGGCCTTGACCATGCGCTTGCTGTCGATCGTCAGTCCCATGTCGTCTCCCGTGCTGCGTACGGCATTCTGTACGCTACTTGGTACAGAAACAAGAGCGCGCATTGCCTCACCAGAAAAGTACTCGAAACGGGATCGTTGCCTCAGCTAAGGAAAGTACTCGAAACGGGAGGTCAGGCTACGGTGTCTCTTTCCGC
>Ga0247841_10005542_pt1 | contig 20342 bp, 15 predicted proteins | sample LaCruzMarch2015__2_FD_192410 | JGI IMG/M metagenome (GOLD analysis project Ga0247841, IMG submission 192410) | Freshwater microbial communities from meromictic Lake La Cruz, Castile-La Mancha, Spain - LaCruzMarch2015_18m | ecosystem: Environmental > Aquatic > Freshwater > Lake | place: Spain... | reverse complement strand
CTGGTGAAAGGCGATCATCAGCGGACGTGGATCCACATCCGCGGCGATATCGGCGTTGATCATCCAGAAAGGCTGTGTATCCAGGAACCAGGACGCGCGCCGCAAAGCGCCGCCTGTGCCCAGGATGTCCGGTTCAAACGATAGGGCGACCCGCGGGCGGGACGCCGGCCGCCGACGGACATAGTCACAGATTGCTTCGGGCTGATGGTGCAGGTTAATCAACACGTCCTCGACACCCCAGCGTGCCAGCATGTCCAGAATATGCCCGAGCATAGGTTTGCCCCACAACGGCATCATGGGCTTGGAGGTGTCCAGGCTCAAAGGAAGCATGCGGGTGCCGAACCCAGCCGCCAGGATGACGGCTTTGCGGGGAAGCGAAATCAGCACATGTGTCGTTTTCATGGAATATTTAACTTACAGGCTTGCCGAATGAATGGAAAGAAATTATCATGAAAAGAATTTATCGTGGAGCATACGTGTAAAAAGCGGTGTAATTGACTCCGGAAATCGGCTTTGTGAAATGTTTATGTGCTTATCTCGCGCGGCGTCTGTAGCCGCGCGATGTGACCGCGGGGCGGATTGGGTCGAACGAAGTTCCAAAACGGGAACGCGTTAGATTGGCCCAGGTGCAAGGCGTTGCGGGCGAGGACTGTACTTGTGTACGGACCGCCCGCAACAACGTAGCAGATGGGCCAATATCACACGTGATCCGTTTTGCCCAATCCGCAACGCTCCGGTTTGGTTGCTACACTATCCGTATCAAATGCAAGATACACCATCATGTTGATTTTATCCATAGATCAATCCACCGAGACCGGCAGTGCCGCCATTCTTGATGACCAGCGGGTGGTAGCCGCGCGGCAGTGGACCGAGACGCGTATCCGTCGGCAACTGCTGTTTCCCAGCCTGAAATCCATGCTGAACGAAGCGCAACTCGAACCCGGCGCCATTCAATTATATGTTGTGGGGGTGGGACCGGGGTCCTATAGCGGTTTACGGGTGGCCTTGGCGGCGGCAAGGGCCATGGCCCTTCCAGGCAAAATGCCCGTCTATGGGATTACCAGCGCGGAAGCATTGGCCTGGCAGGCGGCGGAAGCCGCGCAGGTGGCCAGGGTGCGGATTGTCGGTGATGCCCGCCGCGACCAGTGGTGGACACGCTGTTTCCGACGCGAGGGCTCAATCATGATCCCGGTCGCCGATTGGGTATTGGTGCATCCCTGCGCTTTCCAGGTGAGTGCGGCCGAAGCGGTGGCCACGCCGGATTGGGTACGGATCGGTGCGCTTTTACAGGCAGCCGTTTCGCCCGCGGCCACGCTGATCATGCGCGCGCTCCTCCCGGACGCCGAGACGCTTGGCCGCTTGGCGGCCGCGCGCATGGCACAGGGTATCGCCTCCGAACCGCTGGCACCCATCTATCTGCATCCGGCCGTGTATCGCAAAACCGGGGATTGTCAGCAAGCCAGCCATAATGTATAGTGCTTATCGCAATGGATATCATTTATGGCAAATAGAGGGAGAAATGTATGTATATTCCGGTTGTCAAAGAAGTGTTACCATTTTTCTTCGGTTCCCTGGCCGTGTTTGGTTTGCTGGGTTTGATCTTCAGACGATTCCAGTGGAAGCGGACGGCCTGGGCCTGTTTTATCGTGGGCGTGATCGCGGCGTGTTATATGCTCTACTTCTTTCGTGATCCTCAGCGGATTTCGCCCTCGGATCCGTCCGTCATCGTGGCTGGCGCCGATGGGGTGGTGATGAGTATCAAAGATATTCGGGAAGACGCGTATCTCAAGACGGATGCAGTGCGGATCAGCATTTTCCTGAGCTTATTCGATGTGCACGTAAACCGTGCCCCCATCGAAGGCAAGATTGCGTTCCTGGGGTATTTTCCCGGCAAACGCTACTTTACGTTCCAGGAGAAGTCTTCCGAATTCAACCAGCATAATTCGATCCTGATCGAGGGTTTACAGACCCGGTGTTTGGTCAACCAGATTGTCGGACCGGTGGCCCGTCGCGTGGTTTACTGGCTGAAGCTGAACCAAATGGTTCAGAAAGGGGATCGCATCGGCATGATGAAGTTCGGGTCGCGGCTCGATATGGTCTTCCCAAAAGCCGACGTGGACGTGGTGGTCAAGCCGGGCGACCGGGTTCAAGCCGGATTGACCGTGGTGGCCACCAAGAAGCCAAAACAATAAACGAGGATTCATGCCAATTAACTGGCGGCAAATTATTCCCACGCTGTTTACTTTGGCCGCCATGCTGTGCGGTTTTTTCAGCATTCTATTTGCGCTGGAGGGGGAGTTTTACTACCTGCTTTCGGCCCAATTTATCATGCTGGCCATGATCCTGGACGGGATTGACGGCAAAGTGGCTCGCTTGCTTAAGGGAACGAGCGCCTTCGGCGCGGAACTGGATACCTACGTGGACATGACGGCATTCGGCCTGGCGCCCGCCATTCTTATCTACCAGGTGGCCCTGCAACGTCATGATGACTGGCGTATTGCCATGACCGCCCTGGTGGTGCTCTCCGGCATGATTCGACTCGCGCGCTTCAAAGTGAAGGATCCGCTGCGCGGGCAGGGGGGCTATTGCGGACTGCCGATTACCGTGAGCGCCGGCTGGGTGGCAATCTTCGTTTTACTCAGTGAAACGCGCACCTTTGGCGATTATTTCCGCCTGGGACAAGGACCGGTAGGCGTGATTTTTTTACTGGGTGTCCTGGTTATGATTGTTCTGCAAGTTTCCAACGTGCCGTATCCCAAGCCGACCAAGCTTACCGCGGTGTTCATTCCCAGTATCGTCCTGGTGGCCTTGCTTTTTGTGCGCAATTTGAATGTCGCCCCCATGGCGGCACTCGCGATCATGGTGGCCGGATTGATCTACCTCGTGTTGGGGCCGCTTTACATGCACATGATCAAGTCGCGCGCGGCCAAGTCCTGTGCCGGCGGCCAGTCCCCGCTTTCGTCCGGCGTAGTCCGGCGCTGCCGGACGAAGACGGATGATGATGTCACCTGATTTTTATTGCCGCTTTTCTGTTAGGAACCATCATGGATAGCACGCCCATTACCCGGCCGGAAGTGAAACACCGTCTATCGCAACTGGTTGACGATCTTGCCCGACACGTTAAATATCTTCAAGAGGAAGGCATTACTGCGGTTGATCGCACGCCGGCTATTACGCCGGAAAGTCCGCCGGCACTGGCTATGCCTAAAAAAAGTTCACCGGTGCCGGCTATTCCGCCGGCGCCGGCCATGTCGATGGCGCCGACCGTTTCAGATGCTGATGTCAGCGCGGAATTGAAGGCCATTGCCCAGACGGTGGTCGCCTGCAAAAAGTGCGCGTTGCATGCAAAACGCCGTCAGGCAGTGCCGGGGCAGGGGAACATTCACCCTGATATTCTTTTCATCGGCGAGGGACCCGGCGAGGATGAAGACAAGCAGGGACTGGCCTTCATAGGCCGGGCGGGCCAACTGTTGACGCGCCTGATCACCCGCATGGGGTATACCCGCGATGAGGTCTTTATCGCCAACATCGTCAAATGCCGTCCGCCGAATAACCGGAAACCTTTGCCCGAAGAGATGAACATGTGCCGGCCTTATCTTGAACGGCAAATTTCCGTCTTGAAGCCGAAAGTAATCGTTCTCCTAGGGGCCAGCGCATTTGAGGGGCTCATTCCGCCCGACTCGTCGGGAAGAACAATATCAAAGGTGCGCGGCAAATGGCTTGATTACAATGGCATTCCAGCAATGCCCACTTTTCATCCTTCCTACCTGTTGCGCAATCAGTCGGCCATGTGGGATGTCTGGAACGATATGCAATTGGTCCTTACCCGTCTCGGCCGCACTCCTCCGCCCGCGCCCGCCAAGGATAAGTGATCATTGGCGACAAATGGCGAGCATTGGCGGGCATTGGCGAGAATACGGATGGCCCGTGGCAAGCATTGGCGAGTATTGACAAGAACCGGCGAGCATCGCTTAAACCGGCGGACTGGTCAGGAAATACCGCACGCCCTTGCCCTCTCCCTCCCGCCGGATCAGCCCTTTGGCCTCGATACCGGCCAGCAACCGATTGGCGCTGCGCTCCGAAATCCCAAGCTTTTCCTCGATCTGCTTCCGTGAGCACCATCCCTGTTCCCGGATCAGAGCCAGCACCACCTCGATCAGGTCCGATGGCGCCGCAGCCCGATTCTGATACACGTATTTGGAGGCGCGGGACCCGAAGAAGATGCCAAGCACCTGGAGGACCACTGCGGAAAGCTCCTCGGGCAACCGATATTCAGGCCGGAAACTCCGGACAGTGAACACCACCAGAAAAAACACCAACCAGAGATATACGAACAACGCCCCTTTACGGGACGGCTCCTGGTTGCCGGCCCAGCGGCGGATCTCCTTATCCGCCGCGTAAGCGCCCACCAGTGCAATATAAATAGGCATCATCCCCGTGGGGAGCGTAAAAGTCTCCTTAAGCACGAAATCTACGATCATGAGCGCCAGGTAACCGACGGTATATAGCGCCAAAACGGGGAACAATACGGAAAGCTCGTTGAATGGCAGTCGTTCCTTAGGCGGCTCCGCGGTTGGCGGCGCGGGGATCGGATTTTCAGCCATCGTATTGCACTCCTCAGTTTGGGTCATACGGCGCTCTCTGATGGAGAATCATATACACAATCCGGCTCTGGAAGTCGACCGTGAAAAGGCGGTATGAAAACATCGCCAGCTCCCTGGTGTCCTCCCCGGGTCTTGTGCATTTCCTTTCGCCTTACGGCAGATCCTTTTAGAAGTTCGTCATAACATTCCAACATTCTGCAGAATGTTGGAATGTTATGATGATACAGGTGTGATGCTAACGCCGCCAATCGGGTTGTGGCAGCGGGCAAGAATTTTGTAGGCGATAAGCGCGGCGGGCGTGGCAGGGAGCAGGTTGCTTCCATGTTAGGGACTGCCGATATCAGCTCCGATGATATGATATATCGCCTGGTGATATATCGAGATGAAAATGATCGAAGTGGAAGGATGGGAACGGCCATGTCCGCCATAGCCCTGAGCGCAATCGAAAGGGCGACGGTAGAAGTTCCCCGAGCGAAGCTGGGGCTGTCGTCTGTCTTTCCGCCTCTTTCAACTGGCATTTCGGATTGCGCCCTGCTACATTCAAAACCGCTGTGAATGTGCGGGCCGGAAAGGCCACAGACAAAACCACCTCCCGGCACAAAGTAAAGGGATAATCATGGCAAGCAGGACCGGAACAGAGTTGTTCCTCGTGGACAACAGCGACGCGGACTGGAAAGTTCTCCGCTACCTGCATGACTGGTGCCAGCTTGCCAAGGGTATCGACATCGCCACCGGCTATTTCGAGATCGGGTCCCTCCTGGCACTGAAGGACGAATGGCAAAAGGTTGACCATATCCGGCTCCTGATGGGCGACGAGGTCTCGAAGCGCACCAAGGCTATGTTCGAAAATGGCTTGCAGAAGATCCGCGACCGGCTTGATACCAGCATCGAAAATGAGAAGCAGAAAAACGATTTTCTGACCGGTGTTCCCGCAATCGTGGATGCCATCCGTTCAGGCAAAATCCAGTGCCGGGTTTATCGAAAAGAGAAGTTCCACGCCAAAGCCTACATCACTCACGCCAAGGTGGACGTGGTGGGTTCCTCGGCCCTTGTCGGCTCATCGAACTTTACGATTCCCGGCTTGACCGAAAACATCGAGCTCAACGTCCAGATCACCGGCCAGCCGGTAAGTGTAATCCAGGCATGGTACGAAAAGCACTGGCAGGAAGCGGAAGACGTAACTCCGGACATCCTGAAAGTTTTTGAACGCCATATTCGCGAGCACACACCTTTTGAGGTCTATGCCAAAGCCCTTCAGGAATTCTTTCGCGGGCATGAAATGACGGCCGATGAATGGGAACTGGCGCAACCCGAACAGGGCGGCTCACGTATATATCCAGTCTTGGACCTCTACCAGAAACAGGGCTGTCATAACCTGCTCAAGATAGCCGATAAACATGGCGGTGCTTTCCTCTGTGACGGCGTGGGGCTGGGTAAAACTTTCGTGGGTCTTATGCTCATTGAACGCCTTATCATGTATGAACGGAAACGCGTTGCGCTTTTTGTTCCAAAGGCGGCGCGCGCCGATGTTTGGGAAACGGCCATCCGTAAATACCTGCCGCATGTTGGCGGCTTGGGCGCCGGTGTATTCAGCAACCTGGTCATCTTTAATCATACCGACCTTGGGCGCACCGGGTCGTTCCTGCAGGATTTCCAACGCATGAAAGAGATGGCGGATGTCATAATTATTGATGAGGCTCATCATTTCCGCAATCCAGGGATCAAGGGGGAAGGTGAACGTCGTCCATCCCGTTACCGTCTTTTGTTTGACCTCATGCTCGGCCCGCAAGGTGTAAAACAGCTCTACCTGCTCACGGCTACGCCGATCAATAACCGCCTGGACGATTTCCGCCATATGACCGAATTATTCTCCCGCCAGCAGGACAATTACTTTGCCGGCCTCGGAATACATTCGCTGCGCGGTCATTTTGTGAAGATGGAGCGCGAACTGAAAACAAGTCTTTTCCCCGATACGGCCGAACAACCTGAATTACCCATTGAGCTTAACGAGGCTGAAAAGGCGCTGTCCGCCGATAATCTTTTCAGGGCACTGGTTGTCCAGCGAAGCCGCGCCTACGTAAAGGAAAGCCAGATTCAGCAGGGAGCCAACACAACCCTTTTTCCGGAACGCCAGCCTCCAAAAGTCGTGGAATATTCGGTTAAAAAGACCTATGGCCGACTTCTGGAAAAGGTCGAAGATGCATTCACCAAAACTGCGCCGCTGTTTATTCTGGGAATATACTATCCCCTGGCTTATTATAAGGATGACAACAAGCTGATCGATCCGTTGGAGCAGAACCGTCAAAGGCAAGTCGTTGGTCTGATCCGCACCCAATTCCTCAAGCGCTTTGAAAGTTCGTCGGTGGCCTTTGACCTTTCATGCGACCGCCTGCTCCAGAAATTGTTGACTTGGGTAACCCGCCATAGTGAAACAGCCGAGGAAAAGCGGCGATTGGATAACTGGCAACGCCGCCACGAACAACTCATTGGCCACATCCGCGAACAACAATTGGAGTTCTGGGGCGGGGAGCCGGAAGAAGACCAGGACGAGGATATTGTCACCGCCGAGATGCTGCAAGCCGTTGAATATCTTCCGCGGGATGATTATCGCGTCGAAGATATCCTCTCGGACTGCTTCCAGGACATGGACCAGATCTTAATATTTATCGAGGAACTCCGAAAATTCGAACCCCGGCACGACGACAAACTCAAAGCCCTGTTAAAACTGCTTGCTACCGATCGAGTTTTGAAGACCCAGAAGGTTTTAATCTTTTCTGAATTTGCCGAGACGGCCCGTTACCTGAAAAAACAACTTGTGGAACAGGGCGTCAAAGGCGTGGAACAAATTGACAGCGCCACCAAGAAACGGGGCGATGTAATCCATCGGTTCTCGCCTTACTATAACGGTTTCTCCAGTGACGATATAAAACAGATGAAGCAAACGGAAATCCGGGTCCTGATTTCCACGGATGTCCTTTCCGAAGGCCTGAACCTCCAGGACGCCACCCGGCTTATCAACTACGACCTGCATTGGAACCCTGTCCGCCTCATGCAGAGAATCGGCCGCGTGGACCGCCGGATGAACCGTGAAATAGAGGAAAAAATCATAGCCGATCATCCGGAGCAGAAGGATTTGCGGGGTAAAGTAGAGTATTTTAACTTTTTGCCCCCGGAGGACCTGGAAATTCTGTTGCGGCTTTACACCAAGGTTTCGCATAAGACCCTCCGTATCTCAAAGACTTTCGGTATTGAGGGCAAACGTTTGCTCAGGCCGGATGATGACTGGGACGATCTTCGCCAGTTCAATCATGACTATGAAGGCGATATTTCTTCCATCGAACAAATGTACCTGGAATACCAGAAACTCCTGAAAAACTTCCCCGACCTGACTGGAAGGCTGAATTCCCTGCCCGGACGTGTATTTTCCGGCAAGCAACATCCCAAGTCCGGATCGCGGGCGGTCTTTTTCTGTTATGCTATCCCGGCGCTCTCGCCGATCAGGCGCAAGGCCGGCGAAGAAACCTCTTTTGAGGACTGGACGGAGAAAGACGGAACCTGCCAATGGTATCTTTACGACCTTACCGGCGCAAAAATCATGGAAGAACCGGCCAAAATAATTGAGTTCATCCGCAGTGCCCCTGATACGCCCAGGCAAACGGCCATAAGTGAAAAGACCCTTTCCGAAATACGCGCCCAGCTGGACCGGCACATTAAGAACACATGCCTGCGCCAACTTCAAGCGCCCGTTGGCGTCAAACCGGTACTGAAATGCTGGATGGAGTTGAATTGAGATGACTATCGCGAAAAACATAATAAAAATCAAAGGAACCGGCGGCGATATCGTCCTTTACAAGACGAAGGATGGTCGCGTGGCCTTGGATGTGCGTCTGGAGCGGGAAACCCTCTGGCTTAGCCTGAACGAGATAGCCGATTTGTTCGGCCGGGATAAGTCCGTAATCTCGCGCCACTTGCGTAATGTGTTTTCCTCTAATGAGTTAAAACGGGGTCCAACTGTTGCATTTTTTGCAACAGTTCAACATGAGGGGGGGCGCGCCGTCGAGCGCCAAATAGAGTTTTTTAACCTTGATGTTATCCTCTCTGTTGGCTACCGGGTCAATTCTCGCCAGGGGACGCAGTTCCGCATCTGGGCGACTCAAGTCCTGAAGGACCACATTCTTAAAGGATATACCCTGAATGAACGCCGACTTCAGGCGCAGGTATCGAGGCTCAAGGAGCTCCAGCATGCTGTGGATCTCATGGGGCGTATCATTTCGGAACGAACCATCACCGGCACGGAAGCCGAAGGTTTGCTCAAGGTTATCACCGAGTACTCCTTTGCCCTGCGTTTACTCGACCAGTATGACCATCAACAACTGCGTCTGCACGGCACTACCGAAGTCGGACGCTTTATTCTGACCTGTGAGGCATCACGCTCCGCCATCGCGCGCATGGCGGAAACCATGGGGCCGGCCGCCAGCGGACTCTTCGGCCACGAGAAGGACAAAGGACTCGCAAGCGCCATCGGGGCCATTTACCAGACCTTCGGCGGCCATGATCTCTATCCCAGTATCGAAGAAAAAGCCGCGCATTTGCTTTACTTCGTCGTCAAGAACCACGCCTTTGTGGATGGCAATAAACGCATCGGCGCGTTCCTGTTCATCTGGTTCCTCGACGGCAACGGCCTGCTCTATCGCAAGAACGGCACGAAACGCCTGGCCGACAACGCCTTGGTTGCTCTAACCCTGCTCATCGCCGAGAGCAAACCGGCGGAGAAAGACATCATCTGCAAGGTCGTCGTAAATCTTATCAACCGGGAGAATATCTGAAATGAAAACATTATCCCGCCCGTCAATCGAAGGCCGCAAGGCTGAACGCGCACTTAAAACAGCCGTTGCCCGTGTCATGGACGAAAACCGGCGGCTTGGACTTCCTGTCGCCGTCATGCGCGGAGGCAAGGCCGTTCTGATTCCCGCCGATGAGGCGCTGGGGATGGTGCGGGAAGATCGGGCAACTTACAAGAGCAAGCATCACTGAGGAACTATCGTATGCCCCGCGTCGAACCAGACAAACTCCGTTTCATCAAGACGCTCCCGGCCCTTCTCGACTACCTCCGCGACGAACTGGACTGGCCCATCGAAACTGAGGATGTCGAGGACCTGACATTCGAATATCAGCCGCAGGAACTCGGGCTGGACACTGCCGCGGCGGTCAAGATCAAGGAGATCAAGCAACTGCGCCCGCTCACCGGCAATCAACCGTGGGGCATATTCTTTATCAACTTCGAAAAGAAACGCCTGCCGGTCGTCATCATGCGCCGTATCCTGCACGCCCTGGTGCTCAAGAAGCGCGCCTCAGCCAATAAGGCCGAGCGTCAATCATGGCAACCCAGCGACCTGCTGTTCATCTCCGCCTATGGTGAGGAAACCGACCGTGCCATCACCTTCGCCCATTTCGTCGAGAACGAAGACTATGGTAATCTGGCTGAACTGCGCGTGCTCGGCTGGGACGACGACGACACCCCGCTTAAATACGATTATATCGCCCATACCTTGCAGGAAAAACTCCGCTGGCGTGACGAATTCGAGGGAAATCATGACCTCTGGCGGCAGAACTGGCGCGAGGCGTTCGTGCTCCGCCACCGCGAAGTCATCACCACTTCCAAGGAACTCGCGCTGGCCTTGGCCGGACTTGCCAAGCGCATCCGCGGCCGCGTCCGCTCCATCCTCCGTTGCGAGGACGGGTTTGGGCAAATCCGCAAACTCCAGCGCGCATTCCGGCAGGGCCTCATCCACGACCTGACCGACAACGACTTTGCCGACATGCTGGCCCAGACCGTCACCTACGGCCTTTTTTCCGTCGCCGTCCGGCGCACGTTTCCCGGGGAGGGCACCGCCGTCGTACGTGATGATGTACCCAATCTCATCTTCACCAGTCCGTTTCTGAAAGATATGATGGGTATTTTTCTTGGCATCAAGAGCCGCCGGGGCCGGCTGGATTTCGATGAACTTGGCGTTACGGATGTTGAAGATATACTGCGCAGCCCGGACACTCACATGGAGGCCGTCCTGCGCGACTTCGGCAACCGTACCCGACAGGAAGACCCCGTCATCCATTTCTACGAACTTTTCCTGACCGAATATGACAAGAAACGCAAAGTCCAGCGCGGTGTCTTCTACACTCCGCAACCCGTCGTATCATACATCGTCCGCAGTGTGCACGAACTCCTCCAAACCGAGTTCGGATTGGAAGACGGTCTCGCCTCTACGATTACCTGGGGCGAGATGATCAAGAAATATCCCGACCTAAAATTGCCGGACTTATCTGACGATCCTGCAAGACCGAAATTGCTATCACGCGACGAATCCTTTGTCCAAATCCTCGACCCCGCCACCGGCACAGGCACCTTCCTGGTTGAAGTCATTGATGTCATCTACAAAACGTTGGTAGCCAAGTGGAAAAATGCCGGCAAGTCCGACGCTCAGATTAAAGTAGCTTGGAACGACTACGTCCCAAAACACCTTCTGCCTCGTGTCTATGGCTTCGAGTTGATGATGGCCCCTTATGCCATTGCCCACATGAAGATCGGCCTCAAACTCTCCGAGACCGCCTACCGCTTCCGCTCCGAAGAACGCGCCCGCATATACCTCACCAATTCTCTAGAACCAAAGGTGACTCAACTCCCGGCCATCGGCTTTGAAGCACTTGCCCACGAAGCGAAAGAAGTCAACGAAGTCAAATGGTATAAACGATTCACCGTTGTTATAGGTAATCCGCCGTATTCTAACTTTGGCCAGCTCAATAAAATCCCATTTATCCTTGGCTTACTGGATAACTACAAACAGGGGCTCAATGAGAAGAAACTCAACCTCGACGACGACTTTATCAAGTTCGTTCGCTTTAGCCAGCACCTACTCGGCCAAAGTGGCGTTGGAGTGCTCGGATACATCACAAACAACGTCTATGCGGACGGCGTAACTCATCGCCGTATGCGCCAATCCCTCATGGAGACTTTTCATTCCATCCGATTGCTTGACCTCCACGGAAGTAGTAAACGGCAGGAGCAGACTCCGGGTGGGGCGAAGGACGAGAATGTCTTTGACATAACCGTTGGTGTCGGCGTTGGGCTATTCACCCGCGGCCTGTCTAGCGATGATGCGCGGAGCGTGGTTCACAGTGAGCTCTGGGGTGAACGACCCGCCAAGTATGCCGCTCTACTCGGCGCGAGCGTAGCGAGAACACAATGGGCGAAGCTCTCGGCGACAACTCCCTACTTTTTCTTCGTTCCGAAAGATTTCGACCAACTTTCCGAGTATCAGCGCGGCATCCCAGTGCAGGAAGTGTTTCCGCTCTTTTCGAGTGGCATTCAGACAAAGCGCGACGATGTCGCAATCGCGGAAACGAAGGAAACGCTTCTGGCTACGCTGAAAGACTTTTCTCGACTACCCGTGGATAAACTGAGGAGTCGGTATGAACTCCCTGACGATGGGCGAGACTGGAGGATCGAATGGGCATCTACGCACGCGAAGGAAATCCTAAAGTCTCCCGGATGTATCGCGCCAATTCTTTACCGACCGTTTGATTCGCGCTGGACGGTAATGGACTCGAAGTCGAAGGGCTTCGTTGCATATCCGAGATTTGACGTGATGTCACAGATGGTCCGGAAGAATCTTGGACTGATCTTGACTCGGCAGCTTTCTCTGCCGACTTTTCAGCACGTTTTCGCGACGAGGCAGTTGATTGATGGTAACACGATTTCTCTTCAGACGCGCGAGTATAATTACCTCTTCCCCTTATACCTACGAGGCGAGCAAGAAATTCAACGTTCCCTTTCATTAGAGAACCACGGCAAGACCAACCTCGGCACCATGTTCCTCAAGACACTCGCGAGCCGATTGAACACTCCGATTGGAAGTAACGATTTGCCCGCTGGCCTGACGCCCGAAGACGTCTTCCACTACGCCTACGCGGTGTTTCACAGTCCCGACTACCGGAGCCGCTACGCGGAGTTCCTGAAGATTGATTTCCCGCGCCTGCCGCTGACCTCCAGCCTCGAACTGTTCTGTGCCCTGGCCAAACTCGGTGGCGAACTCGTCGCCCTGCACCTGATGGAATCTCCGAAGCTGGACAAGCACATCACCAAGTGGGTGGGCGACAAGAACCCGGAAGTCGAGAAGGTTACGTACTCCGACGAGACCGTCTGGATTGACAAGGCCCAGGCGGAGGGTTTCAAAGGCGTCCCGGAACCTGTCTGGAACTTCCACATTGGCGGCTACCAGGTCTGCGAGAAGTGGCTCAAAGACCGCAAAGGCCGGACGCTCACCAAGGACGACATCGAGCACTACCACCGCATCGTCGTCGCCCTCTCCGAAACCATCCGCCTCATGGCCGAAATTGACCGCGTCATCGAGTCTTACGGCGGTTGGCCGGGGGCGTTTGCGGCTGATACAGTCAAGAAGCGTGGCGGCTAACCGCCACGGCGAAGGAACGGCAGGCGCTTGAGGCGGCAGGCAAGCGAAAGGCCTGCAACGACTGGACGTTATATCGATATAAGCGTTCCCTCGGCGACTGTGTTTCTGTTGCATACGTTGCGGCAGTGACCTATCCATGCTTGTGGCGGTGTTCATTTTGGATGATAATCTGCAAATTCAGAAAGGAGTCCCCATGCAATCCTCCATCAAAGACGGCAAGCTCATCATTGAAATTGACCTGCAAACCCCAACTGTGCCGAGCGCCAGCGGAAAAACCATGGTCGTAGCCAGTACCCATGGCAACCAGGTGACCGACCTGATAATTGAAGGCCAACCTGTAGTCATCGGGGTAAATGCGTATATCAAGAAGACGAAGACGTAATTATCGCCGGAGGAGCGAAAACCTATATAAAATCCGGGCTCAACGCGAAAGAAACACTTGATCCTATAACGAAAAGCAGCTATTTTTCGTTGCATATTAAGACGAAACGGCATGCAATCGATCAAAAACAGGATAGTCACTCGGATATCACCGTTTGACTATGAGACTATGCGTATAATTTAACAGGTTTTCCTTCGGGCTATGTGTACGAATTATCGGGGCAAGTCCATATGATCAAAGATTGGATCAATGTAACCCGGTTCACCATCCAAGGGGCTGACCGCCTCTATCCGAATGGACTCGATTGGAAGATCGCTTCAGGAATCAACGCTGTCATCGGCGGTACCAGCTTGGGAAAGACCACCTTAGTCTACGCTCTGCAGTTTGCAGTGTTCGGAAAGTTAGTGATCGATTCAGCAGAACGCATCGAACGGGAGTTCTTTAAAGATCGTTTGACCAAGCGCTCCGGCAAGAAACTAGAAAAAAACCCTCCGTTGGTTTGCGTGGAGTTTACCGTTGGCTCCACCAAGTTTGCCGTAAAACGGAATCTGCTCAGCGGCATATTGATCGAGGTAACCTGTGACGGGGTCGCAGTCCGCGCTAACAAATATGAAAGCATGTTGGCGGAAAAGGTCGGCATCAAGGACGACTTCGAAAGCTTGACGCGGCTGCAGAGCCATCTGTTTTTCTTTGGAGAAAGTCGTTACCTGTTGGCGTGGGAGAATATGCTGCAGCACGAGCTGATCAATCTGATGATGGCGGACCACGCAACGTATCTTCGGCTGGGCAAACTGTGGACCGAGGCCGAATCAGCCGACAGCGCGGCCCGTAACATCAGTGCGCAGGCCGTCCGCCTTGAAAAGGACCTCAAGCATCTTTCCCAGAGCGAATCTAAAGTGGCAGAACTTCAAGAGCGGAGTGACGCCCGCCAGCTTACCGCGTTGCGAACAGAGCGGGAGAAGAGTGTCGCCGCTATTCGTAAGAGGATCGCGGAGGATGAGAAGTTTGAGGTCGCCCAGAGTGAGGAAATCGCCCAAATTCACGAAGAGTTTCACCGCAAATTGTCCGAACTCGAAGCTGCACAAAGCAGTGACTTGGACGACACACTGCTGGAAGCCGCCCTTGCCAGCCCGACCGTCGCCTCCGTACGGCATGCGTTGGAGGAATTCTATCGGGCGCCGGATGCCCGAGGTTGTCCCTGTTGCGGACGCACCGGTATTGCGGCGGCTGTCTCCCGGCTCGCCGAGACCGCGGCCGCAAGTGCCCGTGCGGGCAACTGCGTTGTTTGCAGCAAGTCCCTCCCGAGTTCGAATCCCGACCGTAGGCCGGCATCGCAGTCGCTCACAAAAGGAACTAGCGTCACGGCGCAGTCATTGCAGACCCTCCTATTCCAGCGGGAACAGGCCAAGAGCCGGATCGCCGAATTACGGGCCGATGAGGCCCGTGCGCTGCAGGCGCTGGCTGAAGCCAGCGCAGCCGAATTGCGACACGCGCAACAAAACCCTGTGTCGGACGGCAATATCATGCGCATTACAATCGACCAGATGCGCAAACGGGAGGCTATAGCTAAGAAGGAACGGGACAAGTATCTCGCGAGCCTGAATAAGGAGTTGACCAAAACCAACGCGGTATTCGACCAGATTCGGTCCAAGATCGCCGAAGCGTTCAAGAAATACGCCACGCTCTATCTCGACGAACCGTGCGATGTGGCGTTCCTAAAAGAATCGGATATCCCGGGCAAACGCGGTCCGCAGATCAAGGCACCGCACGCCGCATTTTTTCCCGTCGTCTCCGGCCAAACCCGGCCTTCCGCCCAAGTGTTGTCTGATGCGCAGCGCTCATTCGTCGATCTGGCTTTCCGCATGGCGGTAATTGACGTCTGGCACCAGGTTACGAAGGGAACCGTGACTATGATTGTTGAGACGCCAGAGGGTGCTGTTGACCTCGCCTACATGGAGCGCGTGGCCACAATGATTCGCACCTTCGGTGACCAAGGCCACACCCTCATTATCACCACGAACCTGAACAACGATATCTTCCTGCCGGAAGTCATGGCGCGATGGCCTAAGGCAGAACGTGCTGAGCACATCCTGAACCTGCTCGCAAAGGGCAACCCGCGACCCGTGCAGATCGCGCACAAGGGGCGCTTCAATAGAATCATCAAGATGGTCGATTTCCATCCAAGAGCGCAATGAAACACCGGTCATTCACTCTGTTGGCGTTACTTTCTGCCAATGACCGGCTTGGTCAGCCGGCGGTTTACCGGACTACGCTGGTCAAGCAGGCATTCTTGGCCGAGACCATCCGTCCCCTCTATCGCATCTGGCTCCAGACATTTAACTTTGTTCGCTACAATCACGGTCCTTACAGCGATGATATCTTTGACCGGTTAGACACATTGATTTTCAGTGGGCTAGTGGAGGTTGCGTCTTATCAGCGCCGAGGTGGAAAAACTGAGGCCCGATATAAAATCACCGAAGCTGGACATCGGTTGCTGGACCAGTTTAACCCGTCTGAGATCACCTCCTTGGCTACTGATCTAATCTGGGGGCTACAATCACTTGGTGTCGAGCAGGCGAGCACCATCTGCAAACTCGTATACCAAGAGGCTGAGTTCGCACGGATTTTCGCACAGCACAACCAAAATGGCATCGGCCCGGAGGCCAAGGTCCCGCTTCCTTCCGTCACTGCGGCCAACAACGAAACTTTCATTACGCTCGCTACTTTGCATGAACTTCAGTACTGCCCAGGGACGGACCGCGCCAGCGAACCTTTGCCTTCCAGGGAGATCGTCAGGTTGTTTCTGCTATCATTGGCGTTGCAGGTGCCGGGGGCGCAAGGAACTTAAGGAGCGACCGCATGACTACGCCGCTGATTGATCTGTCCAAGCTGGCCAACCACTCGTTGGCGTTCGTCGATTCGGCAAGAGCCTGTGGTTTCTCGTCGCCTGGCGAGATAGACCGGTTTTTATTCAAGAGCTACGGAAAGACGGTGCGGGAAATTCCGCCGGCTAACCGCGCCCAAGGCGCCATATTTTTTCTGGACCCAGCAGTCGCATCCGGACCACTTGCCCAGATTGTGGACTTAAAACCGGTGCTGATGCAGATCCAAACTAATGTGGCGCGCAAGTTTTACATGGTGCGCCTGGACCTTTCGGGCGGAGCCATTCTGGCGCATGAAACGACAAGCGGCGAACAGAAACTGATGGCATCAGGTGCTTGGACGCTGGGACACGCCCAGATGTTGAGCCGGCAAACAGGGCGCTGCGTAGTTTGGGCCAACGGCGTCAGCGCAACGGTATTCCTCGCCGGCGATTGCTACATTGAGACTCCCGATGTGGTTGAAGAATTGCCGATAGGCCTTCCTCCCAGCTTCCAGTCCCTTAGCTGGGACGATGGTAAAATTGTTTATGAGTTCGCTCAGCACGAACTAAATGACACCGGTCCGGGCGGCATTTGGCAACTTCCAGATCATTTACTCCTTAAGCCCAAGCCCGAAAAACTTATGAGCGTTGGGTTGGGCAAGTTTCTGCGCCACCGGATGGCAGGATACCGACATCACGAGGATGAAGGGCATGTTGAGAACCAAGGACGAGCCGATGTTTCGCTCACGCATTACAATGGATTCATCTACATCATCGAAGTTAAGTGGGTTGGCCGTTCTTTGACCGCTACGAAGCATTTGAAGACCGAGCAGGCCATCAAAACCGCGCTTAAGAATAAGGCAAAGGGTTGGATGACGGAATTCGGAGAGGAAACCTTCGTCGCGGGTGCGAAGCAACTCGCCCAGTATTTCAGCACCAGCAGATACCAACGGGCTTACCTCACGGTGTTCGACTGCAATGCGCCGTCGATTGGGCGGAAAAACGAATCGCTACCGGTTGACCCGACTCATGTCGCGCCGTACAGCCCCGCCAGTTTCCGTATCCTTCGGGCCTGCGTCGACCCGCGCAAGGCCTCAAAAATCTCGAAAGCCAAGCAGCCATGATCCAATCCACAGAAAGCCTTGTGGTGCCAATTTCGCCCGCTAATGACTTTGCCCCTGCCGACTCGCGTCCGGATTTCGCGTCAAACGGCGACTTGCCCCGTCACAGGTGGTATCGTTTCAAGGAAGGTTTCAGCGCCGGACTCGTATCGGCTTTTGCCCGGGAATATCTCCCGCAGGATGGGGGGCGTTTACTAGATCCATTTATGGGCAGCGGCACTACAGCAGTGGAAGGGGCGAGGCTCGGCCATTACGTGGATGGAATCGAAACCAACCCGTTCATGGCCTTCATGGCAAAAGTGAAGACGCGGGACTATTCGAGGGTAAGCGGGATCGACGTGGCGGCATTGGATTGTCTTCGACAACGCCAAAGGGCGGACGCTTTCATCCTGCCGAGGGACTCGACGCTGGTTGAACGCAAGGGACTCAAAAAGTGGCTACTCAACCGCTGGGTCGCCATCCGATTTGAGCAATTACGCACTTCGATAGCTAACGTCCAGCAAGCTCCGCTTCGTGATTTGCTGTTGTTCGCTCTGTTGTCATCGATGGAGGACGTCGCCAATGCGCGTAAGGACGGCAAGTGCTGGCGCTACAAGACCAATTGGAAACGACTCGACTTCTCCGGGAAATCGCTGGACGAGGCATTTGCTGCGCAGGTCATCCGATTCATTGAGGACATCAAGATATCCCCACGTTTGAAGGGGATTGCCACTATTGCGCGCGGCGATGCCCGCCGCCATATGCACCGTGCCGGTAAAGAGGAGACAATATATGATGGCATCCTCACTTCGCCCCCTTACCTCAACTCTTTTGACTACACAGACATTTATCGCCCGGAACTGCTGATGATGCAGGCAGCGAACAACGCCGGCGACCTTCGGAAGTTGCGCTTCAATACCTTGCGCTCCCATGTTCAGGTTGCATGGAAGCCGTCCGCCCCGCTGAACATTCCGCTTCTGATCGAGAAGATTCAAGCCATAGACAGTGCGGGGCTTTGGTGCGGACGCATCCCGGCCATGATCAATGCGTATTTTGTGGACCTCGACCAAGTAATCGTTCAGTGCGCCAAGCGTCTCAAGGCTGGAGCCACAGTTGCATTTGTCGTTGCCGATTCCGCCTACTGCGGCGTGGTAATACCAGTCGGCCTCATTCTCAGTGAAATCTTTGAGCGCAGGGGCTTTGCCATTAACAAAATTACGACGTTTCGGCAGACGCGAGGTAACGGAAATCACCAGCAGCAATCCGGTGAGCGTTTGAACGAAGTTATGGTTGTTGCGAAGTATCGCGGCTCGACCACCAAAAATCTCCGATACAAAAAGAGTTCCAATGGTCAGAAGTCCTGCGAATAGAAAATTGGGGTCAAGTCTCAATTTTCAATAATCCGTTCTGAAAACGAAAACAGAAACGGGGGAGCGTCTCAATTTAGAACTTTTTCGGTGGCTCCGAAATCAGGCTCCGGGTCTTGCCAATCGCCATTTGCCATCGGCGGAGAATCAGTTTCGCATCTAAAGTTTTCATAAATCTAAAACAACATTCTAACATTCTGCAGAATGTTAGAATGTTGTTCGTAAATTTCAAGGGGATTTTGCAAGGGAATCAGGGAAGGACCGTAATTAGCATTTAACATTTGCGTGATAGGAAGCCGGGACAGCCCTTAGAAAGATTCGCGACATTTACCAGACGAGCGTGGATTACGATCCGAGCGCGGAGACGACGCAGTTATTTTTTCAAACGGCGCAAAACGACTGAAACCGCCTAAGCGGAAGAAATGAAGTTATCCCAACGCGAACTGGTTGTTCTTGAAAACAACGGCGGGGGCGTCGGATGGCTGGGGGCCCAGACGGCGGCCGATCAGGCGCAGGGGATTATCATGGCCCACCTTCCATAAGTCAGCTTCCGACAACAGGTTCAGCGAAGCCAGATGGTTCATGCATTGCAGCATGGTAGCCGAGGACCCGGCCAGGTAAGGCGTGTCCTTGAACCCGATGCGACCGTTGGGCGCCAGTACGGCTGCATTGCCGTTAAAATCATAGACCCCGGGCGGCAAACCAGCCAGATGCGCGGCGTCACTGACCACGACAAAGCGCTTCACAGTCTTGGCCCGCAGAGCCACCTTGATGAAATCGGCGGGCAAATGATGCCCGTCGGTAATAAAAATACCGGTCAGATCGTCGCAGGCCAATTGCCACCAGAGCGGGTTCTGGTGACGGTTGATCATGTTGGGCAGGCCGTTTCCCAGGTGTGTGCATATCCGGGCGCCGGCTTGGACCGCTGCTTCCATCGCGGTGTCCTCGGCCAAGTGATGGCCCATCGAAACCACCGTGCCGTTTTCAGACGCGTACCGAATGAGCGCCATGGCGCCTTCCACTTCCGGGGCCAGGGTCAACAACACGACGTTGCCCTCGGCCCATTCCTGGAAACGCTTGAATGTGTCCACGTCCGGCTTGATGATGTGTTCCGGCGGGTGCGCGCCGCGCGCGCCCTCGATCGGTGAAATGAACGGACCTTCCATATGGATGCCCAGAAGATGGGGCTTCAGTTCCTTGTCGCGCATGGCAGAGGCCAGGATCGGCAAGCTGTGTTTGAAATTATCCAGGGAACTTGTGACTACGGTGGGGCAATATGCCGCCGTGCCGGCCTTAACCAGTTCACGCGTGGCCATCCGGACCTGGTCAAGGGTCAAGTCGGGTGCGGAAAAATTAATACCCTTGAACCCGTTGAGCTGAATGTCAATAAATCCGTGTCTTGTCATGGCACTCCTAAGGCGGCTTGTGCCGCAACCAATTCTCTATCGTTGCCTGTCACCGTGAATAGCAGCGCGAATTCCGTTTGAAAAAGGCTTCGGCGATTTCGGCTCATCTGCGCCGTTGACGCGCTTGCGCATACACGGGTATCGCGCTCCCG
>Ga0247841_10005541_pt1 | contig 20342 bp, 23 predicted proteins | sample LaCruzMarch2015__2_FD_192410 | JGI IMG/M metagenome (GOLD analysis project Ga0247841, IMG submission 192410) | Freshwater microbial communities from meromictic Lake La Cruz, Castile-La Mancha, Spain - LaCruzMarch2015_18m | ecosystem: Environmental > Aquatic > Freshwater > Lake | place: Spain... | reverse complement strand
ATGAACGTGAGTTTATTGGCTTTACAATGATTGGACCTCTTGCGCTTCAAATTAAATATGAAGTATCTAAATGTCCATTGCAGATGTCTATTCTAAGATATCAAGTAGCTATCGTTAACGCTGCAACTGAAGAGCGCTTTGTTCTTAAGAACAGCGGATATGATATTGCTAGTAAAGCTCCGGGTGCTGAGCAAAGACTGCAACTAGGTCAGAATAAATCAGAATCTCTTGAGATTGAAAAAGCTATCCAGAATAGTGTTCGGTACAAGACTTTTGAATTTTTCCTAAAAAGGGATATGAATAGTGTTCGGGGAATTAATTGGTTTTAATAAAAAAATAGCCACCTTCGGGTGGCTTTTTTTATGTCTTGTGGTATAATATTGATGGAGGTTCTATGCTTATACATTTTAAATGCAATAATCCAGATTGCCCTAACGAAATAACTAAACTTTTTTCTAAAAAGAAAGACATTTCTTCATGGCTAGATTGCGGAGAATGTGGAGTGGGTAAACTAGAACGTCAGCTATCAGCTCCATCTACTAAGAGCACTCAGATGATTGATAACGGCGCTCAAGCTCGTCGTGTAGAGGTTATGAGTGAGGTAGTACTTAAAGAATCAGAACGCCTAGCTAGACAGGAAGAAGAGAATGATTAAATTAATAAGTTTAAGTTTTGAAGGGATTGGAAGATTCACTAAGAAACAAACGGTAGACTTCTCAGACCGTGATAAACTTGTTCAGGTTGATGGTAAGAATGAAAATACTGGCGGCTCTTCAGGAGCTGGTAAATCGACTTTATTTCATTCATTAGACTACCTTCTTGGTCTAAACGATATTCCTACTACTGGACTACAATCTAGGAACGGTAAAGCATCTTTGTGGGCTGAAGGCGTATTTGAAATTGATGATAAAAAAGTAACCGTTACTCGTTCTAAGAAAGATGGTCTTTCAATTGTATCTGAAGACGAATCTATCAGCGGAAACGTCAAGCTTGCAGAGGAGCGCCTAGACCAACTAATAGGCGTACCTAAAAAACTATTTAAAAAGATGATTCATAAGAAACAGAAAGAGGGTGGGTTTTTCCTTAACCTTACTGCTAAAGAATCATTCGAGTTCCTAATTAAAGTCCTAGGTCTAGAGAACTGGACCGCTAAAATCGAAAAAATCGAAGAAGATATTAAATCTAAGCAAAAGCGCTTAGGCGAACTAAAAACAATTATTACAAATAAATACGATACACGCACTAGCCTACAGAGTATGTTAGAGCTTAAAAACAAGCCTCAAGCTCCAGAATACACTGATGAGCAATACGAAACGTTAAGGACTAAGAAAGAAGTATTAGCTCCAGCTATTAAAGACCTTAGGGATATTCTGGAAGGTAAAGTTAGGGAAATTCCTCTACCTATCGTAAGCTCTTTATATATAGACGATACAAACCTTCAATTAATTAGAATTAAATTAACAGATACTCAAAACAAGATAAAAGAATCTCAATGGTCGCATAATGCTAGACTTAGCCAATTAAGGTCTGAAATATCCTCAATTAAAGAATCTATTTCTAAATCAGAATATGCTGAAAAAGAACTTGCGAACATAATCCAGAAAGTTCAGAAGCTTAAAGAACAGCAAAAGCACATAGAGTCAGAGTCCTGCCCTACTTGTGCTCAGACTTGGACAGGTAAGGGTGCTCAAGATAAAGTAAGGCAGATACTAGATGAAATCGGTCTCTTAAGCGAAAAGGCTTGGGAAGCTAAACAATTATCTGACTCTAAAAATGATTTAATTAATAAATATGAGATAGTAACCCAGTCTCTTAAACTAGAATCTGACTATAATCCTACCTACGATTTGGATTTACAATTAGACCAGTTTAGAAGGGAAATAGCTGTAGAGGAAGGTAATATTGCCAGCGCTGCACTATCTAATGAAACTAAAAACAAATTGATTAAATCAGAATACGACAATAAAGTACAACAAATTAAGAGTGAGTATACCGATAAAATTAATATAGCTACTAACGAATACTCTAAAATAGAATCAGAGATGAGCCTTATAGGTCAAGCTCTTCGTAGCTATAAGAGTTCACTACTGGCTTATGAACTTGAAATAAAAGGTATTAAAGAAAAAATTAGAGAAGTTGATTTATCTGCGGTAGAGTTAGTTGAAGAAGAGGTTAGGTTAACTAAACAAATTCTAATTGCTGAAGAGTCTAAGAAAGTTATTAAAGCGTACACTATGCAGATATTCCAAGAGTCTTTAGATTATATCGGAGAGCAAGCCTCTCAGATTCTATCCAACGTACCTAACATGGCTAGTTCTACTATCTACTTTGAAAGCTGTAAAGAGACTAAATCAGGCTCTATTAAGGACGAGGTTAATCCAATCATCAATATGGATGGAGAGAATGATATTAATATTAAAACGCTTTCTGGTGGCGAAAGAACCTCTATTGACCTTGCTGTAGATTTAGCCCTAATTGAGATGATTGAAGCTAAAGCTGGTAAGGGCGCAGATTTCTTTATTATGGACGAGCCGTTTGATTCTTTGGACTCTCAAAACAAAACCGAATGTTTACAAATACTTACAAGTATGGATTTTAACAAAAGAATTATAATAGTAGACCATAGCTCTGAGCTAAAAGCTCTGATAAATGATATTATTATTGTACATAGAATAGGTGAAGAAAGTAATATTGTATAGTTATTTATAGGTTCTAACCCATAATACTAATCTTTATATAGGAGGTACGTATGAATGATAAAAAATATTACGTCTACTATCATAGAGACCCTAGACCTAAATATTATATGTGGAAAAGATATATAGGTAAGGGAATAGGTAATAGGGCTTATGAAACTAAAAATAGAAGCGCTAGACATAAAAGATGGATAAATTGTTTAAAAAAACAAGGATTAAATCCAATAGTTGAAATAGTGTATTTCTTTGATACTGAGCAGGAAGCTTTCAGTAAAGAAAGAGAATTGATTTTAAAGTATAGAAATCTAAATTATGATTTATGTAACATTCACGAAGGCGGTTTAGGAGGCTCTACTGGACCGTGTTCGTCAAAGACAAAACAAAAAATATCAAAAACTCTTAAGGATAAAAATTTTCACTTATCTAAAGAACGTATAGATAAAATAAAAAAAGCTAACTCTCTACGCACTATACCTGAAGAGCATAAAGAAATTATAAGAGAAAGTAATAAAAAGCGTATTTGGAAAGATAGCTCTAGAGCTAAAATAGCTAAATCAAAAATAGGTAAAAAAGCTTGGAATAACGGAATTCCAAGAAACGAATCTGAAAAAAATAATATATCTAAAGCTCTTACGGAGTTTTATAAAAACAATCCAAACGCTAACGCAAAATCTAAAAAAATACTATGTCATCAAAATAATATAGTTTATAACTCACAACTTGCAGCGGCTAAGGACCTAGGTATACCAGCTAGTTCGATATCTGCATACTTAAGAGGTTTAGTAAAAAAAATAGGTAAGATAGATATCGAATATACTTTTGAATTTGTGGTATAATAAATCATAGGAGAAAACATGAGCATTAAAGATACTTTAGATTCTGATATCATTAATTTTTTTGAGCATATTGATAATCAGAATATCAATGACAGGAGACAAACTCTTCGTCAACTCATGGATAAGTACATTCACCTAACTAAGGCTGAATTACTAATGGATAAGCATGATTTAGAGGTTATTGTCAGTAACGCCAAAACTCTTATGGCTCAAAATAGTTTTCCGGTAAGTTTAGGTAATTCTAAAAGGAGAGTACATGAAAATGAGCAAGTTGCATTATGTTTAATTGAAAGTACAGTAAGTCATCTAAATAGAAAAGATTGTTTAAAACGGCTACCTAAATTTGATTATAGGAGCGATACTCTGGAGGAGTAAATGGATAGAGCTATGTTGAAGAAAAAAGTACAGAAAGATAACCCGACTTTTACAGACAGCGTAGACGGCTTGACTGTAGCTGACTTGGAAAAGAATATGCTTATGTACGCTAAGCATAAAGAAGATACCGAAATGGCTTTGAAGGAAGACGAAGAAATTCGTGATACTCAAGAGAAGCTAAAAGAACTGAAAGGTCCTTATAACGATGCCACAAAAGCTCTCAAGATGAAAATGGCTTATATTAACATTTTAATTAGAGAGAAGACAGATGGCGAAGCAGAAGAAAAAGAAAGCGCAGAATAAATCTCCATACGATGAGAATGGTAAGTGGAAAGACGAGAAACGATTAGTTATCGGCGCTATCCGTAGATTATTTAGACAAGCTCCTCAATTCAAAGAAGTTCATGAAGCTTCTAGAGTTGAAGTCCCTAAATACAACAAGGATGGTAGTCTTTCCAAAAAACCGCACGTAAAACGAACTTGCGAAGTTTGTGGAGAACTTTTTTCATCAACCAATATCGCCATCGACCATATCGAACCTATGGTTCCAATTCATTTAACTAATGATGATTTGACCTATAATGAGATAGTCAATAAAGTTATTTGCGATAAGTCTAATCTACAAAGGATTTGTAATCCTAAGAAAGGTAAAAACAATAAACCTACCTTCTTACAGTTTTGTCACCAAAAGAAAACTCATAAAGAAAACTTTATAAGAAAGAAGTGGCAGGAACATTTTGCTAAAAAAGGTATTACCGAAAGACTAGGTAAGGATGAAGAAAATTACTTCTTTGGTAGGCAGTTAGAGTTAAAATGGGAAGAGCTTTATAAACAAGAGCTTGAAGCGCAACTTAAAGAAAATATTGAGAAAGAAGAAAGAAAGTATTTACGAGAACAGAAAAGACTGCTAAAATTAAAGAAATAATAAAAAGGAATAGTTAATGTCTATAGTAAAGCCGAGAGTTATCTATAAGCCATTTGAATACCCTAAAGCATACGAATACATGAAACTTCAACAAAATAACTTCTGGCTACCTTCCGAAGTAGATATGTCGCCAGATATTGAAGATTGGCAAAACAACCTTACGGAAAGTGAACGTAAAATCATTGGACAAATCTTAAAGTCTTTTGTGCAGTCTGAAACACATATTTCAGAATACTGGAGCAGTAATGTATCCAAGTGGTTCCCTAAGCATGAGATTGTGGCTATGGCTGTAACGTTTGGTGCATTTGAGCAGATTCACGCTGAAGGTTACGACTACCTTAATGTAGAGCTAGGATTAGAGGATTATGAAGCGTTTTTGAAAGATAAAACAGCTACAGATAGATTAGACAGGCTAAAGCTTGTAAAGACCAAAAGTTTACCAGAAATAGCACGTTCTTTAGCTATATTTTCAGCTTGTACAGAAGGTACGTCTCTTTTCAGTTCTTTTGTTATTTTAGCTAATATGAGTCGGTTTGGTTATATGAAGGGCGTAAAAAACATTATCGAATGGTCACAAAGAGATGAGCTTTTTCACGCTATTGCAGGGTGTTGGTTGTTTAGAACATTAACTGAAGAGAATCCAGAAATCCTTACTAAGGAATTCAAAAAAGACATATATGAAGCCATGAGACTGACTATTGAGTTAGAAGATAACTTCATAGACCATGCTTTTTCTTTAGGAGAAATGAGAGGGTTGGATTCTAAGGATTTAAAAAACTATATAAGAAATAGAGCTAATTCTATGTTATTGGAATTAGGACTAAAGACTAACTGGAAAAATATCGACCAAGACTCATTAGATAGAATGTCATGGTTTGACCAGATGAGTTACGGTATGAATAATACAGATTTCTTTTCTGCAAAAGTTACTGATTACGCAAAAGTTAATTGGAAAGTAGGAGATTTATTTTAATGAGTACTATATTAGATAAACTAAAAGAACAAGGTCAGGCTCCTAAGTATTTAACTGAAGAAGGTTATCAAATTCTAAGAGGTGGATATCTTTTAGAAAACGAGACTCCGAAAGGAGCTTTTGAAAGAATAGCTAAATCTATATGTAAATACGGTGATTACAGTCAAGATATCTACGAAGATTTGATGTATGTGACATTTGAAAACGCTTGGTTAGGATACTCTACTCCAGTGTTATCTAATGGCGGTACGGATAGAGCCCTACCTATTTCTTGCTATATAATCGATGTTGAAGATAGTATCGAAGGTATCCTTAAAAATGGCGCTGGTGAAATGGCGCTCCTTTCTAAGGTCGGCGGCGGCGTTGGCGTAAACTTTAATAATATAAGACCTAAAGGTTCTCCAATTAAGCAAGGGAAGGGTGGGGGTTCAGACGGCATAGTACCTTTTGCTAAATCTTACGATAGTACAATAATGGCAGCTAAGCAGCCTAAGGTAAGACGAGGTAGCGCATCTCTTAATTTAGATATAGAGCATTTAGACTATAATGATTTTGTAGATATTCGTAGACCTGAAGGAGATGTAAACCGTCAATGCCTTAACATAAATCATTGCGTATCTATTACGGATGATTTTATGAATAAGCTAAAATCAGGAGATGCTGAAGCTAAACAAAAATGGTTTAAGCTAATGAAAGCTCGTATCGAGTTAGGTGAACCATATATATTATTTAGTGACACTGTTAACAGAGCAAATCCAGTAGGTTACAAAGAAAGAGATTTTTCAGTTAACTATACGAATATTTGTGTTGAGATTGTACAAAGAGCTGACTCTAAACATACTGTAACTTGTTGCTTATCATCTCAGAATTTAGAGGAATATGACCAGTGGAAAAATTGGAAATCTCCTAGAACAGGATTAACCCTTCCTCAACTAGGGATATACGCCCTTGACGCTATTACTGAAGAATTTATTGAAAGGTCAAAGAGCTTTGCGGGATTGGAAAAAGCTAGAGAAGGTTCTAAGAAAGGAAGGTCTCTAGGATTAGGTGTAATGGGATATCACGCTTACCTACAAAAGAATATGCTACCGTTTGATTCTTTTGAATCTATGATGATTAACAATGAAATGTTTAAATTTATAAAAGAAGAAGCGGTAAAAGCTTCTCAAGAACTTGCTAAACTAAAGGGAGAGCCTGAGTGGTGTAAAGGTACGGGAATGAGAAATTGCCACCTAATAGCTCTAGCTCCTACTAAAAGTAACTCAGTAATCTGCTCAGATACTTCAGCAGGTATTGAAACCTATACAGCGTGTGCTTTTACCGATAATACAGCTAAGGGTAGTTTTATTAGAAAGAATAAGTTTTTAAAAGATATATTAGCTAATATGGGCTTAGATACTCCTAAGGTTTGGGAAAAGATTGTTAAGAATAACGGTAGCGTACAGACTATGAAAGAGTTACCAGATGACGTTAAAAAAGTATTCTTGACCGCTTACGAGATTAATCAAGAGGCTTTAGTTAGACAGGCTGCTCAACGTCAGAAATACGTATGTCAGGCGCAAAGCCTTAACTTATTTTTTTCTCACACTGTAAACCCTAAATATTTTAGTGATGTACATAAGTTAGCTTGGGAGTTAGGTGTTAAGACACTATATTATTGCAAGTCTACTAAAGCTACGATTGAAAGTTATAGTGAATGTGCTTCTTGTCATGGGTAATATATGACTCAAAAATATAAGAAAAAGATAACCAAGAAGGACTTAGATATAGGTCAGAAAATAGGTAATTTTACTATTTTAGAAGAAGCGCCTAAGGTATCTGGATGGAAGGTTAATCTATGGAAATGTCAGTGTAATTGTGGTGAGATAAGGACCTACAGTACGACTCAGTTGAGACATGCTACATCCTGCGGTTGCTTAAAGAAAGCTAGGATGTCAAAACCCAGAACCGATAAAGAAGTTAAAATAAATAACAAACTTAAATCGTCTGTGTTTTGCCAATACTCAAGAGGAGCTAGAAATAGAGATTTGGAGTTTTTATTAAGTAGAGAGTTAGTAGAAAAATTAAGTCAGTCTAACTGTTATTATTGCGGAAGCGCTCCGACAAATAAAGTCAAATTCAATGGTAGGGAATATACATACAATGGAATAGATAGAGTAGATAATACTAAGGGGTATGTAGAAGGAAATGTTGTAAGTTGTTGTAAACATTGTAACCATTTTAAAGGCGAAAGAACTTTTGAAGAATTTAAGGAAAACGCTATTAATCTATATAACAACCTAGAAAATGTTTTTAAATAAATGTGGTATAATATATTAGAGGTGAATTATGAAAAATATATTCTCTGATGATGAGTCATCAGAATTTGAACAAAGCGCAGTTCCAGACGATGCCGAGCTAGAGCAATTGCTAAGTGAGGTTGAGGAGGAAGAAGAAGCTCCTAAAGCTCAGCCAGTAAAAAAAGCGGTTAAGCCAGTAGCTAAATCAGCCTACGCTCTAAGTAGTAATGAAACAAATGTTCTTCAGACCGCTATGGTTCAATTAGACCAAGCTCGTCTATATGAGATGCTTCTTAAGCACAATCTATTTGAAGGGGTTAAGGCTAACGCCGCCTCTCTTAAGAATGTTGAGACTGAGCTTAAAGACTTTATCTTACAAAGACTTCAAATCCTACTAGGAATGAAATCTGAAAAAAAAGAAGTAGCTCAAGCTCCGGCGGTTCAACAGAAGATTAAGGTAGAATTACCTTTTAATGATGTGGAGATTGAGTTTTTAAAGGCTTTGGCTTTTAAAGGAACTAAGGGCGAATCAGCTAAATCACCTTCAACTAAAACCGTTGAAGCTCAAAGTATGAATTCCATCAAGCCTTTACAAGAAGAGCAAGTTGGTCTTAGAAAAATGAGCTTAAGTTCTTTTGATGAATCTGAAGAAGAAGAGGTCGAAGAAGAGGAAGAAATTGAGGTTGAAGAAGCGCCAAAACCTAGGAAACCTATTTCTAAGCCAGTTGTTAAGCAACAGGCTAGACCAGCTCCTAAAGCTCAAAATCTAACAGCCGACCAACTAGCTAGGGAAGATATTAAGAATATGGCTAAGAGAAAGCCAGCCCATTTAATGTCTGCCGATGAACTAATAGAGGCAAGTAAAAATATTAATGCAGGAAAGAAGAAATCGGCTAAGGCTACACCAATGCCTGACGCAGATGCTTTAGCTATGCATTATCAAATGCAACAATCGAAACCATCAAACAACAATGTTAATGCTAACCTTATGGGATTATTATCTCAAAAATTAGGATTTAGTACTAACCAAATACAAACAGTAGGAGACGACGAATGAAAAAGTCAGCAGCAGTAAAGCCAGAATCTAAACTTAACGCTTCTCAGAAGCTAGAGGCTCTGGAATCTAAAATTACAGATATGGAATCTAAGCTAGATAGAGCGATTCAGCTTCTATTGGAAAGAGTTAATTCTCTTGCGGATACGGATGTAGCTATTGCTAAACGTATCAATGCTATTGTTAAAGCCGGAGATGAAGGTGGGGTTACTACCGATTCAGTTAAAACAGCAGTAGTTAATCAGGCAGCTATTGAATTGAAAGCTCGTGTTCAAATGTTGATTGATAACGGTCTACTTACTCTTGATAATGAATCTCCTATTACTACAGAAAGTTTTGTTGTAGGTAGAGAGTTAAGTTCTGAAGGTGAAGAAATTAACCCACGCATCCAGTTTGCAGTTAAGAGTCTTCAACAAGAAGTTCAAGATACCCTAATCGGTAAAAAAGCTGGTGAAGCTATCTCTGATGAAAAGTCTCAGACTTCTATGGAAATTACAGAAGTATATACTATTAACCAGCCACAAGTAGAGGCTTCAGAAGAACAAGAAGCTGAAGCAGCTCAAGATGTAGCTGAAGAAAATAAGAGTGTAGGTTAAGAATGGAACGAATAACCGAAGATAGGATTATCTTCGTAGCTCAACTCAAAGAGAATACAGACCTCTCTTGGGAAGAGATTACGGAGAAATTCAAGAAAAAATTTAAAAGTGATACGGGGATTGATGGTGTTAAAAAGATTTATTACCGGTACGGTGATATTCAGAAACAGCCAGACGCTCATATTAAAGCCCTTAAGGAAATTCACACTAAACGTAAGGCAAATTCTTACGTTGCTCAGGAAAATAAAAGTATCCTGAACTACCTAGAAGGTCGTGAAGCTTTGATGGATGCTATTAAGGATGCAGTAAAATCGATAGCGGCAACTAAAATTACTATCGCCAAACCAAAACTTGATAAGAAAAAAGAGAATATGACTTTCGAGCTTATGTTCTCTGATGTACATTATGGTAAAAAAACCGATAAGGTAAACGTAGCTGAAATTCGTAGGCGTGTGCAGAAGATGACCCGTGTAGTTTTAGACGAGGTTGCTCGTGAGAATAAGAACTATAACGTTCACCGTATTATCATCTCTATGATTGGTGATATTATTGAAAATGCTGATATGCATGGTAAGGAATCTGTTAAGGGTTCTGAGTTCGGTACTTCTAAGCAAGTCTTTGAGGCTATACAATCTATATACCTAGATGTAATCGTCCCTATTGCAGCTACCGGACTTCAAATTGATATCCCATGCGTAACCGGTAATCATGACCGTGGCTCTGAAGATAAAACTTATAGTAATCCGGGTGAAGAAAATCTTACTTATATTATCTATAAATCATTGGAACTTTTAGCTCAGCGTGATAAATTAAAGAATGTTAAATTCGATATTGTAAATGGGCTTTATGCACATACTCCAATTTATCATAACACCCTCCTTATTGAACATGGAGATGAGTGTAAAAATTTAAACCGTGATACCCTTAACAATTGTTTAGCCAAGCGCCAAAGTCAGATTAATAAGATAATTGATTTCTATCGAATTGGTCACTGGCATGAAGTTACTCAGTACGGTCAAGGTCGTATTATGGTAAACGGTTCAGTTCCCGGTCAGGACTCCTACGCTGATTGTAAAGGGTTTAATTCAGAAGCAATTCAAGTTTTAAACTATTATATTGAAACAAAAAACCGACCAACTTGTTTCTTCAGAAGCTTTCCGATATATCTAGATAGAAAAAATTAATAAAAACAGCCACCTTCGGGTGGCTTTTTTGTTTCAATCGATTCCTTTATGGTATAATATAATATCGAGGAATATATGAAAAAGAAAGATTCTGAAGTTGAAAAACTTGAAGCGGAAAATAAGAGATTGAGAACTCAAGTCAATAGTTATAAAAAAGAAGTTAAGAAACTAAGGTCTGAGATTAAAACCACTGAAAAAGCTTGGAATGAAACCGAAGACTTCCTAAAGAATATTACCGCAGGTCGCTCTCTTAAGGAAGTTATCAAAGACGCCGGTTCAGGTAGCGGATTAAGAAAATTGGAAAACGGCTGTAAAAATTGCCAATCCTCCGATATTACTATTTTAAAATATCCTTCTTTTAGAATTGTGGTATGTTCTACGTGTGGATTTAAACACAAAATAGAAGAAGTGTATTCTGATGAGCAAGAATAGTCTAAATGGTAAAGTTTTAGCAATTGAGATGGAGCTAAATTTAGCTGAGCAAGACTTTGACTCTCTTTCCGCAGACATGGCTTATCTGGAAAAATTAGGAACTACTTTAGCCCATAATATCGATTTTCTTAAGAAAGAAGCTAAAATAGTATCGGCTATAGAATATAAGAGGGCGTGTATAGAGCTATCTCACGTTGGAACTAAAATAAGGTCTCTGTCAAATCAAATATGTCAAGTAGAAAAGTCAATCGAAAGAAAGATGTTGGCTTTGGATTACTACTATAAGCTATTTGATATGGAATATGAATTAGAATCAAGTAAAGTATTATTATTTAGAGGTAAAGATGTCAGACAAGAATAAACTGAAAAAGAAAATAGAAAACGACCCGGACTTTATATATTGTCCTAGGTTGGGTAATTCTCTCAAGATGTTTCTAGAGAAATACCCTGATGGTGCAGAAGATTTCAAGATCGCTAAGATATTATTAATTGAAGAAGAAGAGGTAGAGGCTATATTTCAATCTGCAATAAAGAAAATACGTAAAAGTATGGGTGTTAAAGATTAATCCGCATATACAAAATAAAAACCTTTAGTAGAAGCTTGTCTATTTTTTAAGACATTTTGGACTAAGGTATAGGATAATCCTAACGATTGGCAAGTTATCTTAATAGAAGGGTATATAGTATTATTGTTTATACAAAGTATTTTTCGTGCGCTATACGTATTATTCTTTAATTTAGCAGATATAGTATCTTTGGCTTTTTGAGATATCTTCTTGCCTTTTCTATAGGTATTACCTACCATCCTATCTGATAACTCTTTTTTAAACTTATTTGATTGGTTACGTTTTTTATTAGCGGCTGCTACTGCTGGATTACTTTTACCTTTTCTAAAATCAGATATTTTTTTGCGATTTTCAGTGCTTCTTTTTTTACCGTACCAATAAGACTTGTTACCACTTAAGCCCGACACACCGTCTCCACCGTCTGTGCAATTATAAATAACGTAGTTTTTGTTTTTATATTTATTTATTAACTCAACTTCTTTTTTAAAAGCTTCCTCCTCAGTATCAAACCATTCAACTATTTCTACTATAGGTTTTAAATTTGAGTGTTTTAGGTGACTTATCCAGTTTTTATGAGCTGAGTACCTGTTAGATAATGAATAAGCCCTATTTTTCTGACCTTTTCCGATATATCTTTTCCACCCTAAATACTCTTCTCTAGGGTCTCTGTGGTAATAGACGTAGTATTTTTTCATGCCTGTTCCTTTGTTGTGGTATAATATATATAGGAATATAAACCTATATATATAAAGATTAAGATTATGATGTTCCTTTGGACAGATTGTGAAACTACTGGCTTAGATAATTCTAAGCACGATATACTTACTCTTTATATGGGTGTTTATAACGAGAACTTAGAATTAATTGATGAATTAGATTTACAGCTAAAGCCAGACCATGGTGATATCAATAGAATTGTTTATGACCCAGAAGCGGCTCAAGTAACCGGTATTAATCTGGTAGAGCATCTTGCCGACCCATCTACTATTACCTATTCAGAAGGTAAGGAATTGATTCTAGCTCTATTAGAGAAACATAAAATCCCTAAGAAAAGAAAGCACTATAGACTATCTGGACATAATGTAGATTTTGATAAAAACTTTATCTTAGCTAAAATAATGGAGTTAGAGGAGTGGGAAAAATACGTCCACTACTCTACTTTAGATACGCTAAAGATAATGGTATTCCTTCAAGATGTTGGATTAGTTCCATCTGATTTAGGTAACTTGGGAAGTCTAGTAGAATATTTTGGAATACCTCTAGGTAAAGCCCACAACGCTAGGGAAGATATTAAGATGAACGTAGAGGTATATAAATCAATCAGAAATATGATGAAGGTTAATAAAAATGGCTTCTCTGGTGTTTCTGACCATAACCTATTAAGTATTGTGGAGCTAGATTGAACTACGTATCAGCATCTAATCATCCAGACTCGTCTTTATCAGGAACTACCGTTGAATCAATGGTAGGAAGAGCTAAGGAGCTGGGTTTAAGTCATATTGCTATAACAGACCTTGGGTACATGTCAGCCGTATTAAAGGCTTATATGTACGGTAAAAAGAAGGGTGTTAAAGTAATACCCGGAGTTGAAATAATCTTTAAAGATATAAGCTGTCCATTAGCTACAAATACAGAGTCGGAAAGAATTAGATATTTTAAATTTATCATCCATGCTCGTGACCAAGAGGCGTATCAGTTCCTAGTTAAGAAATGCTCTGATATGGAACGCTCTTCAATCATCCTGTCTGAAAACAAGTACCCTATTTTTAACTGGAAAGACTTAGAAGAAATCAGTAAACTTAACGTTACAGCTACTAACTCTGATGTGAACGATATTATCACTAAACATCTTTTAGTTGGAAGACCTGACGTAAGTATTAAATATTACGAGAAAATTAAAGAACTTTTTGGTAATAAATTCTATCCATCTATTATAACTTCTAGTTTTGATAAATACTGGAATAAAGTAGTTAAGATAAAATATGTCGATAGAACTATTGAAATACCTGTAGATGATAGAGTTGAAATTAAAGGCAAGAACGCAGCTAAGGCTGCTGATTTATTGTACGTCATCCGTAAAGAAGGATTTGCTACTTTAACTCACGTATATGTAAATAAAATTAAATACAAAGTACAGTCTCAATACCAAGAGGTAAAGAGCATTAACATTGTAAACGACTTTAAGAACGTTAGCGAGGGTGACTTACAGCAAAAAGCAAACCTACTGATTTATGGACTTGCTCGTAAATATGGTGATTTGGATAGATTGTTAATTAACAACTATTCTTTCTATCCTGACAAAGATGATAAAGTTGTACAGGATATGAGATTAGGAGATACTAAAAGAATCTTCCAACCTCAATATATGGCTGACGGTCAAGATACTAAAAACTTCTTTCTTAATTCTGGATTTGATGAATTAGACTTTGAACTTGCCGCTAAGAATTCTAATGACTGGGCAAAAACATTTGATTCATTCGAGCTTAAATACGAGTACAGACTTCCAGAAGCTGGAGAGGGTCCTGATAAACAAATGATGACTGTTATAGATAAGTACGGTCGTATGAAATGGGATGATGAGCGATACGTTACTCAGTTCAAAGATGAGTATGAACTTTTAACTAAGAATGGCGTAATTAATCTTTTACCTTATTTTCTACCTCTTGTAGATATTTTTGATTACTATAAAGATAACGGATATCTAACAGGTCCTGCACGAGGTTCGGCAGGTGGATTTCTACTATCTTATCTTATGGGGATTACTCATATCGACCCAATTAAGTATGGATTAAGCTCTTCGAGATTTCTAACTATTGACCGTATTAAAAACGGTAACTTACCAGATATCGATTCAGATTTTGAGAATCGTGAACCTCTAGTCGGTAAAAATGGATACTCTGGATTTCTGTATGGTAAATATGGAAACAAAGCAGCTCAGATTTCTACCAGTACTCTATTAAGAATCAAATCAGCTATTCTAGACGCTAACCGTTTTATGAATAATGGGGAAGTCGAAGAGTTGGTCCAAAAATTATCTAAATCCTTACCTAATACGCCGCAAGGTATTTCTGACGTAGATTTCGTATTTGGCTATACTGACGGTGAAGGTCATCACGTAGATGGACTATTTGAGACAAATAAAGACCTTCAGCAATATGCGGCGGCTAGACCTAAGGAATGGGATATTGTCCAGAAGGCTTTATCTATCGCTAGACAGAAATCACGCCATGCTTGCGCCTATGTTATAGCCGATAGACCTATTGAAGATATCGTTCCGGTATTTGAGGTTGGTGGAGTTAAGCGTGTAACTCAGCCAGAAGCTAAACAATGTGAATTTGCTGGATTAATTAAATACGATTTCCTAGTTGTTTCAGCCGTCAAAGATAACCGCCTAGCTTGTGATTATATTAATGCTAAGAATAAAGAAAAGCTACCTCCCGGTTATTTTAGACATAATGGGGAAGTTGTATTTATCTGGGACCTTCCGCAAGACCCTGAGGTTTTTGCAATGTTGTCTCGTGGTGAGACTGAGACCGTATTTCAATTAAATACAACTTCAGTAACTCCTTTTGTTAAAGCTATTAGACCTGAATCGATTATTGATTGCGCTACCATTACTTCTCTAGTTCGTCCCGGTCCATTGGATTTCGTAGATGAATCTACAGGACGTAACATGGTGGAAGAATTCGTAGAGCGTAAGAACGGAAATAGTAAATCAGATATCCCTATCCTAGAAGAACTTCTACCTGAGACATACGGAGTATTAGTTTATCAAGAACAGGTTACTAAGATTGCTCGTGAGCTTGGTAAGATGAACGTAATTGATTCCGAGAACGTTCGTATTGCAATGGGTAAGAAGCAAGTTAAACTCCTAGATAGCTTAAAGCCTCAGTTTATTGCGGGAGCTAGAGAGACTGTTGGAGACGAGGTGGCAGAGAAGGTTTGGTCAATGATGGCTACCTTTGCTCGATATGGATTTAACAAATCCCACGCCGTAGCCTACTCGGTTATATCATACGCATGTGCTTTCCTTAAGCATCATTACCCTTTAGAGTGGTGGGCTTCAGTAATCACCAATGCCGATAACAAAGAAATTAATGAAGTATTCTATAAGTACATTAAGGATATGGTTCTTCCGCCTGACGTTAACGTGTCTACAGAGCAAATTGCAATAGATTACGCAAATGGTAAAATCAGAAACAAGTTATCTACTATTTCAGGATTAGGTTCTAAAATTGCTAATAAGATTATCGACAATAGACCCTACAACAATATTGAAGATTTTGTACAAAAGAAAGTATGCGGAGCTGAAATGGCTCGTAAATTAATTATTATTGGTGCGTTAGATTCTATCTTTCCTCAAGGCTTTAATTTCATCCAAAAGCTTCAGGCGTATGAGGTAGCTACCTCTAAAGTAGAATTTAATAACAAAATCAGAGACAAGCAGTCTCAAATAGAAAAAGAGACAGACCCCAAGAAAGCAGCTCGACTCCAGAAGACATTAGGAGCTATTATTAGCCTAGGTCCAAAGATGGCTATGGTCCCAGCGGTATATCTATCTAGCACATCAATTAAGCAGTTTTTGATGAAAAAAGCAGTATTTCCTACTATGAATCTAGACCTTCATAAGATTATCTTAAACAGAGATAACACTACCTCATTACTTCCAGCTACCTACGGTATGAAACTTATGGGTAAAGACGGTCGTAATGAATACCCTTTATTGACTGGCGAAGATATCCAGCAATTAGATAGTGTTATTCTACAAGAAGGCGATGTTGAGGTAGCTGCCGCTGCGTATGTGGTTGAAACTAGAGAGTTTTCATATAAAAATAATACCAAGAAAGCTTTAAGTATGACTTTAGATATCTCAGGATATATAACTGAGAAAGTTTTGTGGCCAGATAGGATAACTAACGAACTAAACTATCCTAAGGGATTGAAAAAAGGTTGCGTTGGTATTTTCTTATTCCAAAAAAGAGCTAATAGCGAATATACTAACTTACTTGATATTTATGTTGAACAAGAAGCTCTTTAGTGCTATGATAACTGTATGAAAAATTTAATTATATTGATTTTCATGATTATAATGCTTAACTCCATAGATGGATATTCTAAAGAAATTAGAATTCCTGTAGTGGTTGTAGATAGCGGAATATCTCACTATCAGGCAAAAAAATCTTACATGTGCGAAAATGGAGTATTGTCTACTGTCGGAGACAACGGAATTGACGAACATGGTCATGGTATGAATATTATCGGAATTATAGCTTCAAAGATAAACAAAAAATACTGTATCGTATCTATTAAGGTTCATAGTAAAAAAGCCGCCTCAATGAGTTCTTATGTTGCGGGACTTAGAATAGCGGTAAGTCTCTATCCGAGTATTATTAATATATCTATGGATGGTGAAGTTAGTGATTTCTTTGAAACTTTATATCTTCAGAGGGCTTTGTCTCGTGGAACTAAAGTCGTAGTAGCTGCCGGTAATAATTCTGTTAACTTAGACTCCAACTGTAAAGCTTTCCCGACTTGTGCTAAAAAAGATATATCACGTTTATATTCTAAAAATATGTTTATTGTAGGTGCGACTAATACAGGCAGTAGTAATTACGGAAGTATTATTACTCATAGACTTCCGGGCAAGAATTTAGGATTTCCTAAGATGAGCGGTACAAGTCAGGCGGCTGCAAGCCTAACTTCAAAATTGGTTCAGAAATAACGTGGTATAATAAATACAAAGGATGAAAATGGAATTAAATCGATTGCTAGTTAAGACATTAAAAGTAAGTGAAAAGCTAGTTCTCAAGGTTTCTCAAACATTAGAAAAAGATTCCTTATTTCTTACTATATCTTATCTAGGTGGTAAATTTACTCTGGAGAAGGTATTTAGAAACACTTTTTCCGGCAAAGAAGGTTTGGATGCAGCTATCAAAGAATTTAGTAATGAAGATAAGGTAAAAAGCCATTTTGGTTTATAGGAGAAGTATGGAACTTAAAGACATTGTACAGAAAATTGATGAAGTTAAAGTTATCGCTCAGATGACGCCGACTCAAAACCCTAAGACATATAATATGCAATTAGGTAAGATTCGTAGGGCTCAGGAAGATTTAAATCTTCTTCTAGAAGACTATAGATTAGCGGTAAGACGTAAAGTGGTATTTATCCTTCCGGCTGGAGCTGGGGCTGATAAGTTTACTCAGATTGCCTCTGAAGGTTGCTTTTCCTTAGATGCTAAAGAATTATTCAATAAGATAACAGATAAGATTAGTCCAGTTCTATATGGTAATCAGCCGTTCAATGCTTCAACGCTAGATACAGCTATGTCTTATTTTGCGGAATTGGCAGATACGATTGGTATTACTAGCTATCCTCAAGTTATCTTTAAAGCTAAATACGCTAAGAAACTTGGTAGTAAACAAGACCTTTCCGACTCTTTGAAAGAATCTATTTCAGAATATGTTGGCTCTGATATTGTAGGTCATTACTCAGTTCATGCGGTAGCTCAATTGGCTATTAATGAGAAATTTGCCGGTAAAGTTGTTCCCGTAGTTCTTCATTCGGACGATGCTGAATTCATCAAGCAACTATCTGAAAGCTTGAAGAATATCACAAAGAATGTATTTTTAATCGATAGTAAAGAAGATGTAACAGATAAAGAAGTTGAATCAGCACTTAAGAAAATCAAAAAAGCTGTGGTATAATAAATTAACACTCTAAAGGAGAATGTATGAAAATCGGTAAAGCAAATTATTCAGGTAACTCAGGGTCTTTCAAAAAAATGGCAAAACTTAATGATGGGGATAACGTATACCGTATTCTTCCACCTCTAGGTTCAATGGCTGATAAAGGTCGTTGGTCAACATACCTGCGTGTTGAATGGGGATATAAAGATACTCAAAATAATAACCGTCCATTTCAAGATGTGCGTGTTGTAAATAAGAAAACTAAAATGGTTGAAGTTGAATCAGCAGCCTTTCTAGTTCGTGAGTTTATCGCTGAGAAGCTAAAAGAAGTGACTGAGCAATACCGTAATGGTAAGGCTAGTAAAAAAGATGTAGAGGCTATGAAAGAGAAGTCTATGCAATTCAACCTAGACTCTAAACATTTCATGAACGCTATCAATGCTCAGGGTGAAATCGTTCTATTGAAGATTGGTCATAAAGCCAAACTATCTCTAGATGCAGCAATCAAAGAACTTGAAGCTCAAGGCATTGACCCTCTATCTGTTGATAACGGTCGTTTCTTCAATCTCCGCCGCTCTGGCAATGGGTTGGATACAAACGTGAATATTTCAGTAGTTAAGGAAAATGTTAAAGTAGAGGGAATGGGCGTTCTTCAAAGAGATATCGTACACGTTCTTGACGACTCTATTTTGGCTCGTTTGGCTAATGAAGCTACCGACCTAGGTACTTTGGATAAAATGTATCCAGTAATCTCCGCTGAGCAAGTTGAAGAAATCGTTCAGGGTGGGGCTGAGGCGGTTGACCGCATCATGGGACCTCGTGATAGAAAGGAAGCTACTCCAGTTGACGAAGACGGTCCTGAGGATTCGGCTCCAGCAGCCTCTAGCAGCGTCCAGCAGCCTCTAGCAGCTTCTAGTAAGCTCCAGCAAGCTCCAGCAGAGCCAGCTCAAGAGCAACTAGCTTCTACTGGTTCTGACAATTCTCAAGGCAGTAAGCAACCACTAGATAAGAATAAATTCCTAAGGGATTTAGGATTGTAAGATGAGTGAAACGATAGTTGTAACAGCAAGTATAGATAGAACCGAACTTACCATTCCGGGGTTCGGTTCCCATCCTACGCTTCGTCTGGATATGTCTAAGATTAAAGAAGGTGAAGGTCGTCTGAGTGAAGCTCAGGTGGTTAACCCTGCTACATACGCTAATCTAGAGTATATCTATAACGAAGGCTATCGTGAAGCTAAACGTCATCTTAGTGTAATTGGATATCAAATTACCTTAGCTGAGAAATCTTTACGAGAAGCTAAGTCTATAGCGCTACTTGATAACTATCAGCCTTTTTTAAAACAGACTGGTCATAAGGATAGCGCTCAAATTAGAGATGCTTTCCTTGAAAGAGATACTGACTATACAGGCGCTCAGGATAGGATTGATATGTTGAAAGCTATGGAAAAATTGATTGAAGGTAAGGTGCATGTATTTGAAAATACCTGTAGGTATATGAAAAAACAGATGGATTTAATAATTAGAAGTGGCGTAGATGCCAATAAATACTCAAGAATTGGAGGGTAGTGTGAACGGTAAAAAAGCTAGAGCAATCCGCAAAGCAGCGCAATTGAATGGTAAGTTGGATTTGAAAACTCCAGACTATAGAGTTAGTAAAGAGAAAAAGAAAGTTGTTTACGATAGTGAATTGGTAGATGGACTTATGGTAAATAAAGCCAGAACTATTACTCTTCAAA
>Ga0247841_10005539_pt1 | contig 20348 bp, 9 predicted proteins | sample LaCruzMarch2015__2_FD_192410 | JGI IMG/M metagenome (GOLD analysis project Ga0247841, IMG submission 192410) | Freshwater microbial communities from meromictic Lake La Cruz, Castile-La Mancha, Spain - LaCruzMarch2015_18m | ecosystem: Environmental > Aquatic > Freshwater > Lake | place: Spain... | reverse complement strand
GTCAAGGTTGCCGGAAGGATGCAAATTGGGAATGTTCCTGAATCGGATGGAGACTGAATTAAATGGTTAGTAAAGAATGTAATTTGCGGGCAGGAGTATATAAAGTCCAAACATTCGGGACTCTACACTGAGAGGTTCAGCCCTCAGTTCTTAATCCCATACTCCGGCAGCCTCTCCCTGGCCGCCTCGCGCGCCTGCTGGTGCTCTCCCAGGAAGCTTTCTATCCTCTCCGCCACATCCTTCTTGCATGTTCCGCACATGCGCCTGCCTGAACGGCATTCTGCATCCAGCTCCAGCAGTTCCTTGTCGTCCTCTGATAGATGGAAGACCAGAAACTCGTAGATGGAGCACTTCTCCGGCTCGCCTCCCAGCTTCTTTTGCTCGGCCAGGCTCTGCCGGCCACCCGTGATGGCCCGCATGATCTTCTTGCCCGCCTCTTTGGGATCTTCCGTGAGAGCGATATGGCTTTCCGGCTTGGAGGAGGACATCTTACCCCCCGTCAGGCCGGTCATGAATCGGTGGTAGATAGAGGCGGGAGGGATGAAGCCGTAATGCCCATGCTCATTTTCTAATTTTATTATGAGCCGGTCGATTGATTCCAGGAGGGCCCCCGATAAAAGGCCGTCCCGATCTTGAATCTCTGTGACATCGATGTGCTCCTCGTACCGCTTCACCCTTCCCAATCCCATTTCCTTTAAAGCCAATTCCGCTGCCTGCATCAGTTCAGGGCTGGCCGCTTTGCCCCGGATGCTGATGTAATCTTGGCGAAGCTCCACCAAAAACTCTCTCATGCGGTAGGCGAGGTCGCGGGTGAGCTTGATATGGGGATCTTGATCAGCCCCCACCGGGATGACCACAGGCTTTGGTCCGCCGAATTCCTCTAATTGAGGATGAAGAATGTCGGCGCACTGGGCCATGACGCTCTCCATGTGAGAGATATGGGTCTCGCCGGAAAATCCATAGATGGCGCTGACCTCGGAGAAGTTGGCCTCCCTGCCCAGCTCAAAGGCCAGATTCCTCATCTTGTAGTTCTCCGACTGGAAGTAGATATGGCTGCTCTCTTTCGGCTCAAAGCCGAGAGCAATGAGGCTGAGGAGATACTCGTTGATGCCCAATATTCTGCATTTCTCCCAACTGATGCCCCGCACGGCATGAGCTTCCATGTCGGCGATAGCGGCAAAAGCGTCCCCCCCCTGCTGCTGGTGCCAGATGATCTCGTTCATAACCATCATGTGGCCGAAATGAGCTCTGCCGGAGGGCATGAAGCCGCTCATGACGGCAAAGGGCTCATGCCTTTGCATGGCACGAAGAACTGAGTCATAATTTCTGTGGCCGAAGATGATCTTGCGCCTCATGTAGGAATGGGGGGTTTTAAGCGTGGGAAGGACATCATCAAAGTTTGATATGCCAAACTCCAGAAAGAGCTTGGTGTAATCGTCTACATGAACTGCGCCCCAGGGATCAAGCTTCAATTCCATAGCCCAGGGGAGTGAAAACAATGATATATCTATCTTCTCACATCATCAATCTTGCATCTCTTATTATCATTATATATTTTTGATATTATCATTTAATTTGCAATTTTAGAATTTGTGAGTTTCGCGCCTTATTCCCGATGGGCAGAAAATTCCATTTTCGCGAATCTATGAATTGAAAGATATATTATCGTTACGCTGGATTAATATCTTCACGCAGTTGCATATTTGTAGCACAATCTTAAGTACAACAAAAATATGCAGCCGGGAAATAAACTATTTATATCATAGGGTATTTCTTATATCTATTATGAGACAATTCTCTGTAAAAGTTCTGGATGATGCCGACAGGGAGTTCGTAGAGGTTCTTCGAGAACTCAGCATTCCCAGAAATGTAGCCAGTATGATCACCTATCTAGCCAATGTGGAAGAGGCCACCTCTCGAGAGATTGAGATTGGCTCGAACCTGCGTCAGCCAGAGGTGAGCATTGCTATGCGCACGCTGCGTAGCAACAACTGGGTGGAAGAAAGAGAGATCAAGAAAGACGGAAAAGGCCGGCCCATGAAGGTCTACAGGCTTACTATATCTTTAGACGAGATCATTAAGCACTTTGAGGATGAAAAGAGGAAAGAGTCGGCCAAAACACAGGAGAGCATTGAGAAGCTCAAGGAACTGAGTAAGGGCTTAAGCGTAACGCCTTCCTAGAGCAAAGATGAGATGGCAAAAATGCATCCCATCTCTCTATAGCCTTGCCACTGGGCCTTATGCCGGTTTGGCCTGGAAAATAAACCCAAGAAGGATTTATTTTTCTTCTTCGCCCCTACCCCGGAGGTCATCGAGGTTCTCTTCCATGAGCTTCTTGCTTTTAATCTCTTCCTTTTTGCCACCCTTTCTCTCGGTATTTCTTTTCTTAAAATCAGCCAAGAATCTCACCTATATCTCATCCACACCGGGAACTGTAATTAACCTTTCCATTCATCTTTCCATCACTGCCAAATAGGCCCACTGGTCATAAATTCCCTTGGAGTCGCGATTATCGATTATCCGGCCCTTCCAGCCGGCTTCCCCAAGTGCCTTCGCGATGAGTTCCGCTTCTTTTTGAGTGTAAACAGTAAATAGGACCATCTTCTTCGCGAGGCTGGTGGCTTTAAGGAGAATGTCCCTCCAGAGAGGCCAGTTGAAATCATCAATCAGTCCCACCATGAATCCCAGAACGGTATTAAAAGACCGAGCTGGAAAGATGCATGGCAAAAGCCGGGCATCCAGGACGAAGCATCTTTTTGGGTCCAAAAGTTCGCTCTTCATGGCCAGGCACAGATCACAGCGATCGGAGTCCATGGAGAGGGGATGCTGCCCCATGCGAAAAAGCGCCTGGGTGGCCGTGCCGCTGCCGCAGCATATCTCCAGGATGCTTTCATCTTTGGGAAGTATGGGCGGCAATAGTTGCATTAGCCTCTCGATTCTCTCTTCTACGTAATGAGGTGCTTCTTTCACAGAGCAGCTCTCGCAGAAAAGCTCTGCGGCCAGAGAATGGGAAAAGTATTCCGTCAGAGCCGGGAAAAAATCGCCTTCATTTACCTGCACGGTCTTTATGATCTTCGATCGCCATTTTTCGGCATGCTCCGGAAAAATCTTTCGGGGAGAATATTTATCCGTGAGAAGCAGCCATAGTTCTGCCGGCTCGGATAGGTGCAGGGCAAATCCCAGATCTTTGACCTCGATGCAGGCATCTGTATCCAGCCCCTCCTGCAGTATCTCTGTGGTTACAGGCAGCTCCAGCAGATCTTGCCAGGACTCTTCTGCGAGAAATATGCTCTCCTCCTCACCCAGGTCCAGTAGACGATTTAGTAGCACAAGCCCCCTTCTTTTGCCCCGGAATATCAAGCTTCTCAATACCGCCGGAACAGATATATTATATTCCTGGTAAAATGGGGCTGTTTGAAACTGGTAGATCTGCCCGGCGTGGGCTCTCGCATAAGAGAGCGCCTCTTAGAGCAATATGGGGATGAGGAAAAAGCCCTGCAAGCGGTCTTGGAAGCGGATGTGGCCGGACTATGCAGGGCTCTTAGCGAACGCCAGGCCCTCCTCCTGGTCGCGCATGCCCGGGGCTTGAAGTATGCCGTCACCCCAGAGCAGTTCCTGGCCACGGATGAGGCGGCCAGGATCCAACAGACGCTCATCTCCCACCTGGCCGGCTATGCACATACCGAATATGCCCGGCTCAAGATAGGCACTTTGTTTGCCTCTTCCTCGGCAGAGCTTCTGGCAGAGAACCGCAAGAATGCCCTGGCCGCCCGGCAGGCAACGGAGAAGATGCAGGGGCAGGGACTGGAAGAGCTGCTGAAAAAGATCCGGCCGCTGCGGGAGAAGGCGGTCGCGAGGGTCCGAGAGAGGGCGGTGGCTGTCACATCGGTCGAGGCCTTTCAGAGGCTGAAGGCGCGGGGGCTGGACAGGCTGATAGACCTGCATCTGGCGGAAAGCCCGGCGGAGCTGATGGACCTGGCCAAAAGCTACAGCCACGTCTGCCTGGTGGGCGAGGAGATGGACGGGCAGGCAGCGGCGGAAATGGAGCAGGCCGAGTCTTTGGAAGAATGGTATCTGGTGCCTGAGGCGGTCCTGGGATTTTATGAGGATAATTTAGAGTGTCTGCTGGCGGCGGTCCAGGCGACGGGAAGGCTGACGGGCGCAGGCGTAGCAGGATTTTCGGGATGGGAGGATCTGCATAAGCTGCTCACAAGGCTGAACGAGAGCGGGGACAGCGAGGGGGAACGGCTGGAGCGGCTGGCGGCGCACCTGGGCGGGTGCGTGAGCGAAGCGGCCATCTGGGCCAATGAGGAGCTGAAGAGCAAGATTGAGAAGAGCTCGCTGACCCTGGGCGGCACGGACCTGCTCCTGGTCATGAGCCGGGGAGAGGGCGTTCGGGAACTTTTGGAGGTGCAGATGAAGAGCGTCTTTGCAAAGGTTCTGAAGGAAGCGAAGGCGCGCGCCGCGAGCGAGCTGGAACTGCAGGGAGCGGAAGCGGTGTGGCTGGATGAGATCTTCTCGGCAGAGGTCTGCTATCCTCTGGAGCTGGACCGGCAGGCACTGCGCACCTTTGAGCAGGAGCTACGAAGCCGCAGGGAAGGGCGCGGCTTGTTGGCAAGAAGGGAGAATGCGCGGGGCCTGCAGGACAAAAGGGACGAGGCTGCTGCCCTGATCCACGCCCTGATGGAGTTTGACTATGCCTATGCTCTGGGGCAGTTTGCCTTGACAGAGAATCTCACCTTCCCCGAATTCACCGAGGAGCCGTGCCTCTCCTTTGTGGTGGGTCGCCATCTTTTTTTGGATCGGCCCGAGGCGGTGAGCTACTCGCTGGGGGAAGAGGAGCACCCCGAGATAGTGGCCTTGCTGAGCGGCGTCAACTCGGGCGGCAAGACCTCGCTCCTGGACCTCATCGCTCAAATCGTCATCCTGGCGCACATGGGCCTGCCCGTGCCGGCGCGGGCCTGCCGGATGAGCCTCTTTGAGGAGTTTTATTACTTCAGCAAAAGCCGCGGTACACTCTCTGCCGGGGCCTTCGAGACGGCCATGAAGAAGTTCGCCGTGGTGGAGAACGAGAAAAGAAAGCTGGTCCTGGCGGACGAGCTGGAGGCCATCACCGAGCCGGGCGCATCGGCGCGCATTATTGCCTGCATGCTGGATGAGCTGAACCGGCGCGGCTGCGTGGCCGTCTTCGTCAGCCACCTGGCCGAGGATGTGCGCCGCTATGTCGAGACGCCGGTGCGCGTGGACGGGATAGAGGCAGAGGGGCTGGACGAGAACAACAACCTGCGTGTGTGCCGAAGCCCGCGCTACAACTATCTGGCCAAGAGCACCCCCGAGCTGATTCTGGACCGGCTGGTGCGCTCCACCAAGGGGCCGGAGCGGGAGTTTTATGCCAGGCTGCTGGCGAAGTTTAAATGAGAACTCAGCATCTTTTCTGCGCTATGTGGTTTGGACTGGTACAGCGAGGCCGAAGTGAACGCTCCCCGCCCTAAAGGACGGGGCTTCTATCGCTTTTGCGAACAGACTGCATTGAGATCTCTGTCCATAGTCAAGCCACATTCCGAGCAGTTGTGGATTCTTTCAGAGAGATCTTTTTTGACGATCATTGTACTTCAAGATCTTCAAAGACTATTACGCCGAAACGGTTTACCAATTGGCGACTAACCTGATTGGAGAAATCGGCTCTCTTGTCTCCGATTATTTCATGAATTCCAATAAACGGTTACATCAAAGCCGACCAGATGGCGGGCGGCGACAAAGGCATCGTCGCCGTTATTGCAAGACAGTTAGACTTAATAGCTAAAAAAAGGCATATGGCAAACATGCCGAAGCGAAACGATTTCAGCAAAGTGATGATAATCGGATCGGGGCCCATCGTTATCGGGCAGGCCTGCGAATTCGACTATTCCGGAACACAAGCCTGCAAGGCGCTGCGCGATCTGGGATACAAGATTGTTCTTGTGAACTCCAATCCCGCTACCATCATGACTGACCCCGCATTGGCCGATATCACCTACATCGAACCGCTGAATTTAGAAAGAATGACGCAGATCATTGAAAAGGAGAGACCGGATGCTATTTTGCCAAATCTTGGGGGTCAGTCCGGCCTCAATTTAAGCTGCGAGCTTGCCCGGGCAGGAATCCTGGATAAATTCGGGGTTAAGGTAATCGGCGTGGAAATTGATGCCATCGAGCGGGGAGAGGATCGCATTGCCTTTAAAGAGACTATGAAGGGCCTGGGCATCGAGGTGCCCAAAAGCACAGCCGTTTACAATGTCGAGGATGCCGTGGCTGCGGCCGCTGAACTAGGCTATCCGGTTGTGGTGCGCCCAGCCTATACCATGGGTGGTACCGGCGGCGGGCTGGTTTATAATGCGGAAGAGCTTCGCGTCGTCGCCAGCAGGGGAATTACCGCCAGCCTCATCGGCCAGATTTTAATTGAAGAGTCGGTTCTGGGCTGGGAGGAGCTGGAATTGGAAGTTGTTCGCGACTCCAAGAACCAGATGATTACCGTTTGCTTTATTGAGAATGTGGATGCCATGGGGATTCATACCGGCGACTCTTACTGCACTGCGCCCATGCTGACCATTTCGCCGGCGCTGCAGAAACAGTTGCAGGACTATTCCTACAAGATTGTGGAAGCAATCCGGGTGATTGGTGGAACCAATATCCAGTTTGCCCACGACCCAAAGACGGGAAGAATCGTTGTCATTGAAATCAACCCCCGTACATCTCGCTCTTCAGCTCTCGCTTCCAAAGCGACCGGTTTTCCCATCGCACTCATTTCTGCCAAGCTGGCCTGCGGCGTGACGCTTGACGAAATTCCCTATTGGAGGGATGGAAGCCTGGAGAAATACACGCCCTCCGGAGATTACGTTGTCGTGAAATTTCCGCGCTTTGCATTTGAGAAATTCAGAGGCGTCCTGGACTTGCTGGGCACGCAGATGAAGGCTGTGGGCGAGGTCATGAGCATCGGCAAAACCTACAAAGAGGCATTTCAAAAGGCCATCCGCTCCCTGGAAAATGGACGGTATGGGCTGGGCCATGCTCGGGACTTTAATCAAAGGCCACTTTCCGAGCTCATGGATCTGCTCAAGTATGCAACGTCTGAGCGTCAATTCATCATGTATGAGGCCCTGAGAAAAGGCGCCGGCATCGAGAAGCTTTATGAATTAACCTACATCAAGCCCTGGTTTATCGAGCAGATGAAAGAGCTGGTGGATCTGGAGGAAAAGATCCTCAAGTACAAAGGGCGCAGGCTTCCAAACGACCTTCTCCTTGCCGCCAAAAGAGACGGCTTTGCCGATAAGTACCTGGCAAAACTGCTCTCTATTCCGGAAGCGGAGATCAGGCTTGCCAGAAGCCGCCTGGGCATTGTAGAGGAATGGGAGCCGGTTCCCGTCAGCGGGGTGGAGAATCAGGCCTATTATTATTCAACTTATAACAGCTCAATTCCCGGCGAGCCGAAAAAGGTGGGCGGCAGCGGCAGGGACCGGCATAAGGTCATGGTGCTGGGCGGCGGCCCCAATCGCATCGGCCAGGGGATTGAATTCGACTACTGCTGTGTTCATGCCGCCTTTGCCCTCCGCGATCTGGGATACGAGACCATCATGGTCAACTGCAACCCGGAAACGGTCTCAACCGACTATGATACCTCCGACAAGCTCTACTTTGAGCCTCTGACGGTGGAGGATGTCCTGAGCATCTACCAAGAGGAGTTGCCGGATGGGGTGATCGTTCAGTTCGGCGGCCAGACACCGCTCAATATCGCCCGGGAGCTGGCCGATGCCGGAGTAAAGATTCTGGGGACATCGGTGGACGCCATCGACCTGGCTGAGGATCGCGACAGATTCCGCAAGATGATGGAGCAGATGCAGATCCCCATGCCGGAATCGGGCATGGCCAGCCGCATGGAGCAGGCCAGGATGGTCGCCAAGCGGATAGGCTACCCGCTCATGGTGCGGCCTTCTTATGTTCTGGGCGGGCGGGGCATGGAGGTGATCCACGATGTTGAGATGCTGGAGCGGTATGTTCAGGCGGCGGTGGACGTCACACCGGAGCGGCCCATCCTCATCGACCGCTTCCTTGACAATGCCCTGGAGATGGAAGCCGATGCCCTGTCCGACGGCAGTGAGGCATTTGTTCCCGCCGTGATGGAGCACATTGAACTGGCGGGCATTCATTCCGGGGATTCTGCCTGCGTCATTCCGCCGGTAAGCATTCCGCCCAGGCATCTTTCGACCATTAAAGAGTATACGCAGAGGATTGCCAAAGAGCTGCAGGTTGTGGGCCTCATGAATATGCAGTATGCCCTTGCCGGGGATACGGTTTATGTTCTGGAGGCAAATCCCAGGGCATCGCGTACCGTCCCCCTGGTATCCAAGGTATGCAACATCTCCATGGCCAGCATAGCCACAGAGTTGATGATGGGCAAAAGGCTTATGGACATGAAGCTGGCGGAGAAGAAGATCCCCCACTTTGGGGTTAAGGAGTCAGTGTTTCCCTTTAATATGTTCCCTGAGGTTGATCCGGTATTAGGTCCGGAGATGCGGTCAACCGGCGAGGTTTTGGGCCTGGCCGATTCCTTCGGCATGGCATTTTACAAAGCCGAGGAAGCAGCCAAACAGACCCTTCCCGATAAAGGGACGGTGCTGATAACCGTTGCCGAGAAAGATCGGCCGGGAGCGTTGAACGTAGCCCGGGAGCTGTCTCAACTGGGCTTTTTAATCATGGCCACAAAAGGGACGCATGAGTTCCTGGCAGCCAACGGAGTAGAAACGGATCTGATCTTAAAGCTTCAGGAAGGCCGGCCCAATATCGACGATGCCATCAAGAACGGGCAGATTCAACTGGTCATCAACACGCCCATCGGCAGAGCCAGCCAGTATGACGACTCCTATATCAGAAAGGCGGCCATCAAGTACAAGGTGCCGTATATTACTACTATCGCGGCTGCTTTCGCTGCCGCCAAAGGGATTGCCGCTTTCCGAAAGGGCCGATCGGGGGTGAAGTCGCTGCAGGAGTATCATGCGGATATCAAGTAAAGGGGATTCTGACAGCTCAGAATCCCTTTTCGGCAAATGAAAGGCTGGATAGGCTTCGCCTCTCCAAAGGGGTAATAGAGTCCTCCGTGCGCTCTGTGTCTTTGTGGTGGTAGTACGTAACCATTTGGTTATAACCAGTGGCTAACGACGATTCCACCACAGAGCTCACAGAGAACGCACAGAGCGACTAACCAACATAGTAATTGGAAAATGGCGAAGAGCCGTTAAAAATCAAACAGCGACTTCTGCTTCTGCTCTTTTTGCGCCTCGCAAAAGCTGAAGAGATTGCTCTGCCCCTTTCCCGGGCAGAGCCGGTCCCTGGTGACCCCAAAGCTCTCGAAGATGCGCAGCACGGGCGGCAAGATCTGCTTTTCCACGTAGTACTCTGTGTCCAGAGGCATGTTCTTCTCCAAGACAAAGGCGGGGTCCTCCGCCCGGTTCACGAACAGCTCTTTATTCTTTTTGCCCCTCTTTCCCTGGACGATGACAAAGGGCACCCTGTCGCCCACGCCCGGCACGCTGCCCCCCCGCTCTCTGATCTTCTCCACCAGTTGAATATGCGGCTGCTTGTTCTTGTAGGAGGCGGAGCTCTTGGTGTAGCGGCGCGTCAGAGTGAGATCCTCCAGGAGGGACGGGTCCAAAGAGAGGTCCAGATTCTGCAACCGGAGCACCACGGCGCGGACGTGCTCTACCGCCTCCTCCACCTTGCCCTCTTTCAGCACCAGCTCCAGGCAGGTCTTGAGCGTCTTGGAGGTCAGACCGCACCAGTCGCGGCGCACCGTCTCCATGCCCCTCACCTTGATTTTATCCTTCCAGCCGTCGCCCTCCGGCTCGAAAACCCAGAGAGCGTAGCGTTTCTTGGCCAGGAAGATGCCGCGCCGGGCGAAGGCCTCGAAGACCAGCTCCATTGGCGCGGGAAGGGAGGAGGTGACAGTTTCTGCAATCTTTCTTCCAATCAGCTCGGCATCCGCAAGGGAGATGGCCCCCGCTCCAGGCCCAGGCCCGGAAGGGCGCAGCCGCACAAAGACGCTGTCCGTGTCCCCATAGACCACGAAGAGGTCAAAGCATTTCTCTGCCGCCTTTCCGAAAGGCAGGTCATCCTTGAAGACCACCTCCCCATCTATCACATAGGCCGAGCCGATCTCATCAATGATCTTCTGGGTGCGCAGAATGTTCTCCCTGCCAAATGATGTCACGGCATTGGCCAGTGCCAGGCTGTAGAGCCGGGCCCGGGCGTAGCCGGAGTAGCCGTAAAAGCTGTTGAGCAGAATCTTCATGGCGTTTTGCTTGGCATCCAAAAAGCGGCGCTCGTCCTCGCCTGCCTTCTTCATCAGATTTTTGGTTGCTGTTCTCTCATCGAGCAATTCTCGCAAGACGGCAGGCATGATGCCGGGCATTACCTGAGGCGAGACGAACCTGCCCCCTGAGGGGGCGGTTATAATCTTTGTCACACCACTGTCTACCTCTGGTGAACCCGGTGTCAATACGGTTGTGTAGCAAAGGTTATGGGCCATCATAATGGTGGGATAAAGGGACTTGTAGTCCAAAATGACAACGTCCTCCACCAGCCCTTTCTCCGGCACCAGGACGGCTCCCCCTTTCAGCCCCTCGTTCTCCACATAGCGTTCATCCGATACCTCGGCATCGGGCTTGGGCGGAACCACCCGGCCCCGCTCGCGAAAGCGGCGCATGAGCAGGTTCTCCACCATGCCGGACTGACCGCCGTTCACAACGTCCTGTAATAATGAGCCACTGGCCCGGGAGAGGGCGATGTACTTGTCCATGAGCCGCAGGTCGAGGAGCATGTGCAAAGCCAGTACGGCATCTCTTCGCGAGTAGCTGATGAAGCGGCGGAGACCCTCGCCGCTCTCGGCCCAGAGGCCCTCGATCTCTTTGGGGTCCACATCGTACTTCTCCATTCTAAGAAGTTCGATGGCTGCGTTTCGAAGGGTGTACTGCTTGAGGCTGTAGGAGGAGCGGATGATGGGCAAGAGGTCCACCACCACCCGGCCGGTGATGGATACGTCGGTTCTGCTTACGATCTTTCTTATGTACCAGGAGTTGTTGTCCCGGCCCACTCGCGCCTCCATGTGATTTTGCCTGCACCTCTCTTGCAGGTAGGGAAAATCGAACTCATTGGAGTTGTAGCCAGCCAGGATATCCGGATTGTAATCCCGGACGATTGCTACAAACTGGGCTAAGAGATCGTACTCATCCTGGCAGGCTCTGGTGTCAGAGCGATGGCAGTCGATACTCTTTCCCACCAGAACCAGATCCTTATTGCCCTGATACGGGGGCAGAAAGGCCATGCTGATTAAAATGACTGGCGACTTTTCTGCCCTGGGCATCTCCCCCTGATCAGGCAGGCACTCGATATCAAAGCTCATAAAGCGCAGCGGTGCATTGGTCTCATGCGAAACCGGATGCAGTGCCTCAACGTGTATCGGCGGTAGGGCCAAGGCAGAAGAGGAGGCTCCCGCTGCGCCGCCGCCAGCGGTCCATTCCGGAATGGGGGCCTCCACCCATCCCATGCCGCCTAAAGAGCGGTCGATAAGAAACCTGTTCTTGAAGAGAATGTCCGTCTCGTAGACGGCCTTGATGCCGGCCACCTCTTTTGCCCTTTCCCTGAGACTTCTCACCTCTTTGGGGTCGTGGGTGGTGATCTTGAGCATCTTCTGGGGTGAGGTCTGAAAGCCGATGGGCAGAAAGCGCTCCACCTCCTCTACCTCCAGTCCCTGTGCTAAAAGATCCTCCAGGGCGCTCCTTCTAAGGTTTTCCTCCACGCCCGCATAAAAGTAGGGGCGAAAGCCTGCCACCCGGCAGGTAACGCTCCAACCTTGCGGGGTCGTGCCGAAGAGCTGCACCAGAGGATTTCTCTTGGAATCGTAGGTGTAGTTGGCGTCCAGGATCTGGAAGATCATCGCTTATAAATGGAAATTTCGGCTTAAATAGCTAATTGTGCCGGGCTTTGGGTGGCATTCATCGGCACAGCACTGCAACAGACTGGTGATGCCGTCCTGGGGAAGACTCTAGATGAAACAAAAGTTAGCTGAAGCTCTGGCAGATCTTCCGAAAGATGTATCATTCTGAACTATTCATTAGTGATAATCATGGGCAATGTCATCACAGACCGCAGAGAGGCGGGGGAAGAGTTGCGCAGAGCCTTGCAAGCCGCGCAAGCTCGTAACGCCCAGTACGAACAGGCAGTCTCGATGATATCCGATATCGTCTGGCGCTATGATGTCAATGCCAAAAGAAAGCACGTCGGCTCCTATATCTCGCCGGTTGCGGACAGGATGCTGGGCCTGCCTGTCGGCACTATCGGAGACAGCTTCGAAAAATACTTTTCCTATGTTCATCCCGATGACTTTCCGGCTGTGCAGGAGACACTTTTCAAAGTGATACGAACGCTTGGGAAAGACAAAACCGAAGAATACCGCATGCAAAAAGCTGACGGCAGCACGCTTTGGGTTCTTTCCAAGGGTTCGGCTTATTCCTACCCGGACGGCCGGGTCACCGTCTTTGGCACCACAAGCGATATCAACGAGCGCAAGCGGTCGGAGGAGTTGCTCCGCATCCAGCATAATCTCAGTTTAGCCCTCAACACCTGCCACAGTTTAGACCAGGCTCTTCTCCATGTCCTGGATGCAGCCTTGCAACATGAGGGGCTGGACTGTGGAGGCGTGTACGTGGTTGACCCGATCAGCGGTGCACTTAATTTAGCGGTTCATCGCGGGCTGTCGCCGCAGTTCGTTGAGCACACCTCTCACTTTGATTCTGATGCTCCCCAGGTGCAACGGGCAAAGACAGGCAAGCCGTTCTATGGTCGATATGCCGGTTTCCGCCAGCCGGGCAGTGACGAGATCCGCGACCGGGAAGAGGTGACTGCCCTGGCAACCATTCCTGTGTTGCATAAAGGGAATTTGATCGCCCTGCTGAACATGGCCACGCATACGAACGATGATATCCCGATACATACCCGCCAAATGCTTGAGACGCTGGCAGCGCAGATCGGCAGTATTCTAATTCGGATCCGCTCCGAGCAAGCGCTGCGGGAGAGCGAGGATCGATATAGGACCGTGATTTTGTCCGCTTACGATGGGATCATCCTCCAAGAAAGCACCGGAAGAATTCTGACCAGGAACAAGACTGCGGAAAAGGTATTTGGCATCAATGTCGAGGAGACCCTGGGTCACACCTCGACCCGCCTGGATTGGAGGACGATCCGGGAAGACGGGTCAGAGTTCCCTGGAGCGGAGCATCCATCCGTTCATACCTTTATGACCGGAGAGCCCTGCGAAAATGTGGTCATGGGGGTCAGGAATTCCACCACCGATCAGCTTTCCTGGATTAACATCAATACAAACCCCCTCTTCAAAGAAGGGGAACTGAAACCCTATGCCGTGGTTATCTCCTTTTCGGATATTACCGAGCGCAAGCGAGCTGAAGCAGAACTAACTGAGTCGAAGGAATACTTGAATAAGATACTAAATTCCATCGGTGATCCCGTATTTGTTACTGATAGAGAACATCGATTTGTTCTAGTCAACAATGCATTTTGCCAGATGACAACTCGTTCTCGGGAGGAAATCCTTGGCAAGAATCCTTCTTACCAATTGCCTAAGGATCTGGTTGATGTCGTCTGTGAAAAGGACCGGATAGTCTTGGAGACCGGTAAGGAGAATGTGAACGAGGAATCGGCCACCGATTCTCAGGGTATAAGTCACACGATGGTCACCAAGAAGACGCTTTACACGGATAAAGAAGGAAACCGTTTTGTCGTAGGAGTTATAAGAGAGATCACTGAGCAGAAGAATGCACAAGACGCACTGCGGGAATCAGAGGGCCGACTGGCCCACATAATTGATTTCCTGCCCGATGCCACATTTGCCATTGACAGCGATGGACAGGTCATTGCCTGGAACCGAGCTATCGAGGAGATGACCGGAACTTCCAAGATTGAGATTCTGGGCAAGAAGGGTTTTGCCTATGCCGCTCCGTTCTACGGCGATGCTCGACCCATCCTCATTGACCTGATCTTCAGGGACCAAAAGGATATTGAAAAAGAATATGACTTTGTTTTAAGAAAGGGAGATCAACTGACTGCAGAGGTCTTTGCTCCCTTTCTCCACAAAGGCAAAGGTGCCTATCTCTGGGGCATTGCTGCGCCTCTTTACGATAGAAGCGGCAACGTGGTGGGGGCAATAGAATCCATTCGCGACATCACCGAGCGCAAGCGGGCGGATGAGGCGCGGCGGGAGAGCGAAACGCGATATAAGCGAATAGTCGAGACTGCCAACGAGGGCATCATGATCATGGATGATCAATTCCGCTATGCTTTCGTGAACCAGAAGCTTGCGGACATGCTGGGTTATCAACCAGAGGAGATGCTCGGTCGGCCCGTAACCACCACCATTTTCGAAGAGGACCTCCCGGATCACCGAGCCAAGATGGAAATGCGTGCATGCGGCGCAGGGGCGCAATATGAGCGCAGGCACCGCCGCAAGGATGGAAGCTGCTGCTGGACGATAGTATCGGCAACACCGCTCAATGATGAAACCGGCCAGTTTGCCGGATCTTTTGCCATGCTTGCCGATATAACCGACCGCAAGAATGCGGTGGATGCGCTGCGGGAGTCGGAGCAAGAGAAAGCGGCAATCCTGGGCGGCTTAAGGCATGTTGCTGTGGAGTACCTGGACCCTTGCATGCGCATCATCTGGGTCAATGAGGCCGTGCAAATGTCCCTCGGATTATCGATGGACGAGCTGAGGGGAAAGTACTGTTTCGAGATCCTCCAGGGCCTGAAGAAGCCCTGTCCGGGATGCACGGCATTGAAAGCCGGCGAGACGGGTCACTCTCAGGAGGGAGAACTGGTGACTCCTGACGGCAAGACCTGGATATCTCGCGGCTCTCCCATCAAGGATTCGGATGGCAGCGTCCTTGGCGTAGTCAATGTGGCTATGAATATCACGGAGCGCAAGCGGGCCGAGGAGGCGCTGCAACAAACCAATCTGGATCTGAAAAATACCATTGAACGGTCCAATGAATTGGCCACGCAGGCCAGGAAGGCCAACGCCGCCAAGAGCGAATTCCTGGCCAACATGAGCCACGAGATTCGCACCCCATTGAACGGCGTCATCGGTATGACCGGATTGCTGCAGGATACGGATTTGAATGCTGAGCAGCATGAATATGCACAAATTGCCCATAAGAGCGGTGAGATGCTTCTATCTCTCATCAACGACATCCTGGACTTCTCCAAGATCGAAGCCTGCAAACTGGAAATGGAAACGCTGAACTTCGATCTACGCTCCACGCTAAAAGATACTGCCGATATCCTGGCCCTCTGTGCCCAGGAGAAAGAGCTAAAGCTGGTCTGTCTGATAGAGCCAAAAGTTCCGTCGCTCCTCTGCGGAGATCCGGGAAGGCTGCGCCAGATTCTGGTCAACCTGGGAGGCAATGCCGTGAAGTTTACCGAGAAGGGCGAGATAGTGATCCGCGTCCGCCTGGAGAGCGAAGACAAAAGAAATGTCACGCTTCGCTTCGCAGTTAGCGACACAGGCATCGGCATCCCGGCAAACCGGCAGGATATTCTCTTCTCACCTTTCACTCAGGTGGACGGCTCGACAACACGCAAATACGGCGGAACCGGCCTGGGTCTGTCTATCTCCAAACAGTTGGCAGAATTGATGGGAGGCAAGATCGGCGTGGAAAGCGTGAAGGGCAAAGGCTCCACCTTCTGGTTCACGGCCGTGTTCGAGAAACAGCTTGCCAGGCCTGGATCTGTAGATGAGGTGCCTATCGAAATTGAGGAAGGGGGAGATATGGACCGCTCTGCGGCAATTTCAGAATCGTTCAAACGCAAAATACGTATCCTGGTGGCAGAAGATAATCCCGTAAACCAGAAAGTGGCACAGGCCATGCTCCGAAAGATGGGGCTCCGGGCTGATGTGGTGTCCAATGGCCAGGAAGCCGTCAATGTGCTCCAGATCATTCCCTATGACCTGGTGCTGATGGACTGCCAAATGCCTGAGATGGACGGTTTTGAAGCCACTCGCTGCATCCGCCAGGAAGGAGCGAAGGCGCTCAATCCACGCATTCCCATCATTGCCATGACCGCCGCCACTATGCAAGGTGACCGGGAGAAGTGTATTCAAGCCGGAATGAACGATTTCATCGCCAAGCCGGTCCAGCAAAGAGAACTGGCGGAAATGCTCGCCAGGTGGTTGGCAGTGACGACGAAAGACAATTTTCAGGGATAGTTTAATAATAAAGAGAAATAATAAGTATTGATAAGTCAATCGACAGGGTGGATAAAATTATGCGCTTGCGGGCATTGGTAAAATTCATTATCGGATTTCTTCTGATAGCTTTTCTGGTCACGAATTCTTTGGCAGTTGAAGAAAAGACATCTAAGCAAATTCTAATTCTTGCCTCTTACAATCCCGGATTGAGATGGACCGATTCCATTGGCAGCGAGATAGAAAATCAATTATCCATATTCTATCCCACCGCAGATTTCACTTTTGAGTATATGGATACCAAGAAGCAGGCACCCACCAAGGCCCGCCTGGCCGAATTGCTGGAACTATATCATAATAAGTACCGGAATCGTCATTTCGACGTGATCATTTGCTCGGATGACGATGCCTTCTCGTTCCTGCGTAGCTACAGAGATGAGCTGTTTCCCGGCTGTCCGGTGGTCTTTTGCGGAGTAAACTTCTTCGAAGACAAGATGCTGGCCGGCAAGAAGGGCTTTACAGGCGTTGTGGAGGCGTTCGATCTCCCCAGCACACTTTCTCTGATGCAAAGCCTGCATCCGAAAACAACGCAAATAGTAATAGTAAACGACAGGACCGCCACCGGCAAGGCCAACCAAGAGGTAGTGAACCGGACTCTTCCCAATTTTGGCACAAATATCAGCTTCGCCATCTGGGATAACATGACAGTAGAGGAGCTGCAAAGGAATGCATCTGCTCTGTCGGCGGACAGTTTGCTCCTTCTTTTGAATTACAATCGCGACCGCGTTGGAAGAGTTCTGACTCATGAGGAGAGCGCATGGCTTCTTCGTAGCTCGAGCACGATTCCGATTTATGGCACGCGCGACGTCTACATGGGTTTTGGAGTGCTTGGTGGAGTGATCACCACCGGCCCGGTCCAGGGCAGCCTGACCGCTGATCTGGCTCTTCGTATTCTGCGGGGGGAATCTGCGGACGAAATCCCGGTAGTAAAAACGCTCCCTGAATCTTATATGTTCGATATGATGGAACTGAGGCGCTTCAATATCAGTATCTCCGATATTCCGGAGGAGAGCGTCATCTTTAATCAGCCATTCCAACCCCTAGTCGATCTGAGCGGCAAAAACCTGAGCGGCCTTGATCTTTCTGGAGTTAACCTGAAGCGATCAATGCTGCAAAACACAAACCTTGTGCGCACGAATCTCAGCAAATCGATATTGGAGGGATCTCAATTGAGCGATAGCATGCTGGTTTATGCAAACTTGAGAGGAGCAATTATGGATGAGATCGACCTGGATGATTCCGATCTATCCTTTGCCGACCTCAGGGATGTTTATCTGGTTGGAGCTGATTTGACCGGCTCGAATCTGACCGGTGCGGACCTGCGAGGAGCAGACCTGGGACAGGCTCGTTTGCCAAATGCGATTCTGGTGGGAGCAAACCTGGATAAGGCAAACTTGACAGCTGTCGATCTTCGAAGTGCCGATCTTACCGGTGCCTCCTTATTTAAAGCATATTTAAGGCGGACTTGCTTGCACAATTCGCGACTGATGCAAGCCAACCTCTCCGAAGCAGATTTTGTCGGAACCAATCTGATAGCTTCGGACATGACTGGAGCAAATTTCTTTAAATCCAACCTGGAAGAAGCCAGGATGTCTGGTGCAATACTAGTAGATGTAAACCTAAGCGCTGTCGATCTTATGGCCGCCAATCTCAGCGCCTCAAATCTGACGGGAGCAAATCTAGCCAACGCCTACATGAGGCGGGTCATGCTGAAGGACGCGTTCCTGAATGGTGCCAATCTGTCTGGGGCAGACCTGATTGGGGCTAACCTGATCGATGCGGATCTATCGAATGCAGATCTGACCGGTGCGGATCTCTCGGAAAGCCGCTGTTACGGCGCAAAGTTCGTTGGATCACGGTTAATTAATTCCTATATGGCTTTTGCCAACCTGACCGGTACAAACCTCAGCATGGCAAACCTTTCTGGATCGTATCTTGCTTCTTCCGGCCTTACTGGTTCCGATCTCTCCAAAGCGAACCTATCAGGAGCAAATCTCGAAATTGCCTATATGCACGATACTCGATTTGTTGGGGCAGATCTATCAAGCGCCAATTTGCCCGGAGCGCACCTGGAAGATTCCGATTTATCAAACTGTGATCTTGAAAACGCTGATCTAACCGGTGCAATGCTAAGCGGGTGCAATCTGACCGGCGCCAATCTGAATGGTGCCAGGCTGCTTGGTGCTGATCTTAGCCTTGCTATCATGGAAGGTGCATATATGACCCGGACCAACATGATCGGTGCCAAAATGAACTGGGTGGATCTGGGCGGCAGCAGTCTCACAGATTGCCAGTTCACCAGAGCGGAGCTCTTTGGGGCCGACCTCGGTAATTCCGACCTGACCGGTTCGGACTTTACCCGAGCATATTTAGTGAGAGCAAATCTATCCGGTTGCACTCTGAAGGACGCAACCTTGGATTACGCCGACCTTACCGGCACAAATCTGAGAAAAGCCCAAATGAGCAAGGCGCGACTCGTGAACGTATTTCTAAATGATGCTGACCTCTCAGGTGCGGACCTCACGGGATCTTATCTTTATGGCATGACCCTTACTGGAACCGTATGGATCCAGGCTAAATTGAGATCGTCCAGCATAATTTTGCTGAATTTTTTGGATGCAGATTTCAGCGGTGCCGACCTCCGGAAGACCCGTTTTGCCCAGACCTACATGAATAACACCAACTTTTCCGGCGCGGATCTGAGTGGTGCCGTCTTTGACACCTCGGCCTTCGAAAACGCCGATTTTACGGGTGCAAATCTGCAGGGCATCAAGTACGATTCCATAGCGCTTGGTTTTTTTGCGGTGTCCAAACTCGATGGAGCCAAGATGAGCGCAGATTTGGAGATGGATCTTGAAAAATTGCGGTCAGGGAAAACGACCTGATCAGGGGATGATGATAATGCAAAAAAACAGATATGTGATTCTTTGTGCTATTCTCTTAGCTGGCTTTGCCGGAGATTGTAGTGCCGCAGATGTTGTTGATAACTCATCGCTAAATGTGACTTTGATCGTAATTGGTCCTGTTGGAGCCTACGGCTGGGCTTACGAGGCCCATGTGGGCGCATCCAAAATGGCCCAGAAGCTTCCTTACGTGAAATTTTCCGAGATAGAGAATGCTGACGCACCTAATGCACCCCGAATATTGAGAGAATGCGCCGAAAATGGATCTAAACTTATATTCTGTCACAGCTTCGACTTCATGAATGCAATCAAGGAAGTGGCTCCTGAATATCCGGATGTCATCTTCATGTTGGGCGGGGGGACAGAAAAACTGGCCACCAACGCAGGATTTTATTACGAAAGGATGTATGAGGCTATGTATCTTGCTGGAATTGTGGCGGGCAATATGACCAAGACCGAAAGAATCGCTTTTGTCGCAGCCCTTCCCTCATCACAGGTAATAAATCACCTCAATGCCTTTGCCAAGGGAATCGCATCTTCCAACCCCAAAGCCAGGGTGTATGTGGAGTGGATCGGAAACTGGTATGACCCAGGAAAAGAGCGGGCTGTAGCCTTATCACTTATCCATAAGGGGTGCGATATCATAACCCATGCGTCCGCTTCCGATGCGACGGGTCAAACGGCTGATGAGATGGGCACTTACTTCATATCTTCTGGCTCAGAATCTGGCAGGTTCTCTCCTCGTGTTTACCTAACTGGTGCAACCTGGGACATGGGACCCATTATGATTGATATTGTAGAATCTGTGCATAACGGGACCTGGAATTCTCAACCCGGACAGGAATGGGGGTACGGCCTGGCGGAAGGCGGAGTGAAGCTGGCACCTTTTGGCAACCTGGTTCCCGGCAGTGTCAGATCTCTTGTGGATAAGAAGCAAAAAGAGATTGTGCAGAAAGAACTGGCAATATTCCCGGGCATGAGTGATGAAGAGCTGAATAAGATGTATTATCTGGGGCACTTTCTAGAAATCAAGTGATTTTCAACTTTTCTAACGACCATGATTGCACACATCTTCCTATTGCCGCCAATGTTAGGTGCAA
>Ga0247841_10005538_pt1 | contig 20349 bp, 26 predicted proteins | sample LaCruzMarch2015__2_FD_192410 | JGI IMG/M metagenome (GOLD analysis project Ga0247841, IMG submission 192410) | Freshwater microbial communities from meromictic Lake La Cruz, Castile-La Mancha, Spain - LaCruzMarch2015_18m | ecosystem: Environmental > Aquatic > Freshwater > Lake | place: Spain... | reverse complement strand
CTCCCAATGCATTGTTGCCAACGGTTATTGCTGAGTCAGACGTGTTGGTTGAAATCAATAGAAGATAGCTTCCTGCTTGCCCGGACCCGGAGAGCGAACTGCCGTTACCGGCTCCTATAATTCCGTCCGATATAATTATTCCGCCCGATGAGCCATAAGAACTATCTAATTTTACTATATTATTGTTGCCAAAAACAATATTGCCTTGTACATATATTGTGCCCGTTATTATAAGCGTAGATTTATTGCCAAGAATCAACGAACCTGTAATTTTAACAGGTCCTAAAATTTTTGTTTGACTATTTGAAAGAATAACATTACCTGTTATAACTCGCACTGCTGCCGCTTCGTTTTTCCATGAATCAATCTGGCCTTGAGAAATGGGCAAAGGCTGTTGAGCAATTTCTTGAGATTGAACGCTAACAGTGCCCCCAACGGTACAATTATTACTTCCTCCCGTGACATAAGTTAAGTTGCCGTCGATTACGGCATTGTTGCAGCTATAAGCAAGAGCATCGCCCTTTACATGAGTCCATTGTATGCTGTGTCCGTTTCCAGAAACTACGGCGTTATTCTCAATAATTCCAAAACCGGTAATGTTTCCGCCGGAAAAAACATTACCATGCACTTGGCTGCCGTTGCCCATTATCAGCCCGCCTTCACCCACTTCAATGCCGTAGTAAAAATTAACATTTTGTCCATCCATACTGCAAACAGCTTTTATGTTTCTTATTAATCCGTAATTATTTCCCTTTGAGGTGATAGAAACAGATCCCGCGACTGCTATGGGAATCGTAACATCTGCTCTGGCGCCATTAACGCTGAAAAAATAAAACTTAGTCGAAGAAATCTGAGGATATTTTTTTAAATATAATAAAGCGTCTTCTATGCCAGATTCGGCCGCGTAGTAAGATTGGGTCGATTTTACGGAATTATTAGTAATATTTTGCTCATAAACAATTAAAGAACCCATGCTAAGAGCAACGCTTAACATGATTACCATTACAAAAAATGTGATTATTAAGATAACGTATCCTTTTTGTTTTGTCTCCTGGCTCATAGTTTTTTTCTAATAACTTCGCACGGAAGCTGTTGTCGTTAAGTCAACCGATGAAGCTGTCAGGCTTATTCTTATAGACGGCGAAGAACCGTTTTGCAATTGCGTAAATACTAAATTTGTCACCTCAACAATATCTGAAGTCATGACAACCGGATCTTGAAATTCTTTTTTAAAGCATATGGCTTTCCCGCAAAGGTAAAAGTCTATAAAGGTGCTGTTTTCATTTGGCGGTAAATATTTTGCGGTCTGCAAAGAAAGCTGGCTTGCCGTGGTTGTGGGAGTATAAATACTTTGGGCTGATTTTATTTCATAAGCAATTTCATTTAAAACTCTTCTTGCATTTTCCAAGGCATCTCTGTCGGTTCTTGTTTTTGAGCTTGAAAGGCTTATTGAAAAGAAAAATGAAACAACTGCCAGCAAAATGACAGAAAAAATAGCGAGGGCCACCAAAAGTTCTAAAAGGGAAAATCCTGATTGGGTGTTTTTAAAAAATTTATTAAACATTTATTTCCAATTTGTAAAATATGAAACGACCCTCGCTGTTTTATCTGACCATAAAACGGTAACTGTTGCTTTTACGGTATCTGGGTCATTATGCGAGCTATTGTAAACACTCTCTATGTAGTGCGTAGTAGGGTCTCGGGAGACTTTATCAAAAACAATATATCTTGTAAAAATACCGACTGTCTCTGTTCCGGTTCTTAAGCTCCATTTAGCCGGGGTTGAAGAGTTGTCTAAAAATAAATAATAAGGATTGCTTTCTGCATAGTTAACAATTCCTAAGCCATTTGCAGACCAGGTTGTTCCATCCCTGAAACTTCTCACAGCTTCAAACGCTTCTCTTGCCAATGAATCCGCCTGCGTTTCTTTACGCAAAGAGGTGGAGGTGTTTTGCGCCGAAAATCCAATTCCCAGCAAAACAACAAAAACAAGGCTTATAATAGCTATTGCAACCAAAATCTCCAAAAACATAAACCCCGAATTTTTATCTTTGTTCAAAGTTAGAAACATAAATAGATGAAAAACTTGGATTTGATCCGTCGGCAGGATAACTTGCGATGTTTCCGGAGTTGTCTCCAGAAATCATTATGCCTAAGCTTTTATTATTAATTCGCCTGTCCCTAAAAATACTGAATTGCGTGTTTGGATTATTTAATTTATAGGTGTGTATATATATGGTTTGTATTTGCCCGCCCACATCAACATCTCCCTGCCAGTCAAACTCTCCGGACGATAAATATTGGCTTATCAAAATTTGCTTTTGTACGCTTCCGTCAAAGGTTAGAATAATATTTTCGGTCGCTGTGTCAATTTGCCTGCCGTAATCAAAGGTTAAATGCCTTGAATCTTTTACTCGGCCTTCATCCAAAAAATTTGGAGGCGCGTTAAAACTTACAGTTCCAGATCCGGATATATAAATAGTTTTGTTCTGATTTGTATCTGTTTTTACCCTGAAAGAAATACTGCCAGTTTTTTCTGTTGCCCCTGAAAGCCTGTCAAAAACCATTTCATTTCCTCCTCCCAAGTTAATTGAATAAAATTCTATTTTACTAGGTAAAGAATAAACCGCATCAAAAGCAGGTTCTCTTAGGGCATAACTTTGCCCCCTAAACAATACATAATGGTTTGGAGAAGTTGAAGTATCTAAATAAACCCCGTATTGATTATCTAAACCGGAGGCAAGGCTTTTGCTTTGGGCGAGTTTTGCAATCCCGATAAACTCCTGAACACCGTTGTTTAATTCTGAAGTTTTTTGAAAAAGAACAAAATTAGCAATTGAAACCATTGATAAAACAGATAAAATTGCGATGGCTATAACCACTTCAAGTATGGTAAAACCGGCGTTTTTCCCTTTTTTATTTTTTTTCATTTGTTAGAGCGTCTTATCCTATTGTTCCAAGCACCGAATACATCGGCTCGATTATAGAAAAAGCAAAAAATGCTACGGCCACCCCCAAAATAACAATCAAAATCGGCTCAATTGCAGCTGACAATTTTTCTGAGGCGCCGACAACTTCTTGTTCGTAAAACTCAGCGAGTTTTTTTAAAATTAGAGAAGTCTTTCCGGTTTCTTCACCGACTTCTATCATTTCAATTGTGCCGAATGGAAAAATATCCTGGTACTCTTTAAGCGCGGAAGAAAGGTTTCCGCCTTTTTTAACTTTTTCTGAAGCCGAAGTAATAGCTCGCCTAAAATAAAAATTTCCGACAATATTAGAGGATATTTCCAGGGATTTAACTATGGGAACTCCAGAAGACATTAAAGAGCTTAACGAGCGGATTAAAAAGGCGCAATTGCTTTCTTTAATAAGCAGAGAAAAAAACGGCAATTTTATCAGCAACGTATCCAGCGCCCACTTCCCTTTTTTAGTTTTGACAATCCGCCAAATAAGGAGGCCAAAAACAAAAGGAGAAAAAACTAAAAACATCCAATATTTTTGTGAAAATTTTCCAAGGGCAATTATAAATCTTGTATAAAAAGGTAAATTAGCATTAAGGCCGCTAAAAAACGAGTCAAGACGCGGGAGAACCAATGTCATAATAACAATTCCCACTACGAGCATTACCAGCGAAATAATACAAGGATAAATCATCGCCCCTTGTATTTTTGATTTTAACTCGTGCTCTTTTTCCATTTGCATTGACAGCGTTTTAAAAACCTCTTCAAGAGTTCCGGATTCCTCTCCAATTTTTACCATATTCAAAAAAAGATCGGAAAAAATACTGGGGTACGAAGACAAGGCCTCTGAAAGCGCCTCACCTTTGTTGATTCTGTTTTTTATGTCTAATAATGTCTTTTTAAATTTTTTGTTTTTTGTCTGGGTTGATAAAACATCAAAAATTTTAACAGTAGAAAGCCCTGTTGCAGTCATAATCCATAGATTTCTGGTCATAAAAATCCTTTCTGCGGCAGAAATTCTGGCCCTAGGGGCCATAAAACCAAAAACATTTTTGCGTTTCAGCCTTTCATCTGCCAGAACCGCCCTTACCAAAACTAAATCCTGTTCGCGGAGGCTTTTTGCCAATTGATGTTCATCTGTTGCAACGGCGTCGCCCGTTACTGTCTGGCCGTCTAAAGATTTCGCGGTGTAAAAATAATTTGGCATATTTATTAATTATTCCATTATTACCCTCAAAACTTCTTCAAGCGAGGTGGCTCCCATAACCGCTTTTACAAAACCGTCTTCAATCATTGTTCTCATCCCCTCTTTTATGGCTTGTTCGGTTATTTCTTTTGATGTTGCTTTTTTAACAATTAAATCTTTAATTACGTCGGTTACCGGCAAAATTTCAAAAATTCCAATTCTGCCCTGATAACCATCGGGAACATCTTTTGAGGGCTTGGGGCGGAAAAATTCAATATCCTCGGGTTTGGCTTTCGGACCGACCAGTTTCTCTTCTCTTAAAATTTCCAGAATCCTCTGCAGATCGCAATATTTGGCTATATTTTTTAATTCCGCTGAATTCAATTTATATTTTTCTTTTGGGCCATAAAATTTTCTGACCAGCCTTTGGGCAATAATTAAATTTAAAGTTGAAGATATCAAAAATGGCTCAGATCCCATGTCTATAAGCCTTGGTATTGCTCCTGCGGCTTCTGTGGTGTGCAAGGTGGAAAGAACTTGGTGGCCGGTTAATGCGGCATTAATTGCCAAATTTGCTGTTTCTGTATCTCTTATTTCTCCAACCATAATTATGTCAGGGTCTTGCCTCACCAGAGACCGCAACCCCGATGCAAAAGTCAAACCAATTTTAGAATTTACCTGTGTTTGGTTGACTCTCGGCATTCTATATTCAATTGGGTCTTCAACAGTAGAAATATTAACATCGGGAGTATTCAAAATTTCCATCATCGCATACAAAGTTGTTGTTTTTCCAGAGCCGGTAGGACCGGTAATCAATATCATTCCCGAAGGTTTTACTAAATTATCCTTAACTAATTCCAAATATTTTCCGGATAAACCCAATCCTTCCAAGGTGTAAGCTTTAGCCCCTTCGGCCAATAACCTCATAACAATTTTTTCACCGTTAAAAACCGGCAATACAGAAACCCTGATTGAATATTTATAATCTTCTGAATCAATTTTAAACCTGCCGTCTTGAGGAAGCCTGTGCTCGTCAAGCTTTAAATTGGAAAGAACTTTTATTCTGGCAACAACTCCGGGCGCTGCCGAAATTGGAAGCATCATGACATCTCTTAATATTCCGTCAACTCTGTATCGCACAATAACCCCATCCTCTGAGGGCTCAATGTGCACATCAGAAGCTCTTTGCAAAATAGCGTGCTTCATCAGCGTGTCCACGATTCTTATAACCGGAAGCTCTTGAGCCGCCTTTTTAAGTTCTTCTGACTCTTCTGTGTATTGCTCCCCTTTCTTTGCTTTTATGGTTGTCGCCTCCTTTTTTATAATATCTCCAAATTCAATTTCCAAAGTTTTTTGATACTGATGCAAAGCGCTCTTAATTCCCTCGGGGGTGGTCAGCCTTGGCAAAATTTTTAAAAGAGGCGCTGTTTTTTTGATAAATTCAATTGTCCGCAAATCGTCCGGGTCAAGCATTGCCACTTCAAGATTGTTGCCATCTTTTTTAAAAGCAATGATGTTATTGACTCTTGCAATTGATTCTGGAATAATCTTTAAAACATCCGGAGGGATGCTTTCGTTTTCCACATTCATAAAAGGAATGCCAAGCAAATAAGCCTGCGCGCTCGCAAGCTGGTCTTCTGTGACCAGGCCGTCGGCAACCAAAACGTCGCCGATTTTTTGTTTTAACTCGCGGCTTTTTTAAGAGAATCATCAAACTGTTTTGGGGTCAACAATTTTGCACCCAAAAGAAAAGTTTTTAACTGTTCCGAATCAATCTTCATGTTCGTTAATTATATCACAATAAAAAGGTCAAATATATTAAGGTTATCCACACTATTAGATGCTGTCTTTGCGGTCCGCAATTTGTTATAATCTATAAAAAGACTATGTCCTACAAATTGTTTTTTAAAATTATAAGCTGGCCGTATAAAACCGTTATTTCGCTCCCCCATTGGAAGTTAAAAAATACCGGTCCGGATTCCTCTTTTTTGCAAAGAACAGGCATTTACTTTCAAAACTTTGCAAAAATTATTTCCGCCTACTCTTGGATTGTTTTATTTATCGGTTTTTTATACGGGATATCATATGTTCTTTCATTTTATAACTCAAGATTATGGTTTCTTTTGCCCGGAACCGTTGTTTATATCGCCCTCGTTGTTATTGCGTGGAAAGTAAGCACAGGGCTGTTTATAAAAATTTTGTGCGTACTTTTGCCCCCTCTGGCAATCGCCCTGCATTACACAAAACAGTTCCGCCTTGTAACTAGCTCGCTTTTTATAATCCCTGTTTTTTTAGTTGGAGCAGTTTTGCTTGAATCTTTATTAATAGGATTGCCCTTGTGCATTCTTTACGTAAATAGCGTTTTCACAGACGTTTCCGGGTCTGGGTCAATGTATCCGACAATATCGGGAGAGAGCATTCTTGTATCAATTTCTCCGCTGCGGATTAATTCCGTAAACCGGTTTGATATTGTTGGTATAAATTGCAACGAAAACAACAATGCGGCTTGCGAAAATTGGAAAGAAGACGGATCAACATATCTAAAACGCGCGATAGGCTTGCCAGGTGAAACCGTTGAAATAAAAAAGGGAAAAGTTTTTATAAATGGCGCACCCCTCACAGAACCCTTGCCCATTACGGAAACACATGCAGAAGACGAAAAATACGCAACCATAACGCTAAAAAACGATGAAATTTACGTATTGGGAGACAATCGGTACTATAGCGCCGATTCGCGGTACAACGGCCCGGTGCCGTTATCGGCAATAGACGGAGTATATACAACCTTTAATTGGTTCCGAACGCCTGCTCCTCTAGGCTTATCAAAGGATAGCTTTTACAGGGATTTTAACAACCTTCCGGTTCCAGAACAATATTTTGAGTATCTTGCCGATATGACCGCTTATGACTTAAATTTCCTTGATCCCGTACCCGTCACTTTGCGTGCAGACTATGACGTTTTTAATGAAAATCTGCAACTTACCGATATCAGCGTGCAATCAACACCAGACCCCTTTCTCTTAGGCGTGTCAAGCATTAATGTTTCTTGGGCAAAATTGTTTTACTATGGCTTTACAAAAATTGACATAAACGAATATTACCGTTCTTCGCCAGAACTTGGATATGGCGAAAAATATACGGAAGAATACATGTCCGAAAAAGATTTAAGCGACGAAGACCTGTGGCTTGATAGAACAACAATCAAAGAATGGCGCATTTCATCATTAGATATTGCGCAAAAAGCATTGGACGAGATAAAAACAGAAATTGACCGGGAATATCTAGAAAAAAATCCGATTAATTATATCACTCAAATACTTAGAAAAAACTCTGATAAAAATCTGATTTGGGAAATACTATTTTTTGATGAATATGGCGAAATTATTTCAAACACAACGTATAGCGCCTCAACCGGACAGAAGTTAACAACTGAAAATTTTTCGCCAGTAGAGCCCTTGATTTTTTACTAAAAAATGATATAAATTGAATCACGGGGTGTCGTATAGTGGTAGTATAAACGCTTTGGGAGCGTTTGGTCTGAGTTCGATTCTCAGCACCCCGACAATGAGCTTTAGCGGGCCTGCCCGCCGAAGCTCGCAAGCGTAGGCGGGTATCGTATATCGGTATTACCTTAGCTTTCCAAGCTAATGAGAGGGGTTCGACTCCCCTTACCCGCTCCAAGATAAACCCCGCAGAATGGCAAAGCCATCGCGGGGTTTTGTTTTATCTGTTTTATGATAAGATAAAGATAAGATAAAAATAACTTCAAAATTTATGGATAAATTTACAAATCTATATGCCTTCTTAGAGTTTGCAAAAAACAACAGAAAGTATCCTGAAAGCACAGCAAACAATTTAAAATCTGCTCTGAAAATTTTTGAAAAAGTTTTAACCGATGACGAACAAGAATCAATTGACTTAGTTGAAGATAGAATAGAAGAGATATTTATAAACGTTATTAATAATAATAAAAATAAAAGCATTGCCTCTTTAAACACCTATAAAGCCAGGCTTCAAAGGGTTTTAGATGACTACAAAAAATATGGCGCAGATCCCAGTAAAATCCAGAATTGGCATGCTAATTTACATCCATCCACAGCCCTGTTAATTAAGAAAGATAAACAAGATAAGATTTCAGATAAGCCTTTATCTGACTTATCTTCTCCGCTTCACAGGGGTGTGGACAATGTGCACAAATTAGAATTATCCCTGCCATCCTCCAAAGAAAAATTTGTCTTATTAATCCCTAACACCATAACCAAATCCGACGCTCAAATTTTAAAAGCATTGATTGATTCCCTAACCCAAAAACTTGACAAGAATTAAAATATGCATATAATAAAGCTATGGACAGTTTAATTAACAAAATTCATCACAACTACTTCCCGCACAATGCTGTTGGTGGTTTTATTGTTAATTAAATTTATAAATTAAACGCAATTTAACCGGCCGCCAACAGCGGCCGGTTTTGTTTTATAAGTTTACGTAGCGTAGCGATATTATTTAATTAAAATTTATGAAAATATTATCAACAAAAAAATACCCATTAACAAAAATAATTTATATCGTCAGAAAAAGGCAGAGCAAAAAAATAGCCGTTGATGACACCGTGATTGAGATAATCAAATATGTTCGCAAATACAAGGACCGGGCATTGTTTGCTTTGACAAAAAAATTTGACGGAGCAAGTTTTAAAAAACTACAGGTATCCAAACAAGAAATAAATAGAGCATACTTGTCTGTTGATAAAGAAGTCGTTGAAGCTATAAAAAATGCTAAGGCCAACATTGAAAAATTTCACAAGAATAATATAAAAAAAGAAATTCCAATAACTACTGTCAAGGGGGTAAAAATTTGGCGAGAATTCCGACCAATTGAAAAAGTTGGCCTGTATGTTCCTGGCGGCAAGGCGGCATATCCATCAACCGTGTTAATGCTGGCTGTACCGGCTAGAATAGCAGGTTGCAAAGAAATAATCCTTTGTGTCCCCCCAAATAAGGACGGCAACGCGCCAAGCGCTGTTTTGGTTGCAGCTGATATTTGCGGAGTTTCTAAAATTTATAAAGTTGGAGGCGCACAGTCAATCGCTGCTATGGCTTATGGTACAGAATCCATCCCAAAAGTATCAAAAATATTCGGCCCAGGGAATAATTATGTCTCAACTGCAAAAATGCTAGTGTATGGAGAAGTTTCCATAGATATGCCAGCAGGACCTTCAGAAATATTGATTATTGCAGATAAAACGGCCAATCCGGATTGGGTGGCCGCAGATTTGCTTTCTCAGCTAGAACACGGCGAAGATTCACAAGCAATTCTTGTGACATTATCTCAAACTTTCGCCAAACAAGTTCAAAAAAAAGTTTTGGAACAATTTAAAATTCTAAGTCGCAAAAAAATAATTAAAAAATCTTTATTAAATAGTTTTATTATTGTTGTAGATAATCAAAATCAAGCATGCGACCTGATAAATGAATATGCTCCAGAACACTTAGAAATCATTGTAAAAAATGAAAGGGAAATTTTGGATAAAATTAATAACGCCGGATCCGTATTTTTAGGAAAGTACGCCAGCGAACCATTAGGAGATTATGCTACTGGCAGCAACCACACCTTACCAACTTCAGGATATGCCAAAATGTTTTCAGCTCTTTCTGCGGAATCTTTCGGTAAAAAAATGCAAATTCAAAAAGTCTCAACGACTGGAATTAAAAGCTTGAAAAAAACAGCAGAAACTTTAGCTTTGGCCGAAGGACTAGATGCCCACAGGAATGCAATCAGCATAAGATCTAAAAAAAATCATCCTGACCATTTCGGTTAGGAGGGGTTTGCGTTGAATTTATTTAAACTCAAGCCCTTCCTAACGGAAGGGCTTTTTGTTCCAAAAAGCCATGCACATTCACATTCAAATGGGGGTTCAAATCATGGAGACGATTAGCCGCGTGTGGAAGCCGTATGCAATTGTGACAGATCTGGCTGCTGCGGGATTGAAGGGTGTTGAGATTCTTTCGGTTGAGAACACGGGCATGCTTTTTGGTGGGTTTCACAAAGCAACCCGCACCAGGTTTTACATTCTTGGTTGGGAATACCAAAAACGGCTTACCCTCAACATATCGCCGTGGGGAGACGACCGGGCGGTGGTGTCTGCATTCTCACAGATTCTTGGTCGCGAGCCACTTCGCAAATTCATAGAATTTGAGGAGGGTCATTGGATTTACGAATGGGACTTTGCGGTGCCGAAGGTGAACGATGTGGGCCTCGCGAATTGGCCCGATTGGGAAAAAACCCATTAAGGGCTCATTTGCCATGCCTTTTGGAATATTATCCAAAAGGCTTTTTTTATAACCGCAAACCTGTCTATGGCGTTTAGCGGGCGTATTCTACAATGCGATTTTCGCGGATAACAGTAACTTTTATTTCACCTGGATATTTTAATTCTGCCTCAATTTGTTCTGCAATGCCTTTTGCGGTTTTTTGAGCTCCCAGGTCGTCAACTTTGTCAGACTTAACAAACACCCTTATTTCTCTTCCGGCCTGAATTGCATAAGAACGGTCAATTCCCGGAAATTTGTTGGCCAAGTCTTCCAAATCTTTCAACCTCTGCAAATAATTCTCCAAAGTATCTTTTCTTGCTCCGGGGCGCGAACCAGAAATCGCATCAGCTGTTTTAACAATCACAGCTTCCAATGTATCTGCCTGGTAATCCTCGTGGTGAGCCCTCATTGCCTTAATTACGGCCTCAGACTCGCCAAATTTCTCTAAAATCTTAATTCCAATCTCAATATGCGAACCCTGAACTTGCTGGTCAATAGCTTTTCCTATGTCGTGCAATAAACCAGCTCTTTTTGCCACCTTTGTGTCAGCTTTTAACTCTTCGGCAATTGTTTCTGAAATCAAAGCCACCTCCATTGAGTGCAAAAGCACATTCTGGCCATAAGACGTTCTATAATACAACCTACCCAAAATTTGTATAAGTTTGTCGTTTATACCAATAACGCCAACATCGTAGGCTGCTTTTTCTCCGGCTTCTTTTATTTTTTGGGCAATTTCCTGTTTTGCTTCTTCAACTTTTTCTTCAATCTTTGCCGGCTGAATTCTGCCGTCTTGAATTAATTTATCCAAAGCAACTTTTGCAATTTGCCTTCTTATCGGGTTAAATCCCGAAATTACAACTGATTCTGGGGTTTCATCCACAATAAGTTCAACTCCTGTCAATTTTTCAAAAGTCCTTATGTTTCTGCCCTCTTTTCCAATTATCCTGCCCTTTATGTCTTCGTTTTGCAACAAAACCGTTGTGGTTGTAAGCTCTTGAGCCTGTGAAACCGCGCATTTTTGTATGGCCAATGCAACAATTTCTTTTGCCCTTGCCTGAAGTTTTTCCTGACCCGATTCTTCCAGTTTTTTAATCCTCTCCAAAATGTCTCTTTCATATTCAATCTCAACTAATTCCAAAAGTTCTTTTTTGGCGTCTTCTCTGGAAAGATTTGCCACCTTTTCCAATTTTACTTCGGCCTCTGCTCTTAATTTATCCAGCTCGTCTTTAATCACTTTTAACTTTTCACCTTTTTCTTTAATATCATTTTCTTTTTGGTCAAAAGCTGCAATTTTTGTATCTAACAGGCTTTCCCTGTCCAGCAAAATTTGCTGCGCCTTTAAAAATTCTCTTCTTCTTTCGTCTACTTCTTTTTGCGCCTTGCCTATAATTTCAGATGCTTTTGCTTCTGATTTTCTAATAAGGGTTGAGGTTTCTTCTTTTACCTGGGCAACCTTTTTTTCAAGTTTTGCCTCAAGCGTGCCTGCCCTCTTTTTTGCAATTGATTGGCGCACATAATATCCCAAAACAGCTCCCACTGCCAAGGATATGACTCCTATAATCAATAATAAAAGTGTTTGCTCCATAATTTTAAGCCTTAATTTTTAATTTTAAACAAAATAAACTCACCTTCAGTGTGGTGAGTTACGAATGCGACAATTAAAAACTAGAGGTCTTCTATTTTTTGGTTCCTATGACTTCGTCAATCAGTCCGTATTTTTTGGCCTCTTCGGATGTCAGATAAAAATCCCTGTCTGTGTCTTTTTCTACTTTGGCCAACGGCTGGCCTGTATGAAAGGCCAAAATCTCGTTAAGCTTGGCCTTCATTTTTATGATTTGCTTGGCAGTAATCTCAATGTCTGTTGCCTGGCCTTGCGCTCCGCCGGCTACTTGGTGCAGAAGTATTTCAGCATTAGGCAGGGCAAATCTTTTACCCTTTGTGCCTGCAGCCAAAAGAACTGCTGCCATTGAGGCTGTTAATCCGATGCAAATAGTAGAAACGGGGCATTTTAAAAACTGCATTGTGTCATAGATTGCCAGTCCTGCTGTAACTGAACCTCCAGGGCTGTTAATATAGAGCTTTATGTCCCTTTTTGAGTCCTTTGATGCTAAATAAAGCATCTGAGCAATAACTACATTTGCGTTCATGTCTGTAACCGGACCCGCAAGAAAAATAATGCGCTCTTCTAAGAGCCTTGAAAATATGTCGTATGCGCGCTCACCGCGCTGGGAACGTTCTACAATAGTTGGAACTATTGGCATGAAAATTTTAATTTTATTAATATTATATTGAGAAATTTTCCAGCTTTTGGAACACTTTCTCATTATATAATACGCCTTTAGTATACTCCTTTAGCTGATTTATGTCAATTTTAGCCAAATCCTCCTTGGAATAATTTTTTATTGATTTTGCAACCTCTTCTTCAGCCTCTGCGTCAGAAATTTCTATGTTTTCCTTTTTACCTATTTCCTTTAAAGTCAAAAAGTTTTTAATCCTTTTTTCAGCTTCTTTCTGGTAGGTTTCAAAAATCTCTTTTTCTGTTTTTCTAATAGAGGCCAGATATTCTTCCCAGCTTATTTTAATATTTTGGCTTATCTTGTTTTTAAGATCATCCAGCATTCTTTGCTTTTCATATTCAACAACGGCCTCGGGCATCTCAATTTTTATTTTTTCTGAAATCTTTTCCAAAACCTCTCCTCTTTTCCTTTGTTTTTCTTCTTCTGTTTTTTCAGCGGTCATGCCCTCTTTAATGCTTGTTTTCAAAGCAACCAGCGTGTCAAAGCCCCCAAGCTGTTTGGCAAGCTCGTCATTAATTTCTGGCAATTCCATTTTTTGTACAGCTTTTACTTTTACCTTAAAGTCGCCTTCTTTTCCTGCTAAATTTTTCTGCGGAGAATTTTCAGGAAATGTTGCCTTAAACTCTTTTTCTTCGCCAGCCTTCATTCCCATAATGCTTTCCTCAAAGCCCTTCATAAAACCTCCTTCTCCCAAAACAAACCTGTCGGCAACTTCTTTGCCTGCATTTATGTCTTTGTTCTGATATAAAATTTCAACAAAATCATTTTTTTCTGCAGACCCCTCTTTTGGAGTAAATTTTGCCCGAGTTTTTTGCAAATAATTTATAGCGTCTTCAACTTCCTGGTCTGTAACAGAAATTTCCCCGCCCTGAGCCGTGCCGAAGGGTCTCACTATTGTTTTGGCAATTTCTTTGTAGTCTGGCAATTCAATTTCGGGCAACACAGTTATTATTGCCTTGAAAACAAACGGACTGCCTTTAGCAATTTTAATAATTGAAACATCGGGATTTCCAACCGGTTCCAGCTTATTTTCTATAATATATTCTGTATAAACGTGCTGAACAGCGTGGTCTCCGGCTTCCATTAAAAGCATCTCGGGTTTCAACTTATCTTCAACCATGCTGGCTGGAGCCTTTCCGGCGCGAAAGCCATCCACTTTTACGTGGTGTTTTAAATGCTCTATTGCATGTTCAAAATGCTCCTTAAATTCGTCAGCCGTCAGCTCAAACTCCAACTCTATTTGGCTCTTTGGCAATTTTTTTTGTTCTGCTTTCATGTTTTTTTATGTTTAATATCGTCTAATTTACCATTTTTTTTCAAATTAATCAAGCACCAAAAAAGCGGGTTCTACCCGCTTTTGTTTTTAAAAACAGTTATTTTATAGCTAAAGCATCCTCAAGTTTCTGCATCCTCTCTTCTAGTTTTGCTATCTTATCATTCTGTTGTTTTATCAAAATATTTTCTATTCTATCAAAGCGTTCGTTCATGTCTTTGTTCATTTTTTCAATTTTTTTATCAACTCCTGAAAAGCCTTTGCCTATCATTAGAGCCAGCTTGTCAGTTGTTATATTTTTTTCTACCATAATTTTAATTTATTTTAAGTTGACTGAGTAATTCCATTATATACCCGCAAAACCCCGTGTCAATTTTGTTTAAATTAGCTTTGTTGGTTTTTGGTTTTCGGGCTCAAGCCTGATTTTTTTGGTTTTATCAACCCGTAAATTATAGTGTTCAAAAATTCCAGCTAAAACCGCGTTATGCGCCACATGAGGCCTGCCATAAACCCTTCTGCCTCCGTTTGTGGATTGCTGTTTATGCCAGACAATTGTTTCGGACAAAGAATAGTGCAAAGGATAGACAATTTTGTCTAAGGCTTTAACTGTTTTGGCCTCAACTGTTTTTGCGTCTTCATATTCCTGCCAATATCCTTTGATTTCTTTTTCCAAATCTTTTGGCAACTCAGAAAACAGTTTTTCAGCCGCCTTCTCCTCTCGCGCCTTTTTCTCTTGTATTTCTTTTTTGTTAGACGGCCAGCAGTCGCCCGTGTAGATTTCCACCAAGTCATGAACCAGGGCCATTTTAATGGCTTTTTCAACATCAAATTTTTCGCCCAACTCGTCTTTTAGTAACAAAACAATCATTGCCAAGTGCCAGCTGTGTTCAGCATCTGACTCTTGCCTAGAGCAATCAGAAAGAGTGTTAATTCTCTTTATGTGCTTTAGCTTTTCAATCTCCTCTATAAACCCCAATATTTTCAATAATCTTTTATCTCCAATCCCCATAAATTTATTTTATTTTGCAGTTGTTTAATTCTTCAATTGCTCTTTCTTTGCCAAAAAGCCCCTTAATTTCTAAAACTTTTTCTTTTTGAATCCCAATTAGGCGATAAAATTCTCGATATTTATTTTCAAAATCTTTCGGTAAATCTTCAATAGATTTTATATTTTCATATTCTTTGCAACACAGTGGCACAGCAAGTAACTTATTGTCGGTTTCTCCGCGGTCAATCATTTCGATGAGTCCAATTGCCCGGCAGGCAACAAAAGTTCCTGTTGCCAGCGGTGTTGGGTTCAGCACAATTGCGTCTAAATGGTCGCCATCTCCAGCCCTGGTTTGAAATATTGTCCCGTAGTTATCTGGAAACTTACAATCCCCCCAAAACACAAAATCCAGCTTTATTTCATCAAGCTCCTCGTCATACTCGTATTTATTATAACTCCCCTGGGGAATTTCAATTAAAACATTAAATGCCTCGACTTCTCCAAAAGGAATATTTTTATATGCCATAGGTTTATTTTATTTATTCTCTGTTTTTATAATTTCTAAAACATCTTTTATCACTTGTTTTGGTTTTTTAGCTAAAACAGTTTTCATTCCCAACTTTTCTGCCGACTCTAAGTTGGGCTTATAATCATCAATAAACAAACATTTTTCTGGTTCAATCCTTAATTTTTTGATTGCTAACGAGTAAATTTCTGGATTGGGCTTTCTCAATCCAACAAAACAAGACAAAATCACTTTGTCAAAATGTTCATAACCTCCCTTATTTTTTGTGATTATGGCGTAAGGTTTTGTTACATTCGACAAAACAATTGTTTTTAACCGCCCAGCTTTAAGTTGTTTTACAAAATCAACCATTTCGGGGTACATTGGCTCTGCTTCATATTTTTTAATCCAAAAATCTTCTTTTTCAACTGGAATTGCCCTATTTAATGCCCTAGAAGATTTTTCCCAAAATTCTTCTTCGCTTATCTCGCCGCAGCTAAATAAATCGGAAAATTGCTTTGATTTATCCAAAAATTCTTGCAAAGAAACTCCGTATGCTTCTGCAATCTGTTTTATCGTGCTATTCGGGGTAAACCTCATTACCCCGCCATAATCAAATATAACTGCTTTTATCATCCTTAAAATTTATTTTTTATTATTTCCAAATGGCGATTCGCCAATCTTTATATTCACAGGAACGGTTGTTTTTATAGGAACTTGCACAGTGGTATTTATGGGCACATTTGTATCTATTGGAACTACAACTTTTACCTGCTGACCCAAAATTGGAATTGTTACGGGAACGTTTACGGTGGTTTTAATTGGAACAACGGTTTTAATGGGAACGCTAAAAGTGCTGTCAATCTCCACGTTCGCAGTAATTTGATATTTTATGTTCAATAGATAAATAAACAAAACAATATTTGCAACCAATAAAACAAAAAGAGCACCTATAAAAATATATTTGATTGCTTTCTTATTATCTTCAAATATTTTTATCCCCATAAGATTTATTTTTTATCGTCTTTTTTTAATTTATCTTTTTCTGCAATGCTTTCCCTGCGTTCTGCCTCGTGAAGTATAGAAGCCAAATGTCTTTTCTTCTCTTCTGCCTTGGCCAACAATTTCCGAACTTCATAAACATAATCTACCGGCCTTTCTGAAAGAAGCTCAGTTTTATAAAAATTGATATCTTTTTTTATTTTATGAATATCCGTTGAAATTTTCTCAGATTCCTTTGCCATAAATTTATTTTTTATCTAAAATTAAACTTAAAATTAAAGGAAATTCCTTATAGGGTTGGTTAAAATATGCAGAACCCATGTGGCCTTCACCGTGCATAACAATCAATCTTCCGCCCAAATGGTCTTCCATAATTTTACCTTGCTTGTCATCGCAAGTCCAAGGATCATTGTCTGAATTTATATAAATAAGTTCCTCGGCTTTTTCCTTTATGGCGTCCCAATTAAAATCATCAACGCTATTCTCGCTGTCGCGGTCTTTCCGCAAAGCTTTAGCATACCCGGAAACCATAATTGCCTGCTTAATTTTCACATTCACTTTTTCCAAAATGCTTGGAATTATTTGAGCTCCCGCAGAATGGCCAACTAAAACAGTTTCAGAATTAATTTCCCAATTTTCTAAAATAAACGGGACCCAATCTTTTCTGTTTGGCTTATCTTTAGCGGGCATATCGGGAGACCAAACTTTATATCCTTTTTCTTCAAGGTTTTGTTTTAACCATGGAAACCAGTACAACTCCGGCGAATCCTTGGTTCCATGAATAATTATCGCGTTCTTTGCCATAAATTTATTTTAATTTTTCTTCTGGATATTCATATTGCATATAGAAACTGCGCGGATCTTGGTTGGGCGCCGCTTCCCTAAAACCAAGTTTTTCATACAATCTTCTGGCAGGATTATCTTTTTCAGGAAAGGTTGAAAGAATCAGTTTAGTTGCGCCTTTTTCCCTCGATTTAGACATTATTTCTTCCATAATCATTTTTCCAAATCCTTGCCCCCTGTATTCAAGCTTGACATTAACTCCTTTTATTTGGAAAACCCTTTCTCCCTGCCTGGCAAAAAAGTCGGCATAGGGGCACTTTTTTCTAAGATCTTCTTCAATTTCTTCAAACGAAAAAGCGCATCCAATCAGCTCCCCGTCTCTTCTCAAAACTAACTCAGTGGCATTTTGCATTTCAAGAAAGCCTTTTATTCTTTCTTTGGAATCTTCAATAGTTTTATCATCATCGGGAAATCTCTTCTTGTGGACTTCTAGCATAAAATCGGCAAGCTCAGCAATCTGGCAAGTATTTTTAAAGGTTATTTTAGGCTCTTCTTGTTTTGGTTCACCTAGTTCCATGGTTAAAATTTAATAATATTATTCAGGTTATCACGTGATAACCTGAATAATTTTTATTTTTTGTACACTTTTGTTACCCACCAATTTTTTATAAAAGGCAAAGATTGAGTGGATAAATAAAATCCAACTGTAGGAATAAGCGCGCTTAACAAATAATTTTTCACTCCAATAAAATAAAAAACAATCGCAGTAATTATATAAGTCATTGCAACAATCGAAAAAACGCGGAATTTGCTTGTCTCCCAAGCCTTATCCGCCTCCACCCTTTTGTTCCTCTCTTTTATTAAATCTATTTCTCTTTTAATTTCCTCAACTTCCATATTTTATTTTTCAGTTAATTTTTGTTTATATTATCCCAGCCAAGTTCGCTGTAAAATGTTTTTTTATTTATACAATCTAGCGCTTGGCGAATATAGGGAATTATATTCTCCGGCAAATTATCAAAATCAAACCACGATAAATCATCACACTTGTCTATTTCTTTAATTTCAATATTTCCTTCCCATTTTTCAGCCGTAAAAAATACATCCATTCTTTCGGCCAAATCACCCCATTGAGATCCCGAATATCTGTGCATCACATGAATGACTTTTAAATCTTCGGGCTTTAAGTCAATCCCAATTTCTTCTTTAATTTCCCTAATTACGCCTTGCGTAAAGCTCTCTGCCTTTTCCACGTGGCCGGCGGGCAAGCCGTAATTGCCATCTTCATAACCGGTATTAAATCTTCTTTGTAATAAAACTTTATTATCCTTAATTAAAATTAGATATGACGACGCCACGTGTTTATACCTTTCTTTTGCCATGTTTTTTATTTAATTAATTCAAATCGCGGAACTTTTTTCCCATCAACTTCAACTTCGTCAAAAAACATCTTTATTGGCCTAGCCCACAACTCATTTTTACCATATAAAGCCTTATAAATCACCAACTCTTCTAACGTTTCACTGTGTTTTGCAACTCCAATAACTTCGTACATATTTCCCTTGTAGTGCCTATATTTCCCCAATTGTAAATCACCCTCCTCCATAAATTTATTTTTTGAAGTTTTTTTGACAATTAAAAATTACTCTGATATTATATACTTTACCAATTGCTCATACAACAAACCAGAAAGGGAATGGCATGATCGAGTATAACGAATGCTCCGGCGGATTAAGGGTGCCCGCCCAGTACGTAATCTGGGAGATGTCTAAGGTTGCCCGAGAAAAAAACGATGCCGTTCGTTGCATGGTTGGCGGCGCTAACGCCATCGAGGTTATTGTCAGGCCCGAAAACGATCCGACCGCCATCGTCAAACTCTGGCAAGCGGCCCGTTTTCATAATTCAGGCGTAAAACTCGTTCAAATTGTTCCGCCGGAATCAACGTCGGCCCCACAGGCTCAGTGAAAAAATCACCGGGCTCTTTTTTTACATTTCGGTTATCACGTGATAACCTGGCGTTTTTTAGCCTTATTTTACCCTATTTTGAGGCTTTTGTATTCACTCACACACGTCTGAGCGAATAGTCCTCCCCCATAAATTTGTTTTAATTACTTAACTTTTACGCGAATTGGGGAAAATGTCAAATGAAAAATGCAATAAAAAAAGCCCTGCAAGTCTTTTGGAAATGCAGGGGACGACGCGCGATAAGGCGCGCCTATGCCTTCAGGCAAATGGCCAAGTGATGAGCGTTAAAATCGCTGTTTAACTGACGGAAACCAGGCTTCCAGCCGTCATTCCGCTTATACATACAACGAACGCAAGGTGCCCGCTGATCGCCGTCCATCCTCTCATAGATTGTTCCCCAGAAGAAAGTATCGGCCTCCCAGTCTTCGGGGATCAGACCTTGATTAGCGAGCAGATAATCGAGGACATTGGCATTGAGCACAACTTTGCTTCTCAGCTCGTCACGCAAAAAAAATCCGGTGACGGCTGCCAAATATCGCCGTCGGCATTCGAGAGAGATGTAGAATTCAACTTGAGCTGGATTCCACTCAAGCAATCCAAACCTCGTGTGACTCTCCACTCCTACAAAGCCTTCGGGCACAAATGGAGCTTTGTTGCAGTCGATGAGGTGCCTGACGGGGCAGATCAGTTGCATCTCCGAAGCTGAACGAATTTCTCCTCCAAAAGTGTCTGTCAGACGGCTGAAGGCCGCCGGAACAGAACCAATTGGACACTGGTTCGGGTCGACTGGCACAGAAACGCGGATTACAATACCGCCGTTGCGATCATCGAATCCGAGGCGCGGGTCCAAACCCGCCCGGTCATAGCAAGATTTTGCCTCGTTGATCCTGCGTGGATCCACTGCGACTGTAACTTTCAACGCGTCAAACGTGTCGGCCAGTTTTGGTATGTCGGCCATGGCACATTCTCCTGAAAAAGATGTCAATCAACGAAGGACAACCCCTCGTCTTACTGGAATCAGTATATATATTTTGCTGTTGTTTTGTCAAACCAAAAACCGCCCGAGAAGGCGGTTTTTT
>Ga0247841_10005537_pt1 | contig 20350 bp, 19 predicted proteins | sample LaCruzMarch2015__2_FD_192410 | JGI IMG/M metagenome (GOLD analysis project Ga0247841, IMG submission 192410) | Freshwater microbial communities from meromictic Lake La Cruz, Castile-La Mancha, Spain - LaCruzMarch2015_18m | ecosystem: Environmental > Aquatic > Freshwater > Lake | place: Spain... | reverse complement strand
AGCTCGGCCGGCGACTGGCTGAAGTTGACATAGAGCGGATCGATGCGATCGACCGTCGTCAGCAGGGTCGCGTCCCCCTGCCCCACCAGGGTGCCCTCGGTCACCAGGGCGCGGCCGGCGCGCCCGGCGATGGGTGCGGTGACGGTGGCAAAGCCCAGTTCGAGGCGGGCGGCATCGACATTGGCCCGCGCCTGCTTGACCGCCGCCGCGGTCGTGCGCTCCGCCGCCTGGGCGGTATCCAGGTCTTGTTGCGACGAGGTTTTCTTCTCCCGCAACTCCAGAAAGCGCTTGGCGGTCAGGGCGGCGTTGGCGGCATCCGCCTCGGCCCGGACCAGGGCCGCCTCCTGGGCGTTGAGCGCGGCCTGCAGGCGGGCCGGATCGATGCGGAACAGGACCTGGCCCGGCTTGACGTCCGTCCCCTCCGTGTAGACCCGCTCCAGCAGGACCCCCGCGACCCGCGCCCGCACCTGGGCCGAGCGGGTCGCCGCCAGGCGCCCCACCAGTTCCCGGGTGTTCGGCACCGCCTGGGCCTGGGCGGTCACCACGGCCACCTCCGGGACGGGTTTCGCCGCCCCGGGACCGGCGGCGGCCGATCCGGCCGGCTTGTCGCACCCGGCCGCCAGGGCCAGGCCGACACCGAGCGCTATCCCGCGCAACAACTTAGACCTCATGGGGAAACTCCGAACGCGGGGACTGGTGCCCCCGCCTGAAATGGGTGGGACTGCGTTAGGCTCTTTGTAAGGATCTCACGCACGGGCGCGGAGATGTAAGGGATGATGCTGTCTTGGGAGCCGACGGAACCGAGGTGCCTATTCTGCCACTACCGGGACTTGCGCGCAGATTCCCGGAGCAGCAAGGGGTGCGATCCAGCCTGAAGGTGAAGGACAGCGCTGGGCGCCGCTTCGAGCAGACCTTTGCGATTGCAGTGACGAGGGGCGGCTAGCCGCGGCCTGGATCACCATTGCGGCCCCCACACTGGAGTCCAAGGCTTCAGCCTTGGACATCCTCCGGCGTCCCCGATCCTGCGCCGACCCCGGAAATTCGCTATCCTTCCCCGCCTGAACACCCAGGGGCAGCCTTCATCGTTAATCCCGGCTATCTCGAGGGTGCATCCGTCGCGGCCGGGGGCCGCGACGGGTTGCCGTAAAGGTCGCGCAGCGACGCTGTGGGAGCGGCTTAAGCCGCGACGAGGCCGCACAAGCGCCCGCAAAATCGCAGGTTACCGCGCCTTCGCAACGCGGCTGCAAGCTGCTTCCCGCCGCGCCTTGTAGTCGACCGGGGCGGCTGATGTTCCTTTCATAGGCCGTTAGCCGCGACGCGATCTCGCAAGCTGCCGTGGCCTGGTCACGGCTGAAGCCGCTCCCACCGAGGCCTTTCATCGTCTGAGGTGACTGGCCTTGCTGCCATGGCCGTTAGCCGAAAGTCAGGCATGTTCTTGAGTCGCTCGGCTCTTGAATTCAGTAAACTGTCCCCCGGAATTGTGAATTAAGCAAACTGTCCCCGGAACTGCCAGGTCCTTTTGCCGTGAGGCACAAATAGTACTACCGCGCTATCAGTGGCGCTAAGCGGTTACGCAATTCGTCGAGGAACTTGGCGAGACCGGTTCCGGCCCCACGTTGACGCAGTTCGTCCAGCGGGGTTTCAAGCCAACAGCAGGCCTGGCGCCCCGCGTCTGCGGCTGTCAATTCAGACAGCACGCGCTTGGGGTGGCGGAGGTCGGATGGCTTGGCAGCGCGCAGACGCTCGGCTTCGCGCGTCGGATCGAAGCTCAGTGCGGTCTTGAGACTTTGCAGGGTCTTCCTCTCCGCTTCCCACCTGGGAATGAAGCCGTTCAATACCCAGGCCTCACGCATTTTGTCTGCGATGCCGACGATCACGTTCAGACTGCAAAGCAGACGATGTGCAGCATCAGGCGGTTTCAGGGGCCGCACGGACCCAATCTTCACCCTCGGCACTCAGGAACTCGCCGGTGGTAAGTACCTGCAGGGCATCCGCGGCACGCGGATGGTCGCTGAGTTGACGAGCCACCACGCCGCGCTGTTCGTCCGGGACCAGGACCCAGACCTGATCGGCGGTCAATTCATCGACCACATAGGGCGAGTGGGTCGAGAAGGCAATCTGGAGCTTGGGGTCGGTATCGAGCAGTACCTTCAATGCCGTGACCAATTCCCGTTGGGCCTTGGGGTGTAGACCTTTCTCCAGGTCGTCGATGAGCAGCACGTCGGCGCCCTGATTCCAGATGGTGGCGGTGAGCAAGGCGGTGACCAGCAGCGTGCCCTCGCTGACTGCTCGGGCGGGGACGCCGGGGGCGTCCTTGAGGTCGAACAGGCATTCGTGACCGATGACTTCGCGGGTCTCAGAGTACGGAATTTCCTTGCCCTTGACGGCAACCGTCGCAGGCTCTGTCAGTTCGACCTTGGCGGGGCGCACGCGTAGACGCTCAACAGCGGGGACGACCTTTCGGATACGGGTCTGCAACTCCGTGAATCGCTCCGGCTCGGTGGTGATCAGATAGGCGACGACCGAGGCCAGGGTTGCGCCGTCAGGAGACATCGCAGGTATCTCGTCCGGCGAATAGGACGGGGAGCGTAGAAGAGGGATTGCCGGGGAAAAAAGGAATGCGGAAGGGATAATCTCCCCATAACCATGAACCAAACCATATGGTTGCCATGTTCGGACGGTTACGTCATTACCCTGACCATCTTTAGCGTATGCTCCAGTTGGAAGGGTGCCGTTCGTCATCGCGCGGAGCGCCGCGGGTGAAATCGGGTCGTTCCGATGGTGGTACGCGACGAGTCAGCGGCGGCCCATTCCAAGGTGGGCCGGGTTCAAGGGTGAGCTCAACCGAAATCCAATTCTTGTTGTCATCACCGCCGGTTGCCTCAATGCCGATCGTGAAGATCTGTGCACCTTTGCGAATGAAGTCCTCATGGGTATAGGGCGGCTGGAAAAAGGCCGCGGCGCCCTGAGGCAGGGTCGTACAGGCGAATTGAATCCCTTCCAAGACACTGGTCTTGCCGCACCCATTAGGTCCAACCAGACAGGTCAGTCGGCCGAGTCGGATCTCGGTATCGACATGGTTCTTGAAGTTCTTGAGACGAACGGCGGTCAGCATCGGCAAGGTCCTGGTCAGTGAACTTGAGTTCTGTATACCCTCCATCCGTGAGCTTCTTGAAATCTTCTGTCCGCGGAAGGCCGATGGAGAATTAAGTATACTGTCCCCCAGAACTTCTATACTGTCCCCGGAACTTCCCTGTCCCCGGAACTTCTCTCGCAAGCGGCCGTGGCCTGGTCGCGCCTGAAGCCGCTCCCACGGGGGTCTTTCAGCGTCCGGCGGGGCTGGTCTTGATGCTATGGCCGCTAGCTGAAAAATCAGTATGTTCTTGAGTGGCCTTGATCACAAGTCGGGCCCTCGCGTGAGCTGCGAGGTCGTCGGTCCGCACAGCGGACCGAGTGGCCGCGAGCCAGACCGGTGACCAAGCCTTTCTTGAGTCTTTCGGCTCTTCAATTAAGTACACTCCCCCCGGAATTGCTCGAATTAAGTCAGCTGCCCCCGGAGTTCCCGCTGCCGGCGGATGGCAATGGAATGTCCAATTCATCCGAATGAGAGAAAGGCCTGTAATCATGGTCCGGGTTCCTCCCAATCGGTTGCTCGGACGCAGTGTTTCATCAGTGACACAGGCGTGACACGCCGCGCTCCATGGACCACTGCCGGGCGCTGCCCGCGGCCGGGCGCGGTATCTGGTCGGATGCGCCGCACCCGGCACCGATCCCACCCCGAGCCGAGGCAATCTCCTGGCATAACATTTGCGTATTGGCAAGGGCGACGTAACCGCTAACCGCACCCCGACCAGCGCCACCCAGCCGCCCGCGGCGACGCCATCCGGGGGTTTTGACCAGGCCGCACCACCAGGCCCTTGCGCACGCGGCACGCCATCCCCTCACTAAAACTCATAGATCGAGGAGGTCCTGGAAACATGCAACCAGCGAAGCGTTCCATCCTGGCGGCTGCCGTCATCGCCGCCGTCACCTTCACCGGCGTCGGACTCGCCAACACCGGCGTCCTCGATCTGCAGCAAGACCCTAACCAATGGGTGATGCAGAACGGCAACTATGCGAGCACCCGCTACAGCGCGCTGGATCAGAGCACGGCCGCCAACGTCAAGGATCTCAAGGTCGCCTGGACCTTCTCCACCGGCGTCCTGCGCGGCCACGAGGGCGGCCCCCTGGTGATCGGCAACGTCATGTATGTCCACACCCCCTTCCCCAATAAGGTCTTCGCCCTCGACCTGAACAACGAAGGCAAGATCCTCTGGAAATACGAGCCGCGTCAGGACACCAGCGTCATCCCGGTGATGTGCTGCGACACCGTCAACTGCGGCGTCGCCTATGCCGACGGCAAGCTGGTGTGGCGCGGCTATTCCATAGGGCCCGGACGCCGACACCCTGATGGACCCGGAAAAGACCACCCATCTGGGCAAACCGGTGGGCAATGAATCCGGCACCGCCACCTGGGAGGGCGACCAGTGGAAGATCGGCGGCGGCACCACCTGGGGCTGGTACTCCTATGACCCGGCGCTGAACCTGATCTATTACGGCTCCGGCAACCCCAGCACCTGGAACCCCTCCCAGCGTCCGGGGGACAACCGCTGGTCCATGACCGTCTGGGCACGCGATGCGGACACCGGTATGGCCAAGTGGGTCTATCAGATGACCCCCCACGACGAGTGGAACTATGACGGCGTCAATGAGATGATCCTGGTCGACAAGGAGATCCAGGGCAAACCCCGCAAGGCCCTGGTCCACCTGGACCGCAACGGCTTCGGCTATACCCTCGACCGGGTCACCGGCGAGCTGCTGGTCGCCGAGAAGTTCGACCCGGCGGTGAACTGGGCCACCGGTATCGACATGAAGACCGGCCGCCCGCAGACGGTGGCGGAATTCTCCACCGGCCGCAACGGCGAGGACGTCAACACCAAGGGCATCTGCCCGGCCGCCCTCGGCACCAAGGACCAGCAGCCGGCCTCCTATTCCCCGCGCACCGGGCTCTTCTATGTCCCGACCAACCACGTCTGCATGGACTATGAGCCCTTCAAGGTCGCCTATACCGCCGGCCAACCCTATGTCGGCGCCACGCTCAGCATGTACCCCGCCCCTGGCGGTACCAACCTGGGCAACTTCATCGCCTGGGATGCCAACCAGGGCAAGATCGTCTGGTCCAACCCGGAGCAGTTCTCGGTGTGGAGCGGTGCGCTCGCGACCGCGGGTGACGTGGTGTTCTACGGCACCCTGGAGGGCTACCTGAAGGCGGTCGACGCCAAGACGGGCAAGGAGCTCTACAAGTTCAAGACCCCGTCGGGCATCATCGGCAACATCAACACCTACACCCACAATGGCAAGCAATACGTCGCGCTACTGTCCGGCCTGGGCGGCTGGGCCGGGATCGGCATGGCCGCCGGCCTGACCGAAGCCACCGCGGGCCTGGGTGCCGTGGGTGCCTATGCCTCCCTGGGCGATTACACCCAATTGGGCGGTCAACTCACGGTGTTCGAGCTGCCGAACTGATACCCTGTTCCTGGCCCCGCTGGGGCCAGGAACAGGGTTTATTCAGATTTAAGGGCGAATGCTTTATCCGCAATTCGGCAATCAGTCCGCGAACCACGCGAAATATTACCAAGAGATAACGGCAGCCAGGTGGCCACCTACCCGGCGGCCACTCATGGTTGCTTGTTCGCATTCATTCGCGCTTTTCACGGACCGTTTGCTCTTTCCAGTAGCGAGATCCACCATGGGTAACAGGAAGGTCGCGGCGATCGGGCTCCTGATCACGATCGCACTCGCGGGCCCCGCCGGGTTCTGCGCCGAGCCCGCGGGCGATCACGAGTCATTCAAATTCTCGGCCGAACGCCCCTATTTTGTTAAAGACGGCAAGGTCGACTTCGGGACCTATAACGGCTACCGCCGCTATCACTCCGAGTGCCACGTCTGCCACGGCCCGGCCGGCATGGGCAGTTCCTATGCACCGGCCCTGATGAATTCCATGAAGGTATTGAGTTTCGACCAATTCGTGACCGTCGTCGTCCAGGGCCGCACCGGGCTCGACAACCGGGTCATGCCCGCCTTTGCAAGCAATCAGAACGTGCTGCCCCATATGAGCGATATCTATGCCTACCTGAAGGCGCGCTCCGACAATGCCGTCGGCGTCGGCCGCCCGGAGAACTTCCCCAAGGTCAAACCGGCTGCGCCGGCCGCCGCGGCACCCGCTCCCGCGCCGGCCCCGAAGGGCTAGACCCGATGCGGACGCACCGCCGATTGGGTCACGCCTGATGAGCCACAGCGACGGGGACTGGTGGTTGCCCGGACTGGCACTGCTGGCCGCCCTCGCTGCCAGCCCGGGTTCCCAGGGGGCCACGGACCACGAGGCGCGCGCCGGCCGCTATCTGACGGTCTGCGGGGACCCCAACAATCTCCCCTTCTCCAACGAGCAACTCGAGGGCTTCGAGAATAAGATCGCCGTGCTGATCGCCCGCGAACTCAACCGCAGCCTGCATTACCGCTGGTGGCCCCAGAGTGTCGGCTTCATCCGCAACACGCTCCAGACCCGCCTGTGTGATGTGATCATGGGGATCAGCGCGGTCAATGACCTGGTGCAGAACACCAACCCCTATTACAGGTCAGTTTATACCCTGGTCTACCGGACCGACGCCGGCCTCACGCTCAAGGGGCTCGACGACCCCGCCGTCAAGGGTCTGCGGATCGGCGTGGTGGCCGGCACCCCACCGGTCAGCCTGCTCACCCGCTACGGCCTGCTCGCGCAGACGCGCTCCTATGAAAGGGCGGTCGACACCCGCCTCTACGCCCCGGCGCGGGATGCGGTGAACGATGTCGCCCGGAGTGAACTCGATCTGGCCGTCATCTGGGGTCCCATCGCGGGTTATGCCGCGCACCAACAACCGGTGCCGCTCACCCTGGTCCCGCTCCCGGCGCAACAGGACGGGGTGCCGCTGGCCTTCAGCGTCTCATTGGGCATCCGCCCCCGCGAGACCGTCTGGAAGCACGAATTGAACGCGTTGCTGGAACGCCTCGCCCCGCAGATCCAGACCATCCTGCACGGCTACGGCGTACCCTTACTCGACAACCACGACCAACTGATAGGCCCGTGATCACCGTTGCGCAAGCCGCTCAAGCGTCCCGCACCGCCGGTCGCGGCTTCACCCTGATGGTTGCGTCGCGACGCTGTGGGAGCGGCTTCAGCCGCGACGAGGCGTCGGATTGAACTCGATAGCGACCCGCTGCTGCCACGCGCCTGTCTCGCTGACTCACTCTCCTTCCAAGTCGAGATTTGACATGCCTTGCCCACTCTCTACCCGGTGTCCGTCTGACCCCAGGCCCCGGCGCCGCATCATTGCGCTGGCTTGTCTCCTCGCCCTCATGGCCAACCCCCGCGCCGAGGAGCCAGCCGCATTGTTCAACCCCGAAGGCTATCGTATCGACGCCTTCGTCGCGGCGGTACCACAGAGCGTTCCCGGAGCGGCCACGGTCGGTACCGCAGAGGTCCAGGCCATGATCGCCGCCGGCGATGCCGTCCTGATCGATGTCCTGCCCGCACCCCCCATGCCCGTCGGTCTGGGAGACAACGACCGCTGGCTGCCGCCGCCCCACCGCAACATCCCGGGCTCCACCTGGCTCCCCAACGTCGGCTATGGCAGCCTCTCCAATGACCTGGCCGAATACCTGCAGCAAAACCTCCGGCGCCTGACCGGTGGCGACCGCGCCCGGCGGCTGATCGTCTATTGCCGCGCCGACTGCTGGATGTCCTGGAACGCCGCCAAACGGATTGCCGCCGCGGGCTACACCGCGGTCTATTGGTACCCCGAGGGCACCACCGGCTGGGAGGCAGCAGGATTGCCGCTGGAGACGCGCAAGCCGGCGAGGCGGGAGTAGCGCCCCAGCCGGACTGGCGCCGCCGGACCGTCTCGGGCTTGGCGTTCGGCCGACGGCGAACGCGCGATCGGGGAACGGTGAAGGTCCGTGCGCACCTTGCGCAGGGACGCAACGGCATCGCGACGGCACGGGTGCGCGCGGCGCACCCTACGGGCTCTCCGGCTGGACAACCCGGCCAATGATTGTGCGGGTTTGCTCGACGCAGGCGCGCTCCCGCGGTCCTCGGTCAGGCCCGTCGCAACCGGGCGCAGACTGTCCCACCCCTGACACAGGACACAGCGCCGCGCCTCCCGCGCGGATCGCCCGGGCCGCTGAAACCAGGCGTGGACCTGGGGCTTGCCCAATCCGAGCCGGCTGGCACGTAATTTGCCTACTTTCAACTAACCAAACTGCCGCTTCCCCCCGGTGTCCGGAAGTAAGATTTGGTCGGTCGATACCCCTTCGGGTCGGCCGCGGATTTCAGCCAACCAACCACCTTTCAGGAGGCGAGCGCCGACATGACCTGGTCAACCCCCGCTTACGAAGATCTGCGTCTGGGCTTTGAGATCAACCTGTATATCAACAACCGGTAGATCGCCCGCGACGACCCGGCCCCGGGGACCCCCCCGGGGCCCTTCCCCGAGTACCGAACTCCCGTTAATCCCGCACCGTCGGCAGCCCGCCTATGCATATCCGCGTCCTGGGTTCCGGTGCCGGCGGCGGCTTCCCGCAATGGAACTGCAACTGCCCCAACTGCTCAGGGGTACGCGCCGGACTCCTCAGGGCGACGCCTCGCACCCAGTCCTCGATTGCGGTGAGCGCCGACAGTAAGGACTGGGTTCTGTTGAATGCCTCGCCCGACATTCGCGCCCAATTGGCGTCCTTTCCGGCCCTGCAGCCGGGCCGCCAGGTGCGCGATACCGCCATCCGCGCCATCCTGCTGGTAGACGCGCAAATCGACCATACCACGGGGCTGCTGATGTTGCGCGAGCACACGGCGCCCTGGGATATCTACTGCACCGCGGCGGTCGCGCAGGATCTCAGCAGCGGCTTCCCCATCTTCAATATCCTGGCACACTTTCGCGGGGTCAACTGGCACGAGGTCCTGACCGACCGCTCCGACTTCGCGATCCCCGGGGCCCCGGGGCTGACCTTTACCGCCGTCCCTCTGAAGAGCGAGGCACCCCCCTACTCACCGCACCGTCACAATACAGTCCCAGGCGATAACATCGGGGTACGGGTGCGTGACGCCCGCACCCACGGGACCCTCTTCTATGCCCCGGGCCTGGGCCGGATCGACGATGAGGTCCTCACCTATATGCAGGAGGCCGATTGCCTGCTGGTGGACGGGACCCTGTGGACCGACGACGAGATGATCCGCTCCGGCATCGGTGACAAGCCCGGCAGCGCCATGGGGCACCTGGACCAGTCCGGCCGCGGTGGTATCATGGAGCACCTGAGCCGTCTCGCCAGGCCGCGCAAGGTCCTGATCCACATCAACAACACCAATCCGATCCTGGACGAGGACAGCCCCGAGCGGCACGCCCTGGAGGCGGCCGGGATCGAGGTCGCTTATGATGGCATGACGATCGAGCTGTAGCGCCTGGGGCTGGTACCTGGAAGCCGCATGTCGCTACCACTAGAAAGAAGGCCGAGGGTTGGAGAAATGGACAGGATTGACAGGATTTCTCAGGATTAACAGGATGTCTTGTTGATGCACGGCGCGCGCCATTTTATCCTGTTAATCCTGCAAAATCCTGTTAATCCTGTCTAATTGTTTCGCTTGAGACTGGTTTTGAGGCTTCCCCTGCGCCGTACCGCTGTCCCTGCCTCGCGATATTTCGGAGCACCGATGACTACAGACCTGGACGCGCCCTGGACCAGGGCCGAATTCGAGCGGCGCCTGCGCGACAAGGAGCGCTATTACCATATCCACCACGAACTCCATGTCCTGATGAACACGGGCCAGGTGGAGAAGCCCGTGATCCAGGGCTGGGTGGCCAATCGTTTCTATTACCAGACCGCCATCCCGCTCAAGGATGCGGCCATCATGGCCAATTGCCCGGACCGCGACGCGCGCCGCCTCTGGGTGCAGCGCATCATCGACCACGACGGCACCCAGGGCGACGAGGGCGGGATCGAGGCCTGGCTGCAACTCGGTGAGGCGGTGGGCCTGACCCGTGACGACCTGCTGTCCCACCGACACCTGTTACCGGGGGTGCGGTTTGCGGTGGACGCCTATGTCGACTTCGCCCGCCGCCAACCCTGGGAGATCGCCGCCAGCTCATCCCTGACCGAACTCTTCGCCCCGACCATCCACCAGGCGCGGCTCGATTCCTGGCCGGAACACTATCCCTGGATCGAGCCCAAGGGCTATGACTACTTTCGCAAGCGCCTCGCCGAGGCCAGGCGGGACGTGGAGCACGGGCTCGCGATCACACTCGACTACTATCGGACCCGCGCCCAGCAAGAGCGTATGCTCGAGGTGCTCCAGTTCAAGCTCGATGTGCTCTGGACCATACTGGACTGCATGTGGATCGCCTATGTCGCCAAGCGCCCGCCCTATCACAACGTCGGGGGCCGGCCATGAGGCCTAACCAACAGGCGCCGGGCGGCATCGGTCCGGACGACGTGCCGCGTCTGTCGCCGATGTTTCGGCTCCAGTGGGAGGAGGCCCAGGGGTGCCGGGTCCTGCTCTACCCGGAGGGCATGGTCCGGCTCAATGGGCCGGCCGGCGAGATCCTCAACTGCTGCGACGGGGTACGACCGGTGGCGGCAATCATCGGCGAACTGGCCGAGCGCTTCCCCGACGCGGCGACCCTGAGCAATGACGTCTACCAATTCCTCGATAAAGCCCATGACAACCAATGGATCGACTACGCCCCGGCCTAAGCCGCTGTGGCTGCTGGCGGAGCTGACCTATCGCTGCCCGCTGCAATGCCCCTATTGCTCCAACCCGCTCGATATTGCCCGCTACCGCAATGAGCTCAGTACGGACGAGTGGATTAGGGTCTTTCGCGAGGCGCGCGCCATGGGCGCCGTACAGCTCGGTCTCTCCGGCGGCGAGGCCTTGGTGCGCAAGGACCTGGAGGAATTGATCGCCGCGGCCCACGCGCTCGGCTTCTATACCAATCTGCTCACCTCCGGCCTCGGCATGGACGAGCCGCGCATCCGTGCCTTCAAGGAGGCGGGGCTCGACCATATCCAGATCAGCTTCCAGGCGAGCAGCGCGGAACTCAACGACTTCATCGCCGGGACCGCTTCGTTCCAGCACAAGCTGGAGATGGCGCGTCTGGTCAAGCAGTACGGCTACCCCATGGTGCTGTGCTTCGTCCTGCACCGTCACAATACCGACCAGGTGGAGCAGATCCTGGACATGGCCCACGCCCTGAAGGCGGACTATGTCGAGCTGGCAACCACCCAGTATTACGGCTGGGCGCTGCTGAACCGGGACCAACTGCTCCCGACCCGTGCCCAGGTGGAACATGCCGAGGCCGTGGCCCACCGCTATCAGCAACAGCTCAAGGGCCGCATGAAGACACTCTATGTGGTCCCGGACTATTACGAGGAGCGCCCCAAGGCGTGCATGAAGGGCTGGGGCGCCATCTTCCTCACCGTCGCCCCGGACGGCACCGCGCTCCCCTGCCACGCCGCCGGCGGGCTGCCGGGCCTCACCTTCCCCAACGTGCGCGAACACGCTCTGGAATGGATCTGGAACGACTCCCCGGACTTCAATAAATTCCGCGGTTTCGGGTGGATGAAGGAGCCGTGCCGGACCTGCCCGGAGCAGGCCAAGGACTTCGGCGGCTGCCGCTGCCAGGCCTATCTGCTCACCGGTGATCCCGCCAACGCCGACCCGGTCTGTGCCAAGTCACCCCACCATGCCGAGTTGACGCAGAAGGTCCAGGCCATCAACGAGGCGGCGGCCGGGCCCGGGCCGGCGGCGCCGCTGATCTATCGCAACTTCCGCAATTCCAAGCGGCAGATGGGGAGCGAGCCCGCGGATTGACCGACGGGCCTCGACCGCCATTGCCACGGCGGCGGCCGCAGGGTGGACAAGTGCAGCGCAGTCCACCAACGACGCCGCGGGCTTCGCTGGACTTCTTTCCGGCCTTGATCGGCACTCCGGCTACTTTGCTGGACGGGAGGTCGCTGGTCCGCACAGCGGACCCTACGGGCGCGGCGCCGTAGGGTCCGCTGTGCGGACCATGGCGGTCGCCGTTCGCTGATAAGTTGGGATCAAGGCCCGGCCCCCCCTAGCCCACCCAAGCGGCCGAAGTTACAATCAAGCCCGACCGGCCAAATGAACGGAGTTACCGATGACAACCTTCACCCGCTTTCCGGCCATCGACTGCCCGTTGGAACTGCATTGTGAGCCCGACGGTAAGCACCCGCCCTTCACCATTTACTTCACCGCGGACGGCGCGGTCCCCTTTCCCCAGGTCATCCTGCGCGCGGCTGGCAAAGAGATCTTGCTCAACGGCGACGCCATTCGCGCCGATCAGGCCGGACCAGCCGAGTGGTCCTATACCGTCGCCGTGCCCGCGGGGACCGTCATCGGCGACCGTATCGACATCCAGGTCGAGGGCTGTCGCCGCGCCGATATCGGTCAGGCCCAGGCCGGGGACTGGATCAAGGAGCGTCGCGAGGTGCGCCTGATCCATCCGCCGCGCCCGCGGGCGGAGGTCCGCGCGACGCTTTGCGATGGTGCCGAGGTCAAGCTGTATTTCGGCATCCACAAGCACATGCACCAGCCGTATTACAATACGACTGACCGCAACGCCTGGGACGGCGAGAAGGACCAGATCTTCGGCTCGCGCGGGGGCAACTATACCGATTACATTCCCACCGCCGTGCAGCAATACATCGACGGCGGGCTGCCGCACGCCGGGCTCTCGACCAGTTGGAGCGGCTCGCTGATCGAACAACTCGATCGCTGCGCCGAGGAGGGGCTCTGCGGCGGGCGCTTCGCCGGCTGGAGCGAGGCGCTGCGCCGGCTGGCCGGGGCGCACACCGAACTGGGCAACCCGCGCATCGCCTTCTCGGCCTTCGGTTTTTTTCACCCGCTGATGCCGCTGATCCCGCACCAGGATATCGTGCGCCAGATCCTCTGGCATCGCGACCTGATCCGGCGTGTCTTTGGGGTCGAGGCCTCGCGGGTCCTGTTTCCACCGGAGACGGCCTTCCATGTGCGCATGATCCCGGCCCTGGTGGAGGCCGGGGTGACGGCGGTGATCTATGACTCGATCCACCGCGCCCGCGCCTGTCGCGATTACCCCTATGCCGGCCTCGCGGAGGGCATGCTGCCGCCCAATGCGGCCGAGCAGGTCAATCCGCCGATGGATGACTGGCTGCAATTGCGCAACATCTGGGCCGGCTCGCCGATCTCGCCCGGCCTGCTGCGGCCCGAGTATGTCGGCTATGAGGACCCGGACGGCACACTGCACAAGATCATCGCCGTTCCGGCCGAACGCTACATCGGCAACGAGGACGCCCGCGGCGGCTTCGGCGCGCTCCAATATCCGGACGTGCTGGGCCAGGTCTATGAGCGCATCGTCGCGACCGGCGGCTTCGACCCCGCCCATCCACCCTTCTTCCTGCTGCATTCGGACGGCGACAATCACGGCGGCGGTGCCGACAGCTACTACCGGGACAACACCGGCCGGCTGGTCGAATGGCTGCGCCAGGACAGCCGCTTCGAACTCACCACCGTCGAGGACTATCTCCAGCGCTTCCCGCCCGACCCCGCCCGGGTGATCCATATCGAACCCGGCTCCTGGGCCGGCGCCGACAATGGCGACCCGCAATTCATGAAGTGGTTCAGCCGCTACGACCAGCCCTACTCGCCCGATCTCAACTCCTGGGCCGTCCTCACCGCCTTCCAGGACCTGGTGCATACGCTGCAATGCTGCGAGCCGGACCATCCGCAACTGGCCGCCGCCACCCGTCTGCTGTTGACCGCCGAGACCAGTTGCTACTGGTACTGGACCGGCCAGCAGATCTGGGACCAACAGGTCACCGACGCGGCCAACCTGGCCGCCGATCTGAGCAAACCGGCAATCGAAGCCCTGGTCGCCACCGGCCGCGATGGCGCCGCACCCACCATCTTCCCGCCCTGGGTCACGCCGGAGAATCCGGGCGGCAAGCGCTGGGGACAGGGCTGTCTGCGCGATGCGCCAGCGCAAGGCACCGCCCACACCTTTGTCGCCGATTGTTCCGGTTTGAAACGGGTCGAACTGGTACTGCGCACAGCAGACGGAGAATGCCGCCTGACGATGCAGAACCGGGGGCCCTATCACTCCAATACTGGCGCGCGGGTGACGGCGCACTATTTCACCGCCGAGCTGCCGGTCGGGGTCGGTGATGTGCGCTATTGCATCGAGGCCGAGGACCGCTGCGGTAATGTCTCCAGGGGCGCGCTGGAGCGCATCTGGTTGGCCTGAGGGGCCGGCGGATACGTGCGGTATCGACGTCGGTACCGTACTCGATCCGTCTATCTCTGGCCACTTGGGTCGGGTACCCCGTCGGTGCCTTGAGCAGCGGGGTCTTGGTCGGTGCCTTGCCGGCCGCAGTGGGGGTAGCTCCGCAAGGCAAGCATCGACCTTGGTGGGAACCGCTCTGATTACAAATGTGTTTTGACCAAGCGGTCCCGGAGCGTGGGAAATTTCTTCTCGTGGGTTGACGGGATGTAGATCCTGGACTAGCCTCAGTCGGGACTGCACGGGGGCGGGCGCGCAGGGAGCGGGGCCAACCGGTTGCAGTGCAGAAACGACAGAATCTGTCTAACTCGCGCAACACGGCCTTCTGTCTAAGACGACAGTTAGGGGCGGTGCGGCCTAGCAGTGCTTATCACTGTGGCAATGTACGAAAAGGGCCGAACTTCATCATGGCGGCCGGGATGGTCAAATGGGACACGTGAGGGTGATGAACCGAGAAACGGCGTGGGCACGGGTGGAGTCGTCGGGCATGGAGCATCCTGGCAGGTTGGCAACAGCCGTATACTTGCGAATTGTATTAGTGGGCAACCGGCGTCCTTGCGGCTGAGGCACTCAGACACCACCATTTTCACTTAATCCGGAGAAGAAGATCGTGACCAAGAGATGTTTTGGTATCGCACTGTGTGTAGCTGCTGTCAGCCTCTCGGGGTGTGCTCTGACAACTGAAAAGATTGAACTTCAGTACAAACAGCAGCAGGGCGTCACTCAAATTCCCGGTGCCAGCGGTGTATCCGTCAATGTGAAAGTGACTGATCTGCGGCAAGACAAGAGTAAGGTTAGCGTTAAGAAGAACGGATACGGAATGGAGATGGCGCCAATTATCGCCACTGACGATGTCGCCGCGACTCTGCGCAAGGCTATAGAGGACGAGCTTCGTGCAAGGGGCTTTCAGTTTGATGCGGATGGCGCGCTTGTTCGTATCGCTGCAGACCTAACGCGCTTCTACAGCGATTTCAAAACCGGTTTCTTCGCAGGTGACGCAGTCGCCGATCTCAATATGGCGGTTACTGTGGTATCGAAGAAGGGAGACTCGTTATATTCAAGGCAGATTGTGGTTCAAGGTACCGAGCCGAATATACAGCTCGCCTCGGGCGAAAACGCCAAAGCGGCGCTTGATAAAGCCCTTGCGAATGGCGTACGAGTTCTCGTCGAAGATCAGGCGTTCTTGTCTGCTCTGATGTCTTCGTCGCCAAGAACGGCGGCGGCACGAAAGCGGTAATAGTGCTGTCGCCGTGCGCATCGTCCCGGAGCAAGCGCAGGTCTTGCATTTTGGCTGGGGCACTACAGATAGGAGGGCTTGGGGGGCCACTCGCGTGGCCGCTCGTGCTCTTTTCATCCGGCCGCCGAGTGTGCATTGGGTGGGCCGAACACCACGGCGCTGCCGGTCGCTCCAGCATTGACACCTTGGGGAATTCCCGAAATGACACAGACCCACGCTGAGCGCCTCTCACGATTCGGGGTTGCGTTCTCCTCAGGAGCCAAGCCGTACGCTGCCGCCGTCCTTGTGTGTGCATCCTGCGTGGCGCTGGCCGGACCGGCCGACGACGTTGTTGGTCGATGGAAGCTGATTTCACACACGGTGAATGCAGCCGGGCAGTTTTTCGACTCACAGGCGGCACTCCTGCAGCAGCGACCATGCGCTGCGGCAATCATCTACGCGATCGACGCGGACCAGTCTTTTCGCTTGGACGCCTCTGCCAGCGCGTGCGACGAAAAGTATAAGAAGACCCAGGAGCGGCTGTACGCGAAGACCAAATGGCGGATGGCGGGTGATCGCATCACCACCTCGTCAACAGACTTCGCAGTCGGACAGACCTACACCGTAACGCTCGCGGGACAGCGGATGACCTGGGTGGGGACCGAGGGCCAAGGAACCATGGTCTTCGAAAAATAGCGGCGCCTTTGGTTCAGCGCGGTGCGCATCTCGTTGCCTCATCCACCGAAACCGAACAAAGGCTCCCAAGCGTTGGATGAAAGAATAGGATAGCCAAGAATCTCAAGGCGTATTCAAGCTCGAGAATGCGCAAGCCGGCCTTGATCATAACTCCGCCCGCGGGCCTCGGGGCGCGTAGCACCCAACACATGCGAGCAATACGGATGTCCGCTGCCCCGCGGAGACGACCCGTGAAGGCACACGCAAGGCCCCGCAGGCCCAGACCTACAACGGCCGGCAGAGCATCGATACCGACCTCAGTCAGGAAGGTCCCGGTGGCGTGGGGCGAGAGGCGCCCCGACGGCGGCAGCGTAGGATCGCGGCAGAGTCCTTTTTTGTACAACGAACATGGCCGGTTGTAGAACACGCGATTGCGAGATCCGACAATGATAAAAATACCCTTCCCGAACATGGCGCTGAACGATGTCGCCCTTGATGCAGCGGCCGCTCCTAGAATGTTTAATACACGTATCGTTCAGAAAGGTGACGAGCCGTTTTGGCTTCTAACGGATGTCAAGTCAATCGCCGGGGGTGCTCCCGGGGGAAAGATTCGGGGATTAGTCCTCCATTGTCATGGGGTTGTGAGTGGTGCCGGCGGGGCTTTTTCCGGACTCAGCCTCGGCACCGGCATCAGCATCGATGATCTCAAACATTTCACTATCATTCGAGGAGTGGTTGAGCGTATCTATATCGACGCCTGCCAAGCCGCAGCGGGAAGCAGCGGCCAACGTTTTTGCAAGAAAATGGCAAAGGCTGCCGAAGCGGTCGTCTACGCCGCGGATACCGACCAGAAAACAAGTGTCTCAGACTACCAATTTCTTTTTAAAGGCGGCGTAATTGACGGCTTTGAAGGACAAATCTGGCGGTTTGACAAAGAAGGTAACGCGAGACGGACTGCACCGACCCCTTCAGACAGCTCTGGTCTTTCCGATCTACTGGACTGACCATTTGGAGCAGGCTTCCGGTCGGGCACTTGGGGGTATTTCGAGAACTTCCTTCCGAAGCGGCATCGGAAGCGGGCGCACGCCGCTTTAGTTCGACCGTTTGTCAGGTCGGATGCGCCTCTGTACCGATGGAATCCACAGAGGTTTCGTCAAGGGTTAAGGCATTTAAGCCGCCGTCTGAAGGCAATGCCGGACTGTATCTCTACAGAGCGTCGGGGGTGGGCACCGCACTCAAGAAAGACATATGGGTCGACGACAAATGCATCGGCGAATCGGCGCCGAATGTCTTCTTTTACGAAGAAGTGAAAGGCGGCCGGGAGCACAAGATTTCAACCGAGTCCGAGTTTTCGCCGAACGACCTTCTCGTGAGAACCGAGAACGGGAAAGATTACTTCATCAGGCAGTACATCAAAATGGGAGTATTCGTTGGCGGCGCCAATTTGGAGTTGGTAAACAACGAGGAGGGGAAAAGAGATGTGTCCGACCTGGAACTGGCAAGGAAAGGAACCTGCAGCAGGTAGCCGAAGAATAGGCTATCCAAGAATCTCAAGGCGTCTCCAGGCCCTGATGATTGACGGCTTGATCGTGCCTATCTCGGCGATCGGAGCATTGATCCTGGCGCCGCAGCTTGGGTTGCAGGGCGTTTACGCGGCAGGCACGGCGGCGCTGGTGGTGTTTATGCTGGAGCCCTTTCTGGTCTCTGTCACCGGTGGTACTTTGGCACATCACCTGTTAGGTCTTCGCGTGGTGAACAGGCGTAGCGGCGGCAATATCGGAATTTTTGCGGCCGGGGTGCGGTTTCTCGCGAAAACGCTGTTGGGGTTGTTTTCTCTTGCCTCCATCCTGCTGACCAAGCAGCATCAAGCGATCCATGATGTGCTGGTCGGGTCGCTGGTGGTGCTGAAACATCCGGAGCAACTGCCGGCACATGAAGTGCTCGGAGAACGACGGATAGAGCAGCAGGAGCATGGGTATCTCTATCCCTCGCGAGCACGGCGAATTCTGATGATCGTCATTTATAACGTTCTGGGTCTTCTCGCTATTGCCATCGTCTCGGCATCTTTGATCTCAGAGCGGTGCGGCCTGTCCGGCCGCTGCTCCAGTGCGGAAGATGCTTTGAATGCCGTGCTGTCCGTGCTGTGGATCGCCGGCGTGGTGGCGTCGATCGTTCTTGGCTGGCAAGGGCGCCTGATCGGGTCCCGGCGACGTATGAAGGGCCTATAGGCGCCCCAGGCCTGCGCCCGGTGCGACCCTCGCCATGGCTGAAGCTTTGGACTGCGGTTCTAGCGGCTGCCTGGCCGTTGGGCCAGGACCAGCCAGCCGGCGACTGGCTCCCCGGCATCGAGGCGCAAGACCACCGGCTCCAACTGCAGTCCGGTAAGGTCCGCTGACCCCCACAGCGCCTCCAGATAGGCGCGGGAATGCGCATAGCGGCCGTGATGCTGCAAGCGATAGTCCGCCGTCTCGCCCGCATCAAGCGCCTCCACCGTGAAGCACAGCCAGCCGCCCGGACGCAACGCGGCGGCGGCCGCCGCCATGGCCTCATCCAGTGCACCGAAGTAGACCAAGGTGTCCGCGGAAACGATAAGATCATAGCCCCCGGGGTGTTGGCGCATATAGGCACAGAGTTCCGCCTGATGCAGGGCGTCGTAGACCCGGCGCCCGCGCGCCTTGCCCAACATCCCCTGGGAGAGGTCGACCCCGATCAGGGTCCGGGCGAAGGGTTTGAGCAGCGCCGCGCACAGGCCGGTCCCGCAGCCGGCGTCCAACACGTCGAGGTCGGCCGCGGGCTCGCCCACGCGGGCCGCGACGGCCTCGCCGACCAGGGTGGGCGCGCGGTATTCCAGGAGCGCCAGCCGGGAATCGAAGCTCTTGGAAAAATGGTCGAAGATGCACTGCACATAGGCGTCGGAGGCCCGCGCCGGAACGCCCTCCCCGGTGCAGGCCGCCAGATGGTGGAGGGCCTTGGGGTTGCCGGGATCTTCGGCCAGCCACTCCCGATAGATCTGTGCGGCCCGCTCGGGTTGTCCCAACCGACAGTGGGCGTTGCCCAGCATCTCGCGGGTAAAGGCATTGCTCGGTTCGCGCACCAGTGCCTCGCACGCCTGGGTGACGGCCTCCTCGATCCGCCCCTGCCGGAAATAGAGACCGGCCAGGGTATTCCTGGCCTCGGTGAACTCCGGGGCCAGTTCAATGGCACGCAGCAGGCGGCGTTCCGCCTCGGGGTAGCGGCGCAGTGCCTTGCAGAGCACCGCGTAGTTGTGGAGCGCATCCGGGCGATCGGGGTCGAGCGCGAGGGCCTGGCGGTAGTGCCGTTCCGCGTCCTCGAAACGCTCGTTGTCGAGGAGTAGATTGCCGTAATTGCTGCAAAACCCGGCATGATCGGGCGCCAGTTCGACCGAGCGGGCGATCAGACGCAACGCCTCCTCGTCGCGGCCCTGGTCGTGCGCCAGGACGCCCATGAAGTGCAGCGCGTCCGGGTGGTCCGGCGCCAGGGCGAGCACGCGCCGATAGATCTCCTGCGCATCCGCGTGGTGGCCGGCACGGTGCAGTTGCGTCGCGACCTGCAGTGCATCCGCGATGGCCAGGGGCTGGCGCAGATCGATCTCGCGGGGAGTTTCAGGGGGGGATGTCATAGTCAATCAAGAGGCTCCGATGCGATTCAGAAATGGACCGGATCAACACGCGCGCTCACTGGCGGCCGGACCCCCGCCCTGGGGCGCCGGGTCCTGCGCGCCCGAGGCCCGCAAGGCGACCAGATGGCTGCGATAGTGGACACGGCTGCGCGCGTGCAGCCGCACCTGCCAGGGGACCGACTCGCACTCGCCCACCAGTGACAGCCCGGACACCGCCAGCGGGTGCGCACCGGGGGTCAGCAGGGTGCGTAGGAAGGGCTCGGGGTCGCCGCGGGTCGGCCCGCGCTGGGAGTGACCGCCGATCCAGCACTCCAGGGGGGTCGCGGCCGGGGACCAATCGTAGGGGGTGGAAAGGATCAGGTCGCCGCCCGGCGTCAGGACCCGGGACAGGCCCTGGAGCAGGTCGCGCGGCGAGGC
>Ga0247841_10005536_pt1 | contig 20352 bp, 24 predicted proteins | sample LaCruzMarch2015__2_FD_192410 | JGI IMG/M metagenome (GOLD analysis project Ga0247841, IMG submission 192410) | Freshwater microbial communities from meromictic Lake La Cruz, Castile-La Mancha, Spain - LaCruzMarch2015_18m | ecosystem: Environmental > Aquatic > Freshwater > Lake | place: Spain... | reverse complement strand
TCCAGTCAATCATTACCAGTATTGCGGTTAATGTCAAGAGGCTTGCAAACGTTATCGCTAGCGGATGCTGTCCAAAAATGAGCTGAAAATCAAGAAAATTGCAATAAAATGGAGATAAACCACGGAGTATTGGTGTCAATTTTGAGAAATAATTCATACTTTTCTCAATAATTCTCAAAATGCGACTCCAACGCAGAAAAATCAAGGGCTAAACCGACGCCCTCAGATGGGTTCCAGTAAGCTCTTTTACCTTCTTTTCGAAGACCTTTCCACCCACGAGCCGGTTAAGCTCCGCATGAAGACCATCCTCTCGCTCCAGGGTAGCCGTCAAGCCCATCCGATAAGGAGAGGCAAACATCTCGGCTATGTTTCGATACCCTGCGGCAGGGAGATGGTGGACCTCATCAAAGATTATCAAACCAAACCTGTTCCCGAGCTTGTCGGCGTGGATGTATGCGGAGTCATAGGTGGATACTGTTATGGCTTTTATGTCCCATTCGCCTCCACCCAATACTCCTACCTCTGTTTTGAACTCTTTCTTCAGCCTGGTGCGCCACTGATCCACCAGATCGAGGGTGGGAGCGATTACAATCGTCGGGGTATTCAGCAAGGATATGGCTCTTATTCCGACAAGTGTTTTGCCGCTTCCTGTGGGAAGAACGATTACGCCCCGATTGCCGTTAGCTATCCACGCATCCATGGCCTGGTTCTGGTAATCTCTCAATACAACGCTGCACCATCTTGGAAGACGTATCTACAATGGCAGCATCTTTGGCTTTAGCATCTGCCACATGATATGCAAGTGATGGGAGTCTCAGGTCCATAAGAACTGGCCATACCGAAAGCGGCCAAACCATCCATCAAGATCAGCAAAGCGATTGCAGACAGTAATCGAGACATATAGATCTCTTCACCCGGTCGGATATGCGTTTGATTCATTACATTTACTGCAGTATTCTTCCTGCCACACTTGCGAAGTAAGGTTGCACCCCAGCCGGCGGCAGGCCTCGCAGATCAAGTCATGCGAACGAAGCGTCCAGATGCGAGCGGTTTTGTCCTCACTGGCCGTGGCCAGCTTGCTGCCATCGGGGCTGAAGGCCACGACGTTCACAGAATTAGCTATGCTGCAATTGAGCCAAGCAGCCGGGCAACTGAGCCATGCCACGCCGAAGGGCTAAATCTCCTTCAAAAGTATCATGATAGCTCAGCGATTCGACAGCTAGCTTGACGCTTTTGATAAATTTTCCAGGAATGTTGCGAGCTTGCTCAGATTCGTAAGCAAGCTTCATCGCAATCGACTTATCCCTCTCCTCCTCAGCACGCGCCCAGGGTGAGCCTTGTTGTATGTTCATGACTCCACGGATATGATCGATGATAATCCTCTAGGTCCCTGGAAAATCCTGTTCATCTAGCTGGCATATTACTTCCAGCTTCTCCACCCTGTTGACGTCCAATCTCTGACCTGCAGAATCAGAGCTGGCATCGCGTTTCAGCCTGACAAAATCTTCAAAAAGGGCTTCCAGACATGCCCACTTATTTCCCGATTCTGTTTTCCAGAAATATCCAAAGCTAGTGCCGTCATTGTACCACAAGATGAGCTGGATGGTGATCTGCTTATCTAGGCCATAATAGGTGAGATTTAATCCCTTGGCCAGGGAGAGGATAGATCCTGAGACATTCCTGGACATCCCCGCCTATCCTCCATCCTTTAAATCGAAATCCATCTGTATGGCCTTTCCTCTTGGAGATGGCACTGAGCTAATGGACACAGTGGACCATTTTTCGTCTCCTATCTTCTCCCATCCTGCAATGCTATCCATGGTATCTACGATTGGCACAATCTTGGGAGAATTTCTTAAAGCCGACTGCCATATAACCACCCTGAAAACTTTCTTCCCTCCGAAATAGCCTCCTCCTGGGTAGGTGCTATTGTAATCCAGGTTGAGCCAGACTTCATCTCCGGCTAATGCCTGTCCTGGAATCTCGGTTTGGCTATACTGGTCCTTGAGCCAGCCGATCAGCTTGTCCACCCGTGGATCGCTCTTCTTTCCCAGGTAGACCTCTGCATAGGCATGGCCCTTCCTCGGATCCAGATCGTAGGCAAAAACGATCCTAGTCGATCCCTGCAAAGACTCCAGGATTGAAGCCATCAGGATGGCAAAATCGTCGCAATCCCCCACACCGATACTGCTGCTGATCGTCCCGTCCTGCAAGGTGCGGTTGGCGTGCTTGTACTTGTCCTTGTAGCTGGGATCGGAATAATAATACCAGCCTTTGCGCAGCGCATCATAGACCTCTGCAACCTGGTTCAGGTTGTACTCGCCAGGATAGTCCTTAGCGATGGTCACTGCCGTCTGCTCCACTTCATCATTGCCAATGTCAATGCTGCTGGCGACCTCTGCCATTCGATTATTAATGGAGGATTCAGGCCTTAAAGGACCTATTACATCCATGGCCAATCCGTGGATCGATATGAGTAAGAGGAAAACAATCGTCAATTTGGCAAATCTTGGCACTGTCTTTCTGTTTACAGGGATTCTCATATTATTCCCGCTCTCTAATGGCCTGATTCAAAGCCTTGAGATTATCTCAATCCTCGCCAGAACGATATGCTTTGCCTCAATTGCGTAGCAACCCCAATTTGTCCAGCAGCGTCAGCAAAGGAATCAAAAACGAGCTTATGAACAGACTCAATGATGCGATGTCATATGCCCGTCTATTAACCTGCATCAAGCTCTCTCGATCTTTTTGGATGATATCCAGTACTTTGGAAATAAATTCTATCTCTCCTGCCTTTTTGATGCATTCATCTCCCGAGACGGCCTTGAGAAGCAGATGATGCTGCTCATCCCTCCTTTTATTCAGGACGTCCAACTCATTCTCTATTCTGCAGTTGATTATCCTCTGAATGGCCTCCAAACCGGCTATGAATAAGACGCCACCCAGGATTAAGAGAACCATGAAGTATATTGGCTCCAACGATATTCTTCCGCTGGGTGAAGCATAAGTGCCAATGATAAGGGCTATGGCCATGAAATAATACACAATGAATATCAAAAAGAAATTTCTCAGAGGCCTCATCTTCATGCCTATGCCGAAGACATCGATGGTCACTGAAGAAGCGCCGGAAACGCACCCTATTTCGTTTACCGACCTGACGATATTAGCCATGAGCCACAGCAGCTCCGTCAATAGGGCCAGGATCAAGAAGGATAATAAATAGTTGAAGATATCCAGTCCCCAGGCCCAGTAACCTTCTTCACGCAGATGATAATCCCAGCGGCCCCAGCTCATCATTAGAAACGGGATTATCAAGGACAATAAAATCAGAAGATGATAGCCGCACGCACCGGTCACCCTGGACTGGATCCGATTGTAATAATAGTTATCCTGGCTGCCATGCAGCATGTCTATGTATCGGAATGTCTCACGGGTCTTTCTTGAGAGATATACTATACCAGCAAAAAGAAATGGAACTAAAAACGACTGAGCCAGAGATTGAACAATGAGCCTTGTATCATATAATAAATATTTTGAGCTAATGATCCACCGAAATAAAAAGACTTCCCGGCTGAATTGAATATAAATGGCGAAGAGCAATACGAATAAGAGATATGACACCAGCAGGTAATTGGCCGGTATCCTTGCCATCAATGATTCCAGCCAATTCCATCTGGCCGACTCGGCACTTAACTCTTCTGCCAATTTCAGCTCTCCTCGGGAATCAGTTCGATACTCCTCTCCCACATGGATTCCGTAAATGATTTAGGAATCTTTTCAGGTATCTCAATTGTCAAATTGCCATCCTTGTACCCCTTCTTTTGAACCAGCACCTTGTATTCGCCTGGGTCGGTGAAGAACAGCGGTCCAGGTGCTTTGATGCGCTGATCTCCACTAATGATTATCGCGTCTTTGGGATTAGCATCTATGACAATAGCGAAGCTAGACGTGATCGGTCCTGCGGTCTGGCGACCTGTAATCTCTGTAAGGTTTACTGTATTATTCCAGAAGAGATTATCTATGCCAATGGTATTGTTGTCGAGGGGATCGTAGAGTATCCCGTCTTGATTGTTGAAGATGCGGTTTGAGGACAAGTTGTTGTCATTAGCTCCAGAATCCAGCAAAATTCCCTGGATACTATTGCTGACATTGTTATCTATTAGCTGATTGAACCAGGCGGAACTGAGCTCTGCTCCGATAGAATTAGACGTAAAATCATTTCCTGAAAGCAGGTTTTCGCCAGATTCGGAGAGCAGCAATCCCCTTTCGTTCCTTTGGAATAGGTTGGCGAGGATATTGTTGTATTCCGAGAGAACTATACCCAGTCCGGCCTGATTATCTATGGCTTCATTGTTCTCCAGCGTATTGTATCTGGAGCCGCTGAGCAGAAATCCTTCCGCATTCCCAAAGGCTTGATTGGATTTTAGAGAGTTATGATTGCTGTTGATCAGGGCAGACCCTATGCGGTTGTGGCTGATATTATTGCCCTGAAGCAAAGAATGAGAGCTGTTCTCCAGGTAAATGCCATAGAGGTTATTCTTCAGCCCCAGCCCTTTTACTGTCAGGTTGCGACAGTCAATGCAGGAAACCGTGGCTGCATCCTGGGATGAATTTATCTCTCGGTTTGACGATCCTACGAGATAATAGATGGGCTTTCCATCGGCCAGATTGCTCAAAGCCACTCGATTTTTTCCATGGCACCCAAAGTTATAGATGTTTCCCGTCATCAAGTTCTCGGTCAAATTGTTTCCTTTGGACTGGTTGAGCAACAGACCGTACTCATTGTTCGAAGCCAGGTTGCCTAGGATCAGGTTGTTGTCTGAAGATAGAAGGTGAAGACCGTAGTTGTTGTTCCTCAAAATATTTTTTGTGATGGAATTGTTGTCTGCGCTCCGGGCTCTTATTCCATATATGTTGTTGGATACGTTGTTGCCCTGGACGGAATTATTGGCGCCATAGATCAATATTCCATTCTCGTTATTGAAAGCCAGGTTGTTCCGGATGATGTTATTGTTTGAGTTCACTTCAATCCCTGCCAATATTTCCACTCCGCTACCCAATGAGTCGGTAACATTGAAACCGTCTACAGTAATGCCATCTGCAAAGAGAGCTATTGCGCTGCCATTCTCACCGCTATCTACAACCGGCATACCCGAGCTGGTATCCTCTCCCAAAAGAGTGAGCGGCTTGCTGACATTTACATTCTCTTTATAGATCCCGCTTTGAACCTGAAGCGTATCGCCTGGAGAGGCTTCATCAATGGCATCAGTTATTCTGGCAAAGTCGCAGCCATTTTCACAGATGCTGATTGTCTTGCAGCAGGCAGTACCTTGAAAATAGTTAGTGAATAGCAATAGCAAAAGTATTATCAAATTTGCAGCTGATCGTCCGGCAGATTTCATGAATATAGATTAAGGCTATATATTTAAATCCTTTATTACTGTTAAGCAGCAAACGTTCAAATTACATTTTTATTAAATGTATAAATATAATTTTAGAAATATATTATGAAGAGCACCAAAGCTTATATCTAGTTCCTGTATTCCATAGATATGATCTTAATATGAGCCTAAAAATTCGGAGATCTCAAGAGAGCTTTGAATATCGCAATACCGTTTGAATAAATATATAGTATATAGCGCGGCAGATCTGGGATGCCAATTCGGGCCAGGAGCCATCAAAGTTACACCACGATGACTCGTTGCGTTCTGCAGAGTTCAGCCCTGTCGGAACGAGAGTCGTGACCGCCAGCTTTGACAAGACGGCTAGAATATGGCTGATATCATCGCAAGAGCTTATAAGAATGGCCTGTAGTCGCACAACTAGAAATCTAAGCATCAAAGATTGGAAGCTCTATCTCCATGAATCTAAGTGCAGGACTTGTCCAAGAGAAGGAAGGTTCAGCCGATTTGGCCAGCCCGAGTGCCTGCCATGCATTGGAAATTTTAAGGCATGATGCGGTTTGCCTCGAATGACTGATCAAATGCTCTAGCAAATTTGCACAGACGATCATCATAGAGTTGAATGGAAAGGCCAAGCAAGAGGCAGAGACTTTAGAAAAACCATGGATTCAATTGAATAAAATTCCTGGAGCAGGGATAAGAAATGGATAGCAATAAGAGCAGTATCTCTAGGCTGAGCTGGACCGCGTGGGTGATCATTCTGGTTATCTTTTTGGCATTTAGCCAGGTTCAGGCGCTTCGAGGTCCCGTCAAGCCCATAACATCCTTGAGCAACCAGTCTGCCGAAATAGAAGCATGCCTGGACCTGGGAAATCAAGATGTTGAACAGACGGCAGTGACTATCGCCAAGGACTATCCTGGCGAGTATAACATAAACCAGGTCGCTGAGGTCTATGATGCCCTGCGCAAAGGCTGGTACTACTACTCTGATCCCAGCTACAAGGAAAGATACAAGCACGCCAACCGCACTCTGCAGGACGGTAAGATCAGCAATAGCATTGGCATGGGTGATTGCGACGATTTTGCCATCCTGATGGCATCCCTCCTGGAATCACTACAGGGGTCGACCAGGATCGTCTTTGCCTACGATCAAGACACAAGGAAAAACCACGCATATGCAGAGGTCTACCTGGGAAAGAAGAGCGATCCCCGAGTGGACAAGCTGATCGGCTGGCTCAAGGACCAATACAGCCAAACCGATATCCCAGGGCAAACGGTCTCCGGAGACGAAGTCTGGATTAACCTGGATTACAATAGCACCTACCCCGGAGGATATTATTTCGGAGGCGGATATAGGGTCGCAAGGGAAGTCATCTGGCAGTCAGCCTCAAAAAATTCTCCTATGATCCTACCTATCATCGATACCATGGACAGCACAGTTGGGTGGAAGACAATAGGAAATGAGAATGGTTCCTCCGTATCTATTAGTTCTGTGCCATCTCCAAAGGGAAAGGCAATCCGGATGGACTTCGATTTGAAAGAGGGTGGATCGTCTGGGATTTCCAGTAAGGTATCGGGGTCAACACTTTCACAGATCAAGGGGGTGAACCTCTCATATTATGGCCCAAGTAATCCTATCAGTGTCCAGCTAATCGTAGGTTATGAAGATGGCACCAGCTTCGGATACTCATGGAAGCTAGAAATGGGAAAGAATTGGAGTAGTTTGGAAGCCCTCTTTGAGGATTTTACTATGCTTACCTCTAACGCTAACTCAAAATCTGCTAATCAAAAATTAATTTCAGATAAGGTAGAGAACCTAGAAATAATATGTCAGTTAGATAAAAAAGATCTTCCTGAGAGGGGACAAATAATCATTGACCAGATTCGGGGAGTAATAAATATACCCCAGGGATCGCCTTGGGCACGAGCGGAGGCTGAAAGGGAGACCGCCGTAGCAAATGATTTGGCTTTAAAGTCTGAAATAGCCAGGAAAAGTCCTGAGCAATTCATAAAAAGTATACAACTTGCTATTGAGTCTTTAAGTCATCGTTGGACATCAGATGAAGCTCTGGCTCTTAGAAATAGCATAGGTCTTCTTCCTTCTTCTATCATTCTTAAAAACCATACTGATGCGATTCTTGGTGTTGCTTTCAGCCCAGATAGTACGAAGATCGTTACTGTGAGCCTGGATGGAACAGTACGAATCTGGGATACCACCTTAGGGCGTCAACTCATGACGATGATCCCTCGTTTTCCTACATATATGGCGACTTTTAGCCCCGATAATACTAAGATCGCTACTGTAAGCGATGATAGCGCTATTCGCATCTGGGATGCATTCTCTGGACAAGAAATGGCAAAGCTTAATTTTAATGATTCTGTTATTTCCTTTGATTGGGTTTTTTCATTGGAGTTTAGTCCTGATAGTTCAATGATTGCTATTACGTGCTCAAATAGCACAGGAGGACATGATGCTTATATTTGGGATGCATTCTCTAAACGAGAACTTGCAAAGCTTAAGTATAATATGTCAGTTATGGCTTTGTCGTTCAGCCCTGATAAAAAAATGATCGCTACTGCAAACTTTGATCACACAGCTCGCATCTGCGATTCCTTCTCAGGAAGAGAATTAGCAACGCTGATGCATGAAGACACTGTCCGTGATGTAGTTTTTAGCCCAGATAAAACAAAGATTGCTACATATTGCGATGATTGTTATGTGAGAGTCTGGGATTTGCAGCTTAGAAAGATAATCACAAAATTTTACTTACCAAGAAGTCCAACTGATTTATTCTCAAGTACTTTCAGCCATAATGGAGCTATGATTGCAATTCAAGCCGATAAGATGATTCAAGTTTGGGAAATATCTTCGGGAAAAGAGCTTGCGGAAGTGAAAAATAACGATTATATCTCTCAAATAGCCTTTAGTCCAGACGACACTAAGATTGCCGCATGCAGTTCTGATAATACGGCTCGTGTTTGGGACGTATTTTCAGGTAAAGAATTGGCTAGGATGGTACATAATGCCACGGTGGCTCGTGTAATATTCAGTCCAGATGGGACAAAAATTGCTACAGCTAGTCAGGACAATACTGTCAGAATTTGGGATGCATGTTTTGAGAAAGAGGTTGCAACGTTTTGGCATGATGATAAGGTTAAGAGCGCGATCTTCAATCTAAATGGTACTAAAATCGCTACTGTTTGTGATGACAAAACAGCTCAAATTTGGGATAGCTCTTCAGGAAAAGAATTGCAGAGGCTTAACCTAAACGGATCTGTGATATCATTAGTATCTAGCCCCGAGGGTTTCAGGATCGCTACTGTAAGCGATGATAGCACTATTCGCATCCAGGATGCTTTCTTTGGACAAGAACTGGCCAGCTTAACGCTTGGACCTTGTATGTATGACTCAACGTCTAAGGCCATCATATGTGCAGTATATAACGCAGTATTTAACCAAAATGGATCAAAGCTTGCTATATCGGGATATAGTGGTGATATCAGAATTTGGGATATATTTTCAGGAAAAGAGCCTATGATATTGACAAAGGAAGATGGAACCGTAGCATCGATAGCCTTCAGCCCAGATGGGAAAAGGATTGCAGGTGGTTACTATGGATCTGTGTATATATGGGATGTTGTATCTGGGAAAGAACTGCCGAAAATTAACGAAAAACGTTCCTCACCACGTGGAGGCAGCAGAGAATTAATGATTACCTCCATAGCCTTTAGCCCCGATGGAAATCTTATTGCTACAGCCCGCGCGGATAACACTGCCAGGGTATGGGATGCATATTCAGGGAATGAAAAGTTCAAATTAGAGCATGGAGATCGCATTAATTCTGTCATATTCAGTCCTGATGGGATTGAGTTAGCAACAGCCAGTGATGATGGCACAGCTCGGGTTTGGGATGTGTCTTCGGGAAAAGAATTAGGCAGGTTTGAGCATAATGGCCCTGTTAAATCTGTAGCATTCAGCCCAGATGGAAGCATGATAATTACAGGGAGCGATGATAGAACTGCAAGGGTATGGTTTCTATCTCCAGAGAGACTTGTCTGCGAAGCTTGCGCTAGGTTAGCAAACAACTTTACGACAATGGATTGGTGGAATAAATATTGTAGCAAACATTCCACATTGGCATTGCTAAATGGTACCGATCGCATCATAAGGCCTTATGCAAGGGAAATTGAATCTCGGAACTAGTGCACCATAACGAAAGTCTTAAATCTTATAAAATGTCCATAATATAGATTATGGCAAGAAAAACAGTATTCTGTGTGAAATTGAACGAGGAAGAACGAGACGGGCTGAATCGGTACATCCGTTATGGAGAATCGTCCGCAAGAAGCTTGACTCGTGCAAGAATACTGCTCCTGGCCGACGAAGGTCAATCCGATGCTGAGATCGGAAATGCCTTGAAGGTGAGCAGAACGACAACCGTGAGGATAAGAAAGAGATACTGCGAGGGTGGTCTGGAATTTGCATTAACAGAAAAACCTCGTAGTGGTGCACCTCCAAAGATAGATGCGCGAGTTGAAGCTAAACTGACTGGCCTTGCTTGCTCAAATCCGCCTGAAGGAAGATCGAGATGGACGATGAATTTATTGGCCGACAAGCTTGTTGAGCTGGGGGAAATTGACTCGATCTCAGGAATGAGCGTTTGCAGAGCATTAAAAAAAATGAGATAAAACCATGGCTCAAACAGCGATGGTGCATAGGGAGCATGACAAGTGAATATATCTGGAACATGGAAAATGTATTGACTCTATATGAGCAGCCACATGATCCGAAGCATCCGATGGTCTGTTTCGACGAGAGGCCTTGCCAACTGATCGGCGATGTCTTAGTGCCAGTACCTATGAAACCTGGCAGTCCGAAGAAGGAGCATTATGAATATGTTCGCAACGGCACATGTTGCGTACTTGTTGCTATTGATCCGCATGAAGGAAAAAGGTTGCTTCGCGTCATGGAGCACAGAACAAGAGTGGATTATGCTCATTTCATGAAAGAGCTTGTCCAGCAATATCCTGATGCAGAATCCATACGACTGGTCCAAGATAATCTCAACACGCATACTCCTGCTTCATTCTATAATGCTTTTGCGCCGGAAGAGGCATTTGATCTGGCTAAAATGTTCGAATACTATTATACCCCAAAGAAAGGGAGCTGGCTCAATATGGCTGAAATAGAACTCTCAGCCTTATCAAAGCAATGTCTCGATCGGCGGATTGGCGACATCGATACACTAACCAAGGAGACGTCGGTGTGGGCGCAAGAACGTAACGTAAAAAAAGCAACTATAAAATGGAAATTCACAAAAAACGATGCAAGGTCAAAGCTGAACAGGCACTATATTAAGTTGCAAAATTAATGTTATGGTGCACTAGGAGTGCTAGTGCACCATAACATTAATTCCAAGAAAAAAGTCAGAGAAGAACAGCATCGAAGGTTCAACCTAATGCACCATAACACACGTTTTGAATAACTATGCCTGACAACCGATTCTATTCTTCTTAGTCTTCTTTCTTGGAATGCCAGATGTGATCCAGGAAATATCCGGTATTTGTTCCAAGTTACAAGCATCGAGATTGTAGAATCATTACTAGTAAAAACGTGCGGGGGTCCCGTTCCCCACAAAAACCTATCGATTTGAATTTATACCGGTAATAAGCCCCAAGTTGCAAGCTGCTGCGCATACAAGGCGTCGCCGCATGAAGACGGAAACAGGTAGCGGATACACATTTAGGTTAGATACGTATGACATTTATATCCGCAGTTAACTTAGTACTTTTTACCGGTATTCAATCTTCTTAAAGGTTCATTCTCCGTATGGAGCTGGCCGAGCCTCCTCTCCATTTCCGCAATCCTTGCCTTGTCCTTGTACTTATTGGATTGGCGCTGAATACTTTTTCGGGATTATCAGCCAATTCACCTCTCCATCTGGAGGACATGCTCGGATGGATGCCATGCTCGCGGGCGATCTGTGCGAGAGGTTTGCCTCTCTCCAGTTAGGCTACTACTGATATCTTGAATTCTCTGTCGTAGCGCCGCATCGTCCTTTTCAAGTGCTTCCCTCCATGAGTTGATGTTGCTTAACTCATTGTCTACCTGGATGGGTTCACTCCATACTTAGATGTTGGAACTAATCGAGATGATCTATCAAAAAAGATATTTTCGTTAAAAGGAAAGATCAGAATAGTGATACGAGCAAATATATCATATATTATAGGCACTATATTTAAAATAATAATTCTCTTGATTATAGGTCTTATAGTAATTGATTTTTTAATCCGCATATTTATTGACATGCCTTTTTAATGGGTCGTGAATCTGTTATAGGTTGTAATTTAGATCTACCGCAGAATTCTGCCTTATTGAATACTGATATTCTCAGGATGCCCTCCCTTGGAGCATGCTCAAAAAGATCGCTCCAACAAGCGAGTTCCAGAAACTGCAACCTATTTTAGGATCATGACTCTAAAACGAGATGATAAACGTGGCGAAATATTCCCAACCGCAGGGGCACAACTCGAAAGGGCCATTCTCCAAAGCCCCCGGGCGGCCTCCTCTCCACGCCCCCCACCCAGGGCACGGTAGAAAGCCAAGACCCTCGCCTCCTGGGCATCCTGGGGCCTCGGATTCCATTAATTATATAAAAATAGGTCGCCTCCAGCCCACCCAGGCAGTATGGAGGAGCCTCTAAAACCTCCTCCCGCAGTACTCCCGCCGCATCCTCTCCACCTCCCGGAATACGCCCAGGGCCTGCCGGGCCTCTGGTGGGAGCTCCGCCTCCGGCCACCTGTCCGGAGCCTCCAGCTTCTTCAAGCTGATCAGCTTATTCCACTCCCGCCGGTACTCCAGGGCGGCAGGGGCGAAGAGCCAAGAGACTTGGGCGCAGGAAATGCCCCAGAGCAAACCAGGGCATCCGGGCGCGCCGGTTTCCAGTGGAAAAAGAATAAAAGAAAGGTCGATAAAAATGGATTAAATGATGCCCTGGCGCATCCATTTCTCATATTAGCACAAAAGGCCCTTCTGCAGTAGGCCAAAATTCCTTTAACCAATCAGGCCCTTCGTCCTTTATCCTATTCCAAATTACTTTTACTGAGTCTTCGTCACCACCGATTAGCCACCCATTTTTATCATGAATGGAAGCCATGATTTTAAGCCTCCTGGGTCATTAGCATTAAATCAACTCCACGCGAGAATATCAATATCTCTCCTGCTGCCTCCAGCTCTTCCAAGGGGATCTCGTCGGCTTCGTCTCTGGCGGACATTATCTCGGCCTCGCTGGCTGCCAGGATTTGATTATCTTTTCTAGGCTGTCCTTGGATTTCTGGATCAGGCCCATATCCAAAAAATCCAGGACTTCAAAAAGGGAATCTTCGAGGAGTTGAATATCTTCCTCAAGCTCTTCTTCGGCGTTCTGGGCTTCATGTCGTGCGGTATCACACCGGCCCAGCACATCTTTAAACATCTTCAAGCCCTCCCTTTACCCTGGCCGAAAAAGAGAATCTTCCAGGAGACTTGCTCTGTGCTGTCGCAGGCCTCCATTAGTTCAGCCTCTGGGATATTCGCCTCCCTGGCGTCCTTCAGGGTCACTTTTGCCAGGCTGGTGAAGAGCTCCGGCCACCTGGCCCGGAAGCGCTCGGAGATGATCACGGCCCGGTTCACTACCTTCCGCTTCCGCTCGTAGTCTCCCAGACGGCCCACGTTCTCGTTTTCGAGTTGCCATAGGAGGTTTTGGAGTAGTGCCTCCTTCTCTCTCAGGGCCTTCCTCTCCCTGGCAATCTCCTCCTGAACCTCGAATGCTTCTTTTAAGACTGCGGTTGTATCTTTTGCATCCATGTTAATCAACCTCAAAAATAGTTAAGCGGTTGCTGTTGCTGTTGCTGTTGCTCTTGCTTCTGCTTTTATGACTTTCTGGCCGGTCATGACGAACTCCACCGCCTCTCGGGCCTGCTTGCTGGCCTGCATGACGATTTTTGTATCTCCTTTGAATACCTTTAGCCATGACTGAATATAGGCGGTCGAGTCCTGGAGAGTTTCGGGGCTGTCAATGGCGCAAATCTGGCAGAGGAAGGCCGCTCCAATTTCAGCAGTTAGTTCTTCCATGCTCCTATACTCCTTTCCCTGGAGATAGTTCACTATCTCCGGCCTGGCCAGCCTTGCCTTGCCTCCTGTCCAATGTGTGAGTTCATGAAAGCCCGTTGAATAGTAGGCACCGGAGTCCTCGAATTGATCCAATCCGGGCATATAGATACAATCCTCTCCCGGCCTGAATGATGGCTGGCTGTCATGATGTTTTATCAGCGGATTCCTGCGTCTGAAGATCTCCTCAGCCTGTGGTATCGTGGCATTCTCCCGCCCTACTGCTACCTTTTCCGGCAGGTTTTTAGTCTGTTCCCAGTTGAAGACTGTATAATATTTTAGAAAGCGTCGGTATGATATTTCTATTGTGCCGTCTGCTTTCTGTTTTTCTTGTGCCATTCTGTCCACGAATACTATGGGGCTCCCCTTCTCTCCGGCCCGGACGCTGCCGCCCAATTTCTGAGCCTGGCGGAAGGTGAGCCAATAGGGGCTTTCATAGGTATCCTGGAGGATCAGGGCATTGATCCCTTGGTACTCTTTATTGGTCTGGTAGCTGGTCGGTCCGTTGCTGGACCAGGTGCGCCGCCATGGGACCACACCCTTTTCGAGCTGTGCTATTATTCGCCCAGTCACAACAGAGAAAATATCTTTCATATTCTTCCCTCCTGAGCGCGCCCGAATAGCTCAAACTCCAGAGAGGCTATGATCGTTTCCAGGTCTTCGGCCCTCTTGGTCATGGCCTCTGCTATGATCTCCTCTGAAGTCATTTGCACCTCAACTCCTCCACATACTTATCCTTGGCTCTGTAGGCCCTCCGGGAGGATATCTTCGGCCCGGCCCAGCTCACGGCCACGAGCAGAAGCAGCGCGGCTATTCCAAGCTCGCAAAAAAGGAGAGCATTAGAGGCGGCTATGCCTGTTTGCATTAGGCTTCACCCCTTGCTTTTCTCTCCTCAGATGGCAGTAGGCTGAATGGCTTGAAAGGTGGCAGATTCATGCTTTCCTTAATGCTCTCCTCCTTCGCAGGCTGGGCTAGCTTGCGCGGGCTTTCTACCATTGCGAGAGACTGGGCATTCTGTGCCGCCTCCTCAGGGAAGGCCAGGGTATGATGTCGGCATTTGCCAATCCCGTATTTCTGCTGGCTGAAGTGCCACCCTTTGCAGGTGCAACTGTCAGGAGTTACACGGTAATAGCCATCCTCTTTCGAGGAGAGGATTAAAGATATGTTAATGCCATTAAGGTCGATCTTCTTAGCGGCCGTCTTTCTGACCTTGCCTGTCAGGATCTCCACCATCTCGGCCACTGTGGCACAGTTGAATTTTCCGTCTTCCCTTGGCTGGTGAACAGTCTTTATTTTTTTCGCCTTTGCTCTCTCGAAAAGATCCTCTGCATATGTTGTGTTCATTAGTTTCAATCCTCCTAATTCCATAGTTATTCCTATTACTAACTAGTACGTGCTAAGTATTTATAGTTTATCCTAAACTAGCTAGTTTAGACTAATGGCGACGAAAACTATATATCTTAGGATGCATTGGTATGATATATGCGCGAAATGACTACCCCAGTAAAAGTTGACAAGCAAGGAAGGGTAACCATACCACCCATAGTCAGAGAAACATTATCGATAGGCGTGGGAGATGTGATAGAGATGACCGTGCGTAAAATGGACTTAGTAGAAAAGAAATAGAGTAAAAGCATAAACCCATACCATTCCTCTGATACTCAGTAACGATGATGGAAAATAATGTAATCGTATTAACCTTGCAGGCGTCCGACCTTGGCCCGGCCCGGAGGGCGTTATGCGAAGCATCATCGGCAATAGATCCTGAGCCCCGTTCGGTCCTCTCAGCGAAGCGTAAAGCTGCTGCATATCTGCCAGGGCCACTAGAAAGAGGCTGCAGCAGGCCCTTGGCCCCTCAGCATCATCGTATAATGAGTCCGTCGCCCAGCGGCTTGTCCAAGGCTCGCCACAGAAAAAAAGGCAGCCGGGTTGATCATGGTTTTGCCCTTTTGGGCGGCCCGTTTCAGGGCCGGGCCGTTTCAGGCCCAAAACCTTGATCTTTGCCCGGCTGCCTTAGGTGGCGAGCCTTGGTGCCGCTGGGAAGGACCAAGAATGATGATGCTGAGGTCCCTGAGGCCAAAGCCGATTAGCCTCCTGGCCCGGCCCTGAAGGATTACTTGAAAAGTTTCAAGAAGCTCATGCCCGGTAAAGAGCATCCAGCAGCAGCAACCCACGCCCTCAGAGAGTCCCAGTCGCCAGAGATCCTCCCGCCCCCTGAGTTTCCGCCAGAGCCCTGGCCCGGGCCTGGGTGATTACTGAGCTGCAGGAAAACTCATGCCCCCTAGAAGGAAGCCAGCCAATACCAAGCCCTCAGGATGCCTTCCGGCAGCAGACCTCCCGCCCCCTGATCAATTTCGTGCCGCCACGAGAATCATAATCGGAGATGTAGCAGCGAGGGGACCGTGAGGCCGGGTCTCCGCAGAGAGTCCGCCTCCGGGGGGAACCCGCCGCCACCAGGTCGAGCAGATGAGACTAGCAGGAAAGTTCATGCCCGGTAGAGTGAAACCAGCAATTCCACGCCCTTCAGGTTTCTGCCTCTCCTGAATCTCCCGCCCGGAAGAGGCATCTCCATTGGATCTACAAGGCCCCAGGATATCTCCCGCCCACTGGCCTACTGCGCGCCCTTGTTTTGTCTTTTTCAAAAGTTATAAATACTTTAAGCTTAAGGTTTGGTATATGGGTACTGGAAAAAATAAGATATTCCCTACTGTGGATGATGAGGCAAAAAAGAACCTGGTCGTCTTCCAGGCAACAGAGGGTCTTCGAACCCGTGATGATGCTGTTGAGAAGATCCTCCACATGCTCCCCACCTGGCAGGCTCAGGAGAAGCGCATAAAGAAGCTGACTGATAGAATCGCAGAGCTGGAAGCAGAGCTGGCCGAAGCAAAGAAGGAGTAAATAATTCCATCAGTTAAAGCCTTAAAATCATAAGAATGACAGATCGCCCAAACCGTGGTGAGATAATGGGTGTGCTAAAAGTTGACGATCACGAAGCTCTGAGGATGTGGGCCTTGGAGAACAATTTCGGAGATCCTGAATCTCTGATAGACCGCAGAGATGAAAAGCTGCTATTCAGGAGCGCCCGAGCCGCCAAGCAATACCGCAGGCTGGAGACGATGCACAACGACCGTAGGACGCAAATTGCCCAGGAGGTGAAAGCCTGAAGATCGAACGCAGGGACGATCCCCAGACCCAGGAGCATGTGATTACAATTACCCTGACCCGTGAAGAGATGGTGCGGGCAAGCGACGAGATGACCCCGGCTGAGAAGCAGACAGCCTATCTCATGAGCCAGAGCCCACTGCTCTCCACTCAGCTCTGCTCCCTCTTCGAGATTGCCTCCGCCCTTGAGAGGGCCGATGCAAAGGCGGCCATGAGCCCGGACGCCCTGGTGAATGATGATGAGGATTATCTGGATGACCTCTGAGTCCTGCCGGAGCAAGGAGCACTGCTGAGATGCAGGCGTTCTTTGTGGCCAGCGAGGTGGCAGAGGGACTCTATGGACCCTACAGCAGGCCGGTTGCCGACCGGGTTTTGAAGATCGTTCGCATGGCCTCGGACGAGACGGCTGAGCTTGAGGTGGCCGAGGTGGACATGTTCGGCGAGCAGCTGCAGAGCGGCCTTTTGCCCTTCAAAGTTTGCGTGGTTGTGCAACAGGGCAAGGTGCAGGATGTGGAGGTCTCGCTCTGCTGGCCACCGGTCCCGGAGGGCATTCTGGTCGAACGGGAGGACTACAGGGAATACTTTGTCTGGGCCAGGAGCCAGAGCGAGGCCAAGACCAGATTGGCCAGCCTGCCGAAAATCCAGGCAACGTCATCTATAATCAATTTTAAATCCTATTAACGTTTATGATCACAGGGATCTTTTGTGAGAAAATTGATCGAAATGCAATACGATGACGGCAGCAAAGTGCTAGTAGGAGTGGATGTTCCTGCTGACCCAGACGAAATCAGACAGGTGGGCGTCCTTAATTTCTTCAAAGGCAAACCTGAATCAGTAGACAAGAATTTTAATGCTTTATCAGATATGATTCTTCGATACAGCAAACCCATCGTAGCATCTTTTGAGCAACTGGGTAGCGAAAAGGTGCCCCTCCAGAAGGCTACTGCTGAGTTCGGCCTGAGTTTCACCGGCACGGGCAATATATACCTGGTAGAGGCCTCGGCCGAGGCGAGCATAAAGGTCAGTCTGGAATGGTCCTTGAAAAGCTGACCGGGATCAAGACATGGATATAATCGATCAGATCAAACCGGCCATAGTCGCCATTTTACTCACGAATGAAGGACAAAACGTCCAGAACGCAAAGCCCAATGGTACTGGATTCTTCGTTACATCAGAGGGTTACATCCTAACCTGTTACCACGTAGTCGAGCCTTTGATCGCATCCAAGACACCAATTCAGGTGAAGACCGCGAATGGCATCTTCGAAGCAGACTATGTAGCAGACAAATCCCGAAGCGAAAAATATCTAGACTGGGCAGTCTTAAAAGTCAAGGAGAAAGGAAAGTTCTCCTGCCTGCGCTTGTTCTCCGAATGCAAACAAGGTGACGAATGGTGCACAATCGGCTACGAGCTAGCCGAAAGAGCAAATGGTGTTCCCAATATGGGAAAGATCATTGGTGCATTTGACAGGACAGAAGCAGCCAGCCGGGATATCGATCTGAAATCGGCTAATCCCATCCGGGGCGGTGTGAGCGGTTCGCCTCTGTTCAATAAGAGGACCTGCTCTGTAGCCGGCTTGATAAAAGAAGTGGTTAAGGATACACAGGCTTTTGCAACTTCAATCGAGTCTGTGCTCCAGGCCTGGCCCGATCTAAAAGATCTGAACCTTGGAAGCGAACTGCTAATCGATACGACTCAAGGCTCGAAGGTACCTTTGCCCGCTATATGGAATGTGCCTTTCCAGCGCAACCTGAACTTCATAGGACGCAATAATATCCTGGCCCATCTGGCTATTGCATTAGACTCTGGAGAATCCGGGGCTTGGAAGCAGGCCCTTTGGGGCATGGGCGGCGTGGGCAAGACCCAGATCGCAGTGGAATATGCTTACATTCACAAGCCCGACTACGAGATTGTCTGGTGGCTGAGATCGGAGGAGGCTTCAACCTTGCTATCGGATTATGCCCAACTGGCGCCAAAGCTGTACCCTGAACTCGGCCAAGTGACAGACCTGAACGCTGCCAAAGATGCCGTAAAAGGCTGGCTCCAGCAAAACCCAGGCTGGTTGCTGATTTTCGATAATGCTCAAAATCCTGAGCAGATCAAGAATTTCCTGCCTGGCGACGGACCGGGGCATGTGATAATCACATCACGCAACCAGGAGTGGGGCAAATTGGCCAAGAAGTTCCCGATCAAGGTTTTCAAGAGGGAAGAATCGATCAAGTTCCTCCTCGACAGGACGGGCCAGTCAGACTTAAAAACAGCAGGTGAACTTGCCGAGGAGCTGGGCGATCTGCCCCTGGCCCTGGAGCAGGCTGTTTCCTATGTGGAGGCCACGTCTATTTCTCTGGCAGAGTATTTTGATATGTTCAAGAAGAGACGGGCAGATCTCTGGGCCGAAGAGGAGAAACCCTTTGATTACCCAGAGACCGTGGCTACAACCTGGTCCTTGGCCATGGATAATGTCGGCCAGGAAGCTGGGGCCGCAGATATTCTCAACCTTTGCGCCTTTTTGGCACCGGACGAGATATCCATTGAACTCTTGATCGAAGGCAAAGAGATACTTCCATCGAATCTTTCCGCCGTTGTGAACGATAAATTGGCCTTCAACAGGGCCTTAAAGACACTGAGACGCTATTCCTTGATAGAGTCGGACGACAAGACCATTTCAATCCACAGACTGGTGCAAGCGGTGGTACGTGATAGGTTAAAGGACCGCAGAAAGGACTTGGCAGAAACAGCCGTTAATCTTCTTAGCGCCGCCTTCCCATTTAAAAAAGAAGACATGACGACATGGACTAAAAGCGCGCAGCTACTTCCACATGTTCTGGCGACAGCATGTCACGCCGAGGAGCTAGAGGCAGTTTCCGAGGCAACGTCACACGTCTTAAATGAGGCGGGCCTATACTCGCTGAATAGTGCAGACTTTCTAGGAGCAAAAGACCAGCTTGAACGTGCCTTGATCCTGGCCGGGAACGTCTACGGGCCGGATCATCCTGAGGTAGCCACGATGGTCAACAATCTCGGAAGTGTCCTGCAAGACCTCGGCGAATTGCAGGAGGCCCGAAAATGCTTCGAGAGGGCTCTGAAGATCGATGAGAACGTCTACGAGCCGAATCATCCTGAGGTGGCCAGGGATGTCAACAATCTCGGAGGGGTCCTGCAAGAACTCGGCGAATTGCAGGAGGCCCGAAAATGCTTCGAGAGGGCTCTGAAGATCGATGAGAACGTCTACGAGCCGAATCATCCTATGGTGGCCACGAGGGTCAACAATCTCGGAAGGGTCCTGCAAGACCTCGGCGAATTGCAGGAGGCCCGAAAATGCTTCGAGAGGGCTCTGAAGATCGATGAGAACGTCTACGGGCCGAATCATCCTGTGGTGGCCACGATGGTCAACAATCTCGGAGGGGTCCTGCAAGACCTCGGCGAATTGCAGGAGGCCCGAAAATGCTTCGAGAGGGCTCTGAAGATCGATGAGAACGTCTACGGGCCGAATCATCCTGTGGTGGCCACGAGGGTCAACAATCTCGGAGGGGTCCTGCAAGACCTCGGCGAATTGCAGGAGGCCCGAAAATGCTTCGAGAGGGCTCTGAAGATCGATGAGAACGTCTACGGGCCGAATCATCCTGTGGTGGCCACGAG
>Ga0247841_10005535_pt1 | contig 20353 bp, 20 predicted proteins | sample LaCruzMarch2015__2_FD_192410 | JGI IMG/M metagenome (GOLD analysis project Ga0247841, IMG submission 192410) | Freshwater microbial communities from meromictic Lake La Cruz, Castile-La Mancha, Spain - LaCruzMarch2015_18m | ecosystem: Environmental > Aquatic > Freshwater > Lake | place: Spain... | reverse complement strand
CGAAGCAAAAATGCACGTAATTTGTGCAAGGGGGTTATGCTATCCTCCTAGAACGAGTGCTACACTACTATGATATATATCACTTTTTCATCATGGTCGTGTTTAGTAACTTTTGAAAAGCAGGCTGCCCGACACACTCTACCGTAGCCACTCTATCGTTTGAGTCTTGGTCATCGCGCAAGCAGGAAGCGCGAATTTGCTCGGCAATGTGTGTCCACAGCGGCGTGGGAGCATTGCTGGTTTCTATCACAGTTTTGCGTTTCATTTTTTATTTTAATATACTAGCCTATATATAACTAAAAAAAAGCCAACAAGTGTGAACCTGTTGCGAGTTCGTTGAGCACAAAACAAACACAAATGAAGCGAAAGCTACCCGCATGGTTCTCTGAAACTGAGGCTGAGGCCGAAATGAGCAAAATGGTCGAGCCTATTCCCGATGCAAAAGATAGAGCGCGACTCAACGCGCAACTGGCTGTAGAGATTCTCGAAAACGGGCTTATGCGTGCGTATCACGAGCGCATGGACGATCAGCTGCTTCCGGCGGATGACAGCGACCCCGAAGATGAAGACGCGTTTGACTTGAGCCAGTCTTCTGTGGTGGATGTGATGACTTCGGATGAAGCGTTGGAGATCATGGGTGCCGCGGCTGCTGATGTGTGCAAGCAAGACAGGAAGCAAATCATCAACAGCCTCAAGACGGCGCTGCTTCAATAAATCAAGAATTCAAGCTTTATGAATAAAAGCCTTGCGCTCAAAATAGAAGGCTTTGTCGTGGTGAACTGAAGCAACGCGAGAGGCGTCTGCAAACATGTTCTGAACAGTTTTCATTGAACGTTTTTCGATAAGGCGCACGTAGGAAAAGTTTTGCTTGGTGATGATGGACTTGATGATGGAGCTTTGTTTGGTGATGATGGACTCACTTTGCACGACAAAGGTAGTGGATCGCTGAAGACGTTGCTTAGCACCCACCCTGCAATTTTCCAACGACGGCAGAGCGTCTAGGCGGGCCATTGTGTTGTATTCGGCGATGCACTGCGTTAGTTTGTCATGGTCCATGGCGACAATAATAACACTGGCTGATACGCGAGTCATTTGCGTGATAGTGCAAGGAGCGAAGCAGACGTGGTCGAACGCTGCTGCATTTTGACAACCTGTGACCCGGCGCGTCAGCGTCATTTTAAAATATTTTAAAAATTAAACAGACATACCAGCTGCCGAAAGTCTGTTTTTTTTTTTGAAGTAAAAAAAAATACGAATGGGCAAGCTGGTCCATGAAGGCCTTGCTGTGTTGGGTCTAAAAATATGGCGCATCTTGCCCTCATGGAGCAACTTGCGCTTTATTTCACGAGCTTGCCTTGCCCACCTCTACCGGTTCGTGTCAATGGCATGATCACCACTTCACACGACATGCTCGCTGGACTCCTTATCGCAGCGATGACTCGTGGCAATCGCGCTCTCGATGCGGAGCGCAAGCAGAAGCAGATAAGCATCACCCGAAAGCTGGTGTCGCAATGCGAGTCGGCGTCGGCGGCTACTGATGTGTACGCGCATTGCAAAGAGTTTACCGCCGAGTACATGCACGCGTTTGATGATGCTGGCACATGCACGCCCACCATGTGTTTCTTGGGCACCGACGAAGTTGAAAAGGGGGACAAGGTGCACTCGGCTATATGCTCGTGGCACGCGGCCCAAGACATTTTGTTTGTGGCCCCCGCGGAACAGCGCAAGGCGGCTGTCTTTGCCTTGATGAGCTACGAGCAGCTTATTAAGTTGCACTGGCAGCGCTTTGGTGCTAGCCTTGACGATAGCCTTGGTGATGGCCCTGATGCTTGCCTTGGCGCTTGCTATGATGTTAGCCATGATGTTAGCCATGACGCTAGCCATAACGCTAGCCTTGGCGCTAGCCTTGACGCTAGCCTTGGCGCTAGCCATGACGCTAGCCTTGGCGCTAGCCATGATGATAGCCTTGGCTCCTGAATTTCTGATATAAAAAGAAATAAAAGTTTGCAGCTGTGTGAAAAGGTGTCGACGGCACGGTAATCATGTCAGGCTTCAATTGTCTGCGAGTTTTAATTTATAGCGACAAATTTTGGCCGCTTGTTGGCCAAAGCAGCAAGGCAACGCAAGGGCTTGAGCGCCTTGGCTTGTTGCTGCGCACATGCAAGAGTATGCGCTTAGAGTGCGACATCATTTTTGCGGTGACTGCCTTGGCCGCTGACCGCAAAGTGCAAAAGGTTTGGGCCAAGCGTTGGCTCGGGCTTTGCCATCACTGGCTGACGGCTGTCAAGTCGGAAAACCTCACGCTTTTGCTAGCCCTCAACATATCGAGGCAACACGGCGGCCTAGCAAAGAGCTACAAGCGCGGCGTAGAATCGCGAAAGAGCGCAACGCCCGCCGCGCAGAAGAAGCTAAACGAAATTCAAGAGCGGCGCCAGTATTTGATTGACAATCACACCGCGATTGAGGCCAAAAAGGCTTTGTTGAATGGTTTGCTCATCGCGGAAGGAGTGCCCAGTGGTCACTTTGACGCCGAAATACCGCTTTTGGACATGCCTATCGACGCGGCATTGGTCGCGCGCATGGTGGCTCGCTACACGCATTTTGATGCCGATTTGGTGATCAATCGAAAGCGAAAGGCGGAACTCGACGAGCGCTTGACCGCTAACGCGACGCTCACATGCACTGCAGGAAGCTATTATCGCTATTGCATCACCTCAAGCAAGGCGGCCATCGACAACACAATGGTCAAAGAGCTCTGTTTTCGCGCGCAAGTGCGCCACAATGTCGGCTACGATGACATGATTGAGAGCTTGGTCGAGAAACGCGGGTTTTTCTACGCAGGAATTCACGATGAAGCACGTGTGCTCTTTAATGATTTGCTCAAAAAAGCCTAGGGCCAAAGGCTAGAGCCAAAGGCTAGACCCAAAGGCTAGAGCCAAAGGCTAGACCCAAAGGCTAGACCCAAAGGCTAGACCCAAAGGCTAGACCCAAAGGCTAGACCCAAAGGCTAGACCCAAAGGAAACTGGCGGGCAGCCGAAGCGGCGGCGGCGGCATGATGAACTTATTGGGAGGATAAGGCGGCTTGCGCCAATGCGAGCACCCGCGGCAACATGCTCTGGCGTTTGGACAAATAAATTCAACGCCTTGTGCTATCTCAAGCATCACTGCCTTTTTCTTGCACCATATCAATGTTGTTTGCATATTCTGCGCTCAAAACGTGAGTCGGACGCCAAGACCGCTGCCCGCTTTACCATTTTTTTTAGAATTTTTTTGGTCTGATTCTAATCCTAGAAAAACGTTTAATCATAGAAAAAGAAATTTTCAATGAGAACATTGGTTTGCTGGTTCGAATCCTTCACCCTCACGTCTAGGGTATCGTCGCTGTTGACCCTAGCAATCTGACATTCTTTGCGATGCTTGATGTTGACTTGCATTCCCACGGCCAAGTCCTTTAAGGGCACACCGCTTTCTTCCAAAAGCTGCTCCAATGGCATGTTAAAAGCCAATTCTGGGTTTGTTATCGACATAACATTCACGCTGGCGAAAAGCGTGTGATTGTTGAAAATTGAATCGATCGTGAACGGTGTGGGAACAATGGCGTGACCGCGTCGACCTTTTAGCCTGCTGCTGCGCTCTTGTTTGATAGGAGACAGTGTTTGCTTATTGACACAGCGCCAGCTTAAAATGTTTTCAATGAGCACAATGGCGCGCTGGTCGGTATCATTCACGCTCACTTCCAGGGTGTCATCTTCGTAAACCTTGAGAATTTTGCAATTTGTGCTCTGATCAAGGTTCACAATCATTCCCAAATGCAAGTTACTCGAGTCAAGGCCATTTGAGTCAAGGCCACTCTCCTGCAACACCTGGCTCAATGGCATGTCATAAAGCATTCCCGTGGCGGATTCAACCGACACTTTCTTGTTTACTATTGAACAAATGACAAAGGGGGCAGGCAACACAACATGGCCGTGAAACCCTACAAGCCTACTGCCCTTCCTTTCGATGCTAATGTTGGAGGCCATTTCACGCGTTGCGATATTTATGCTTAAATAGCTCAAAGGCTAGACCAAGCACATCTCCAGCAAATTTTTGTCCAAAACCACAAGCGGGCTCGCTTGTCCTAGCCTATCGTGCTGTGACATCATCAGAGCCAAGGCCTTTGCACGCCACTGCATCGCACGCCACCATCGCTGCAAAGTTCTGACACAGGAGAGGCCGACGCCCTTTACGAAAATGGATGACGTGACAGTGGTACTTGGGAATGCAATTGTCATGCTAAAAAACAGTCTGCAACGCGGCTGTACGATTCTCAGTTTCCAGTGAGTGACTGCCCTGAGGCTGTGCAGTCCGAAAATCTCGCGGGTGACGCCATTGTATCGTAAAAGCAGGCCTTGGCATAGTAGCAGCCTAGACTGCGGGTATACGCAGGCGCCCATGCCAGCGTCTTGCCATATAGCAGTGTCGAGTTTGCACCGGCATGCCAGGGCAAAGTGGGCCGAGCAGCCGCTTGCTTGCATATTTGAAGGCTTTATATATATATATAAAATAGGAGACCCCTGGGTACCTTTCCATTTTTTTTTTTTGACATACCCGCTTTCAAGAGCAAATGAGTTCAGCGTAGCTCATAGCAATGTCAGACAGCCCACATGCGCGCAGCACAATCACAAACCGGCGAGCCTGCTTTGCACCGCCCTTGATGACGGCGCCACGATAGAGCGTAAACCTAAGCCACTTTACGATGTTGTAGCTTGACAAGGTGCGAAGTAGCGTCCTCTTGTCGATGGTGTTGGTCATATCGTTTTTGAGAAAGCGCTTGATCGTACAAAGGTGCAGTTGAATCTTCTTTCCCAGCTCACGCAGCTCGCAGTGGAAGTCCTGTCGGGTTTCTGCGATTTGGCAGCTCATCTCGTCGATCTTATGCGTTTGCTCCGCCCACTCCTTGGCCTTTTCCAGGTACAGCGAGGCCTGTTGCTCGTTGATGTCAGAGCGGCACATTGGGCAACCGCGTATGCGCATCTGGTTGCTTTGGTCAGCGAAGCAAGAGCACACGGGCATAAAGTTGGCGATGCCGCTTGTTTGTTTTTTGGGCTTCAACGCCATAGCCCACACGTCGCCCATGTCCCACTCGCCCTTGTTGTGAAGAGCCACAAGCAAACCGGTGGCGTGGCCCGCCAGTTCCTGGGCATCGAGCAAGTACTGCACAGGATCCGTTGACTGAAAGCTGCGCTCCACGTCAATGAGAAACAGGCGCCATGTCCTTGTGTCGAGCATGAAATTGCCCATGTGCGTGTCTCCGTGGACCCAGCCGCACTTGTGGAGTGTTAGCAACAGACTGAAGCAGCCCGAAAGCAGCGTGTCCGCAAAAGTCGTTTGCGAGGGCTTAAGCTGCAGTCCGTGGTCGTGACCGCACGCGCTTGCAGGGCTCGCAAAAGCCGCGAAGCGGCTCGCTATGGAATCTGCCATGGGAACTAAGGCGTTTCGCAAGGGCATGATATTGTTCAGCGTTGTGTCTATAAAGGGCATGCACAGGCCGCCCCAGGTCTTGCCATCGCGAGCTTCGAACTCAAACGCCGTGAGAATGGGCACAAAGCAGTTGCGAGCGACATCACTCATCGCGTTGAATATGTCAAGCTCCCTCTGATGTTCCGAAAGGGGGCATCGCATTTTCACGCAGCCACCACCCTGGGTGCTGATAATAAGCAGCTTGCCTTTGCGGCGCAGAAGCTCCTTGCTCATGATCACATCGCCAACGATTGCAGCGCCAAAAGTGTGCCGTATGGCAAAGGTTTCGCTTTTGAGTTTAAGCATATTGTTGCTGTAGACGTTTGCGAGACAATTGCACCCGTTGGCGGTTGACTAAAAAAAAGTAGTTTAATTGCTGCTTATTGTTTCCGCTAATGCTATGACGAGTACAATAAGCAACAAAAGAACAAGCATAAAGGCACATCTTTCAAATGACAACATTTTAAGGCATTTAGTCATGAATGGAAAGGCATCAACTGTGTATATATAGCCTGCAAAAAAATAGGCTGACTGCAAAAAAATTATATGACTGATTTTTTGGAGGGCAGCGATAGTGTGCTGATACCCCTCGGGCAACACCCACTCAACACGCTCAATGATATTGGCAGGACTCATAGTGGCAGCGTCGTTCGAGTGTCGCCATTTTGTCATGAACACCCCAATAATCAGCGAGAAGTGAGGGGGTGGGTAATGGATGTGCCTAGCGACGCTCCTGCGCACGCCTTGCCCATCTCCTTTAATCTGTTTGACGGCGTGACCGTGGTGCGCCTGGAGATGACAGAGCCTGAGGTTTTTCAGCTTATGCAGAATATGGACGACATGAAGCGCCGTTTGAGCTCTGCCGTGGATGACATTATGACGCTGGATGGAAAGAAGCGCGCGACGTGGGCGCGCTGCCGGCCGTCTGCATTTCCGCAGAGTCTAGAGCGCGCGTCCAGAGACAATGAAGGAGTCGTTCATTTTTTGCGCGATGATGATAGCGCTGGCTCTAGCCCCATCATTGACAGCGAAGAGTGGGCACCCGAGCTGAGTCCAGACGGCTTTATTGGCCTATACCACCACTGGCATCGTAGCCCTATGAGCAGCAGGCTGTGCATGTACGCCGTGTGCCAGTCGTATTTACCCAAGGCCTGCCTCGAGTTTGCCGATCTCGCTCATCAGGTTTTGGATCTCGCTCATCAGGTTTAACTTTTTGTGCTTGCCCGCACTAACTGCGCTTGCCCGCACTAATGGGACAGGTTGGAGCCTCATGCACAGCTGGCTGCGTGTGTCTGTCGGAAGAGCTGCAGTGGCTTCGTTCGGCCTGCAGCCGTAATCGGTGTCGCCTAATTTTCAATGTTTGCAAGGCCATGGGGCTTCGGGTGCCCACCATGCTGGACTACAACGCCTGCGAACGACAGACGCGAATGGCTATCGCCACGACAGAGACGCTGCACCACGACCTCCTTGCTCAGCGCCGTGACACCGTCAGAGTCTTAAACTATTGCTCAGAGACTCGGCGAGCGTTCAACGGTTCCATATGCGTCATGGCCCCCTGGGATGGCGTGTGGATCTTTCACGGATGCATGCAGGGGGTTGATCAGTGCGGCGACTTTGGTGCAGCATCCGGCAACGACCACTTGCTTATGCCAACGGCGTCGCCGCAGGTCAAAGACAGGTCCACCTTTCTAAGGACACAGCTGACGTTTTCGGTGGCGGACCCCGGCCAGTGCAGCTCTATGCAAATTTGGGCGACGGAACCGCGACCGAGTCACGTGGTTCTCGTTCAAAAGGCGGTGGTGAACAGAGACAACGATGAGACCGTAAACACGGACGGGCTCGACGCCGATGTCATTGAAGCCTTTCGCAGCATCATGTTTCAGCAGGCCTGCCCGCAGCCCTTTTTTGTGCCCGACATACCCGGCGCTATACCAAAGCAAGCGCATCACCATTTGATTTTCGATGAGTTTGTACTTGAGTCGATGACCAAGCGCGGTTGGCCGCGAACTCAGGGCATGACCATGTTGACACCCATGGCGTGCGCGCTCTATGATCACTGGAAGAACAAGGCTGACTCGTCATAAACTATAAAAAAAGGCCGTTGCTGTCATTGGTATAAGCTATGCCACCTTCAACGAAAACAAAGGCCGTTGCTAAGCCTCAGGCTGCAGCCATTGCCAAGCCTCAAGCTATAGCCAAGCCTCAAGCTATAGCCAAGCCTCAAGCTATAGCCAAGCCTCAAACGATCGGCAAGCCTCAAACGATCGCCAAGCAAGCTATAGCCAAGCCTCAAACGGTCGGCAAGCAAACTATGGCCAAGCCCAAAGCCCAAGCCAGCATAACAGAGCCCTTGACTCAGGTCAAAGCACCTGCGCAGGCGCCAAACAGCATTCAAGCATCTGTCAACGCGGGACCGACAGAATCAGGGGGCTTTAATCAGGCGTTTGGACAAAGCATGGGCCAAAGCTTTGGTAAAGGACGAAATATATCGACTGGTCACTTTAATCGGCAGACGCCGTGCTACCCGTCGGGGAACCCGGGAGGCCGTTTGATCTAATCGTTCATTCTAGGCAGACGCCGTGCTACCCGTCGGGGAACCCAGGAGTCTAATCGTTCATTCTAGGCAGACGCCGTGCTACCCGTCGGGGAACCCGGGAGTCTAATCGTTCATTCTAGGCAGACGCCGTGCTACCCGTCGGGGAACCCGGAAGTCTAATCGTTCATTCTAGGCAGACGTCGTGCTACCCGTCGGGGAACCTGGCATGCTAATCGTTCATTCTAGGCAGACACGAGGCGAAGATGGCGACTGTGATGTCACATACCGTTTGCAGCGCAAGCTCGTGTGGATTTACGATTGCTTCTTCCGTGTGCCAGTAGGTGGTGTCGTATAATACCCAAACACACCACACTGCAGCAAACGTGTACGCGCAAATTAAAACTGCGGCTTCCTCTTCGGTTTGGTGAATCACAAAGAGGCCACAGGTAAGCAGGATTCCGTACGTAAATTTGGCTGGTCTTGTTAGGAGAAAAACTTGCGGTAGCAAAAACAGCGCAGACAGCAGCAGGCAGTGGCAAAATACTTGATGCACAACCAACAAAGTGTGCCTGTTGCTTCCTGCACCGAAAGCGATGCCACCAACTGTCCACAGCCAAAATGTGGCCGTATGTCTGTCTTTGGCCCGCCACCAGGGCATGGCTATAAGAAAAGAGGTAAACAACACGTAAAAGCCAGTGCCGCCAGCCATATCCATTGCTTGAGAACCGTACAGCGAGCTTAGGAGCGTTAGGCTCGCGTGCAATCCAAGCAGCGTCTGTGCTTTATTATGCATTTTGATGCTCAAAAACAAAGTTTTTTGACAAACACAAAAAAAATGTCAAGCTAATGTCAAGGCCAAGACAGAGTCTAGGGTGACTTCCGACGGAGTGTAGATAAACTGCTTGACGTTGCTATTACCAAAGCACACGTGCTCCGATGCGGGCTCGATCTGCGGCTCAAAGTCCACGGGAAAGGGATAAGTCGCGGCATGCATGTGAGCCATGTTCATCATGATACCACCCGCCGCCGCATGATGCATATGAACTTGAATTAAAGCCATGTCCATATCGCGGATTTGCTGCTCGATACGCCTTGCAAAGGCCGAGGGTAAGCGGTATTGTGTTGGGACAGCGCGTTGCACCATCTCCAAGAGGCAGCGCATTGCGATTGCCGGTCGTTTGTGCAAGGGAACGTCCGCTGCCACTTTGCCATAGAGCACAAAGGTCGCGTGCACGGGAATATCAACAAAGACGATAGGCGGTAGCGATGACACACCGACAGCTGCACAAACAGCCTTAAGCCAGGGCTCCGCCCTAAAATTTCGCCGCAGGTCCAACTGGCTGCTGTGCGAGCCTTTTCGACACAAAGGGCACTGCATTCTGTTTTTGGCAAAGTTCACAAGCAACGCCATCGCGTTGAAACTGTGACCGCACTGAAGCCTGGCCGCCGTCAGTTCAGGATAGACAGAAACTGGCCCTGTTGTGATGGCTACACCGAGAAGCGTGTCTGCGTTGACGCCGAGCGGCTCCAGGGTTATGCTACAAATCTCAGGGCTATCGCTGGGTGCAAACAGAGTGACTGCCTGACTGTGGCCTGTGCGCGCGTCTGTGAGTGTGATTTTGTGCATTTTTTTCAATTTGCAATCTTTAATAAATAAGCCTGTCTAGCCTAAAGCTGTCGCGTACCGCCTGTCTAGCCTAAAGCTGTCGCGTACCGCCTGTCTAGCCTTAATCGCAATCCTTACTACATAAGCCGGATGTAGGTCAGTCCAGCGAGAGCGACCTTACGCACTTGGTGATTGCCCCCGCGGTGCTGCACTCGGCGTCTTCGTCAAACTGAACGGTAGCAAGATCTGCGATGGCGTAGCACGTAAGCACGTCTGCGCCCTCAATACTGCAGAGCATACCATCGGTGCTGATAAGTGAGCGACGCGCGTTACCCTGTTCAGCGGTGCTGATATGCTGCTCAGCGGTGGCATTGGCGTCGATCGCCGCCAAATCAATAGCTATGGCGTCATCCAAAGCGGTGGCATTTTCAATATCAATGGCGTTATCAATGGCAGTGGCAGCGGCCACGCAAACAAGAAGGAGCAAAACGGCTTTCATTCTTTTTTAAGTTTAAAAATTAAAAAATATATATATATAGGCACGGGTCACTCCAATAGGCCGCCACGGCGCTTGAAATCGACGCGCTGACAAAAAGGAGAGCAGGCCTTTAGCATTCGCCTTTGCTCTACCGCATCCTGTCGCGCCCGCCATAATGGCAATAAAAAACTGGGCAAAAGCAGCACAATGAAAAGCACCCATGTTGGTGGCACTGGGGGTAAGCACGTTTGCGCGGCTGCGCGCCACGAGGGCAGCAGGAACAATGCGTTGACATGCTCACATGAGTCTGTATACAAACGCATTCGAATAGCAAAATCCGCGTCTTGGCACTGCTTGAAAAGCCATGCGTCCGCCGCGAGTCTGTTGCTGTGCTCGTTGTAGGCCTTTTGGCATGAGGGAAGCCATACCATGGATGCTGCCCCCGCCATCAATGCCAGTATTGCCAGAAGCATGTCGAGCCCTTGCTAGCTTGCATCTGCAATAAATAACACTTCTTTGCCTAGTTAGCAATTGCCTATTAGTCTCCTGCTGCAGGATCAGCAGCATCAGCAGCAGCAGGCGCCGCCGCCGCAGCAGCCGCAGCCGCCGCAGCCGCAGCCACCGCAGCAGCCGCAGCAGCCGCAGCAGCTCTCTTTGTTTGTTTATCTGTCCTTCTTTTTTCATCCACTTTATTGTTTGCAGTTATGGCGGCTGCATGACCCGGAAATGTCGTATAGTCACCAGTAAATAAGGCGTATCCTAAACCGCTGTGCATTTCGTTTTTCGCGCTTGTTTTCAAGTTATTAAAGATGTCACGAGCGTTGTTGATTTTTTTTTCGTAATTGTGGGCATTCTTAATGGTATCGGCTATATCAGAAAACAGCTCGGCCGGAAACAAAAGCTTATAGTGTTCCATTAGGTCGCCGCCTCGCAAAAGCATAAACGCAGCCAAATGTGTGTTTTGCTTGAAAATTCCATCTTTAGCCGCTGCTTCGTGCCAATTCATTGGGTCTTTTCCCATGCACGTTGTCAAAATGGCAATCGCTTCGTCAATTGAAATATAAACCTCTCTGCTGAATTGTGGATGCAACAGTTCCTTTGCTAAATCAGCGCTTGTGGCAATGTCCAAGTCGCTGATCAGCTCTTTAGCAAAGCCCACGCAAGCGTCAAAGAAGCTGTCGACAAACAGCGCAGTCTCGTGCTTCGAAAATGGCTTGATATTTTTTGGGTCCTCTACCTGCAGCGCATATAGGATCCGCCTCAAAAGTGCGTCTGTGCTTGCCGTGGTGGTGTCTGAGTTCATAAAAAATTCGTGGATATATTTCAAACCCTGAAATGTGACAAAGAGCTCCCATGCTTGCTCATCAAGCAAAATCAAGTCATCTATTTTAAAGGTTAGTTTTGAAAGGTTCGCAAACGCCGCAATCAAATGACTGCCGGGTACAGTATCAGCGAGTTGGGCCATAAAACGCTTATGGTACTTAACAAGCATCCTTTGCGTTTGGGCTTTCAGGAGACTTTGATTTCCAGGAAATATGGTAAGAATAGACTCTGAAATGGCCATGTGCCGCTCAAGAGAGGGCGTGTACTTTTGAAAGACTGTGTTTGTGATGTCAAAGCTAGGCAGGGTCGTATTAACAGCGCCAAGAATTCTCCAGCCTGCCACGTTTCGTAGTCTAAACACGTATGCCGATTTGTGGCCTTGCAAAATGTCATAGTATACCACATTGCCCGCGTCGAGTCCTGGTATCAAAAAATGTAGTGTTTTAAGTATCGCTGGAATAGTGCTTGTTCCCGCAGTCTTTTCCGTGGTGGGCATCCTAATGGCAAAGTTAAAGTTCTGAGTCTCGATACCCAAGGGTGCGATTGTGTCGTTGTAGTATAACGATGCGATCAGCGGGTCCACACTAGGGGCTTCTGCTTCAGTGGTGTCTACGTGTTTATTTTCCTTTGCAAAGGCACGAAAGGCATGCTGTATGGCATTGTAGCGCTTGTCTCTAAAGTTGCTGCGTTGGTACTGAAGTTGTGAGCTGTGCATTAAGGGCGCCGAAATTCTTACCACGATGGTGTCTGTGTTTTGACTGTGTTTACTCCCGTGATTTTGAAAGGCCATGGCTTGCAGCGTCTCGCCTACACCATTGGGGAAAGTGCACGTGGTGAAGAGTGCTGTGCCGTCGGGGCACGCAAGCAACGGCCAGCGGGCAATGGCCCCAAAATCAATATTGCGGAAAAAAGAGTGGCCAATGTGCGAGTGCATCCATTCGGTCGCGAAATTTGGTGTGCACTTTTGCGTTCGCGTGAGCACGCACTCTGCGTTTGTGTTGAGATTTTTAATGATGACGGTGACACGCGTTTCCTCCGGGTAGCCGATAAATTTGACGTCTGCTCGCTGAGGCTGCATCATGATATTTGCAGTTTGCGTGGTGGTGAGCGAAGACGTATACACGGTGGGACCTAAACTGGCATTATCCGCCATTGTATGTGTTGGCCATCGCAAAGCAAAGCGAAATATATATGTGAACAGAGCGTGGTGGGCGGCGCATGCAAGGTGGTGGTGGATGTCACGAAATTGTCAGAGATCTGGCCTTTATGATCAATCACGAGCCGTCTGTGCAAGGTGAGAACCATATATTTTTTAATGGGGGTTATAGGATTTATTATTTAGCGACTCTGAATGTTGCAGGCGCCGTTCGCTTGGTCCAGTCCTTTTGCCTGGTGGGCGGCATTCAGCTTCGATACGGCGGCACCTCGCCTCCCACTCCACGCTTTGCGCAGCACCTTCAAAAGCACTATTTGCCTTTTTGTCGAAATGTCATTGAGTCGTTTTTGACGGTTGGCTTCGCACCATACCGAATACGCACAACCGATGGTGGCGCAAAGGTTCCTGAGCTGCTGCCAGTAGGCACCTACACATGGCATGTCGCGCGCAACGTCAACAATATGGGGCAGTGGGGCGGCCTCGATAACCCCAACAAAAAGAACCCGGACAACCTGCCGTTTTTGCGCTATGAAATAAACTCCATGTACTGCTCCGACCCCATTCACGTTCACGTGTTCATCGAGCCGCAGGCCTTCTTTCTGTGCTCCTCGCCCCTGGCGTCGCTCCTAAACTGCTACGAGCACCTGCTGAACAAGCGCGAGTGCGCGTTTCGCGCTGACAAGTTTAATTCGCAGCCCAGCGTCGTCATGGAGCGGCACACCAAGATACTCATGAACGCAGGCGCCAAGTCTGGTGCTACCATTTCCAATACATCAGAGTCGCAGGGTCGAATGAAATCAAGCACTGAGGCCGCAGCAGAAGCCATGAACGCTTTGCACAATACTATGGAGAGCGTGCAGAGTAAGACTCACTTGCCCCCTGAAACGGTGACAATCATTCCCCCCAATGAGTACGCCGTGCACTCGCTCGATCGCGTGCTGTCGCCGCAAGAGATGCTTCGAGAGGAGCTGTCGTTTACTAGGCAGGTCGCTATTGGATGCGGCATACCCTGTGCTATGCTTTTGCAAGGAGGGGGCTCCATCGGCGCTTCTGCTACGTCTGCGAGCAATACCAACGCGTGGGCCGAAGGCATTGAGGTGAGCCTCAACACAATGGCTTTTTGGTTCTTTTCTTTTCTAACCGAAGCAAGCAGGGCTCCAACAGGCTCTTTCTCGACACATGCCGCAACATGAACTCGCATATGCAAGAACTGCTCTATAATATCTACAGACAAGTTTATGGCGTCAACCACAGCCATCCGCCAGTCTTTGTCCTGCCTCTCGTGCCCACTATCCCTTTTGAACAGCTCGTGGTCGCACACCAATCGCAGCTCGTCGACGACGCTAGCTTTTCCAGAATGCTAGAGGCAACGTGGGGCGTGGGCCTCTGCAAGGACGCGCAGTCAGTGCGCGCTAAGCGCCAAAAGGCCGAGTACGATCTGCCGTTTCGTGATAAGAAAGAGACCCCTGCCTAAAAGCCGCCGGTCAAGACAAGTGGGTCATTGCCACCAGGGCTGCCTGTCTCAAAGTTGAGAGGGTTGTCTCTCAAGTGAAAGTATGGCTCAGGCTCATGCCAATGCTTAAACACAAAGGCGTCAATTTGATTTGGAGTGAGCGCTGGTTCCAGCCTGAAATCATAAAGCACATGCAGAAATCGCTCCACCCTGGCCTTGTCGTTTGCTATTGGACTTTCGTCCATTGTCAAAGGTGGCCCTGGCTCTTCGCGTGCCAGCGTATCAAAAAATTGGTTTTCGATATCGGAGCAGCCGACGCACATGCTGCAAAATTCCTCCAATAGCTGACGATAGAGCGGCGACCCAGTGCGGGAACGCATGCAAATATGAAAGCAGTAGAACACCATTTTGATGATGGGCACGGGTACGTGGTCGATGAAGCCGTTTATCCAATTCACATGCTTTTGAATAAGAAAAAGCACGCCGTTGGTCGAGTCTGTGAGTGCCCTTTCGACTTCCATAGTATGGTCAGTGCCGTCCATTGAAACGCGCGCTGCGCACAGCATGCAGTCCAGATAGCTTAAAATCATGTAGCGCTGGTACGAAAAGCAGCTTTCCCAAGTATAAGCTGTCAAGCGCTCATTCTTGAAAAATGTGATTCTTTCGAGCGTCTTGAACAGTGGCACACACTCTAACAGCAGCTGCGTGTTGAGCCCCCTCATATCGTGGCCCATGCCCCTCAGATAATGAAAAAATGGGTAGTGGGGGTCCTGCTTTTCCTTATGGTGTCGGATTAGCTCCCTTAGAATAAAAGGTCTGGGTACGCTGCTCAAATTGCCCAGGCTGAGACTGCACGCCAGCTTGGCGAGTTTTAAACCGTGCTCCTCGCTTTCCTTGAGCGCTGCAGGCACATCCGTAGCATAGGCCTCGGGGTACTCGCAAAGTACAATGTAGGCCGATTCTGGGTTATTCACTTTCCACTGCTCATTAAGCAGGCCGAAGTAGAGTGATGCGTCGTTTTTGATATCAGCCACGCTAACCATATGTTCTTTGTCTTTGAATGTTGGGGCTTTGTTTATATATTTTAAACATTAGCTACTGTCACTTGGAGATGTTTAGCAATGTGACATTTAATGCAATATGAGATTTAAAAGCAATCGGCCAAGCGGGTAGCCCCCTGCAGGGCGGTGGTGTTGGCAGGACAAGGCGTGCACGGGGCGTCGCCAATATGGGCCGAAAAGGTGCCGACAGGGCACGGTATGCAACCAGCCGATTGAGGCTGCGAGCCCGGCCCACATGCGCAGCGCGCCTCCGACGGCAACCACGGACACTGCGGCTCCAAGCAGCCGCCGCTTGCGAGAGAGCCATAGAGGCAGCCGCCATCGCAATTGGAGGCAAAGGGCGGCATGGCAACGCACAGGGGCGGGCAGGTGCCCCTGGGGCATTCGATGCAAGCCGGCGCGCCAGTGGGCTGCATATAGCGATGTTCGTTTGGCGAGCACGTGAGGGCCAGAGCCGCGTGGGAGGGCTCGCGAAGCTCCCTAATGCAATGTCCATTCACGTGCACGAAGCCGTCGCGACAGTGACACGCGCTCGCTCCTATTTCAGACACGGCGAAGCGAGCACAGCGTTGAGGCGGACCGCCTGCGCAAAAACGTTGCGGGGGGCAAAGCGCGCAGCCGCCGCCTTTGCGAGGGTAAGAGCCCAAGGGGCAAGCGACCGCGGAGAGCAAACGTCTGTAGCGCGCGAGCACGAGGACCAGGCTGTCATCGATGACTGGTAACGTGACGATGCTATTTTCCTTGGGGCACAGTGAGTCGATGTTGCTTCCGCACGGCCAGCACTTGCCCGCACGTGGCTCTGGCTCGTTGTGGCCTAGCCGCAAGCCCAAGTGCGGCGGGTCGAGGGCCTCTGGCCACCATCTCGCGGCCGGTGGCGCGTTCCAGCGCGCAAAGTAGCTGCGAAAAGTGGCCGTGGGCTCATAGAGGACGGTGCAGGCCACGCAGCCTTCCGGTCTCATCACATAGTCGTCGATGCAGGCAAAGGGGCACACGTTGACGGTGAAAATGGAGTAGGGAATGTACATTTGTTTTTCGGGCAGCAGCGGGCATAGGAGGCAGTGGCTCTGCGTCGCGACGCCGCCCGGGCAGGGGCTCATGGCGTAGGTGCCGGCTAAGCAGCCCATTCGCAGGCTGCTTTGACACGGCATGCAGCGCAGGCTGCTGCCCTCGGAGCTTGCCACCGTCACGATGGCTTCACCGACGGGGCACGAGAGAAGGGGGCAGAACAGCGAATCAGACCTAAGGCCGCACTCGTCGCACTTGATCATTGTCGCGTTGTAGCTCTCTTCGTACTGCGCGATGTCATTCGTTAAAAGCGAAATGGTCTGAAAGCCAGCCTTGCAGTTTACGCGGCAGGCGTCGTCGTTGCTTGGCCCAAAAATGGAATTCTCCGGCAGTATCTCTGGCGAACACGCCGCGCATGGTGTTTCCGCGCAGACGGCGCGAAAGCCCGCGGCGCAGTATTGGCCCTTGACGCATGGCTGGCACTTTGACGCGCGCTGAACGAGGCCGGCGGGGCAGTCAAGCCTGCACTCGCCGGCCGAAATAGCCGGTAGCGAGGGCTCAGGGCAGCGCGAGCAGCGATTGGGATCGCCATTGAAGCACGCGTGGGCGTCGTAGAGCTCGCCCAGCTCGCACGAGGAAGGCTGGCACGGACGGCAGGCCCCGCTGCGGCTAAACCAGCCGGCATCGCAGGCCCACTCGCAGTTTTCGGGCGCTGTATAGTGCGAGTTGAGAGGTATCGTGCAGAGGGACACGCAGCCGCTCGCATTGTTGGGGCATAGCCTTTCCGCCACAAGCAGGCAGGGTGCGCCGCAGTCGGCTGTCCAGAGGGGTCGCCACATGTGCTCGGGGCAGGCCGTGGTGTCGCACGGCAAGCATATCTCGGCGATCGATTGAGCGAGCGGAAACAGATTGGGCGTCGAGGGCCAGGGTAGCGTTCCCGTGTCGATGGCGTACTCCTGCGTATCGCCGATGCTATACATGCAGCTAAAGTAGCATAGGCCAAACTGTGGGCCGGAGGCCCATTGCGAGTGGGCCGGCCTGGGGTGCGGGCATGGGACAAAGCTGAGTGTCGGCCACTCGCTGATGATGACGCTGAAGCCTGGTATGTTTTGGGCCCAGGGTGTGCAGACGTAGGGGGGGTGCCTGCTCAGGCCCGAGCACGGTTCGCCAAACGTGATTTCACCCTCTGCGCATGGCACGCAGGCCACGCACGCATTGTCTGTTATGGCCGACACGACAAGGTACTCGCCCGGCTTGCACGCTAGCACGCGCTTCGGGGTGCATGCGGGCGCGTTTTTGGTGCTTGAAAAGGCATCTTCGGGGCAATGCAGGCATAGGCCCGCCAGCGGCGACAAATACTGGCCCTCGTAGCAAAGGGGGTTCGTCGGTGAAATGGGCGCGCACTCCGTCGCATTGGGGGGCACTGCGGTGTTGGGGGGGCACTGCGTGCAGCCGTTTTGGCTGAATGACCAGTAGAACGAAGGGTCGCCGCACGCACACTGGTACGGCCAGCCAATGTAGCAGTAAAGGCTGGGGGAAGCAGGCAGAACCGTGTGATTGCTGCCTTGCTCGACAATGGCAAACGTGTATCCGCGGCGCGCAAAGAGCCTTTTGATACCGGCTCCATTGGACAGCCACGGCTCCTTGAACGTCAGGGGAATCGAGTACCAGCACGTGCAGTCGTCGCCTGTTGGCTGCGAGCATAGGGCCCATAAGCCGGGAACGCATCGCGTTTGGCCTGCAGTCCGCGGAGCCCTGACGGAGGTCCACAGCCGGCCGAGGTAGTCGGTGGCGGACAAGGCATCTCGCCGTGGCGGTTGCCCGATGACAAAAACGGACAGCGTAAAGTCGACCGCGGGGTCATCGGCCGAGAGCTCGGCGTAGGTCAGGTGCGGATCGCTGGGGATTGTGTCCCGCAGCCGCCCACACGGCGTCGGCGCATCGCCCCACCACCAGGAAGGACAAGGCTGACACACCCCGTAGCCGTTCATGTAGAAGGAACGCGCGCAGGCTGTGCACATGCTGGCGCCGGCCATTGCGTATGTGAGTGCAGGGCAGGCCGTGCAGCCTCCTATCGTTTTGTAGTGATCAGGGAGGCAGCCGCAGCCTCTCTTGAAGAGCACCCGCGTGAATTGGTCATCCCACACCAAAAGCGCGTGCGGGCCCAGTGATAGCGCCCCCATTAGGAGGCCAAAGCGAGCGCGGTCGCCAATATCATCTTTGAAGCCAGCCTGCTGCTGTGACCCTGCGAGCCACTGCAAATCCAGCGACTCCTCATTGTCGGGCCAGTGTGCGACCCCGTATCCACTCGCGACGACTGTTGTGTTGGACCAGCGCGCTATCCAGGCGGTCGTCGTGTTCACATTGGCGATATTTCGAATAGGGACACCGTCTCGCACAATCTGCAGCAGGCTGTCGCTCAGTCGAAGGAGCGCGACGAGGCCCTCGTCCCACGTGATATGCAGGACATTGGCGAGCGTGGACACATTGCCATCGAACTGCGAGAGTACGCCCCTATAAAGCACAAATACGGCGCTGTTGCTAGCGCACAGGGCGTCCGATGGCATGGAGCTTGTCATGATCGTGATGACCTGCGCTGTGTTTGTGCATCTGCGCAAGCTGGCTCCGCCCAAATAAAGCGTGCTTTCGTCGGGTGACATTGCCATGCAGCCTATGCTGTCAGTAAGCTGAACGCTGACCGCGGCTGCTGTGCTGGCTGTGATGACCGACAACTGCGAGCCTCGCGCAGCGTATAGAGTGCCGTTGCTTCTGGTCGCCGCTATAATACCGCCGCTTCTGGCCACCGTCGCCACAATGACCTCGGGGTGGCAAATGGGCGCTGTCTCGGCTTCGTCGCAAAGGCCATCAATCGAGGCCGAACAGGAGGCCACACAGGCCATGCCGTCGCTCGCCTGCTGGCCGCAGTGCACACAGGCTGCGGACGTCGCTCGCGTAAAGGGGGGGCATCTCTTGCAGGCGGCTATGGAGCTCGCTTGCGGTAAGTCGTTGTGAGTGCCCGCGGGGCAAGGGAAAAAGACACCATCGATCGCGTAGCCACCTGGCGATGCCTGCACGCAGATTGCGGCCCAAAGGAGAACGTAGCCTGACGGGCATACGCCGTTTGCTGGACGCGTCGACCACGCGTCGATGACGCTAAAACCGAGATCAGGCCTCGCCTGCCGCCCCCAAGCTACATGTCAAAAAAATGGTTTGTTTTGAATCGACATGTTAAGCTCACCACCACAAAGAAGGCTTGCATCAAAAACGACGCTCCCCACGCGATGCCGTCAACAAGCATCAGTTTGGAAGCAGAGGCTTGCGATTGCGGCTGCAGTTGAAGGCCGCCGCCGCTCCATTGCCATATGCTGGTGTCGAGACTCAGCAGCGCGCGATCTGGACCAAGCAAAATGCCCGCTGTCCATGTGCCAAATATGCTGTTGCTGACTGTGCCGTCCTGCAACATTCAGAGTCACTAAACACGTTATGTTTGGTCGTGTTCAGGTGAACGGTTCTCACCTTGACTCGCAAAATTTTGGCTGCCACGGGGCTGATAACAAGCACGATATCACGAAACCCAGACAGCACAAAGGCTTGAGGAACAATGGTAAGAGGTCGTGCGGCCTGTTCGTTGACGATAATTATGCTGCCGTCTGCGCGATCTGTGTCTATCAACACAATCGCTGCAGACTCTACTATGCTTACGGTGGTCGCCTCCGACACAAAGGCCAAGGCAATTAGATTCGAAAAACGAGCATAGAGCGGTGGGCCGTCTCTCTGCCCGCTTTCGTACACCGAGCCTGCGTGCACGCTTGCGATGTTTTCTGAAACGCTCAAAACGCAGGAGGATGTGACCGCCAGCAGTGTCGTTGCATCGTATGCCAGGTCTACTATGTTGTCTGCACCATACACTGTGACGGCACTATCGCTTCGAAAGAGGCTACTGTCGCGCGCCGTAAGTGTGGTGCCATTCGCAAGCATCAGCGCGGCTGTCCATCGCGCATCAACCTGTGCAAGGGCTAGCAAAAGCGCGAGAAGACGCAAGCGCATAGAGCTGGCTGACGCTTTCATATAAAGGCTTTTATATAAAAAAACACAGCGGCCTTGCTCTGCTCACTTGCTCCCAAGAATGAAAGGCCCGTACGGCCTGCACAGGGGCTTCAAGTGACCACCCCCCTCGCCAACATATTGCACCCCCCCTCCCTCAGGAAAAGTTTATCTTTATAATTAAAGGC
>Ga0247841_10005530_pt1 | contig 20369 bp, 23 predicted proteins | sample LaCruzMarch2015__2_FD_192410 | JGI IMG/M metagenome (GOLD analysis project Ga0247841, IMG submission 192410) | Freshwater microbial communities from meromictic Lake La Cruz, Castile-La Mancha, Spain - LaCruzMarch2015_18m | ecosystem: Environmental > Aquatic > Freshwater > Lake | place: Spain... | reverse complement strand
CGTGGACGTCGTGGTAGTCGCAGTCGCAGACGTCATAAGGGAGGAGGTATGTATGCATTAAGTCCAGCTCATTATGATGGTAAAGGACAAGGGTTAGGAAGTTCTCTTGGCGTTCAATATGCTGCTGGAAATGCTGGTTAAACCAAAGCAACTTTTCAAAATCCACCTTTCTCAAAGGTTGAAGTTTTGCACCACTTTTTTGAAAAGTGGAAAGGTTGAAGTTTTGCACCACTTTTTTGAAAAGTGGAAAGGTTGAAGTTTTGCACCACTTTTTTGAAAAGTGGAAAGGTTGAAGTTTTGCACCACTTTTTTGAAAAGTGGTATTATTATTTTATATACTCATTATATAGCATATAAAATAAGTCAATGACTAGAAGCACAAGAAAAAGAAACCGAACAACAAGAAGAATGTATAAAAAATCTAGAATGACACGAAAGAGAAGAGGTGGATCCATATCTAGTGATGTTAAAAATTGCAAGTCAACCTTTTTAAAAAAAATGCAAAAAGAACGTTCAGAAGTAATAAAAGACTTGAAAAACATGTTGGAAAAACAAGCTCGTGAAAAATTTGCAAACAACCCAAAAGAATTGAAAGAAAAATTGGATAATATTCGAAAACTTACAAAACCAGATAAAAAAATAGAGAGAATTACAGATACTGTATTCACTAAATCATATTGCAATCCAGGTTGTAAAAACACAATTCTTGAACCAGGCGAAAAATTACCGCCTTACTACTATGAACAATTTGGAAAAAATAACCAACTAATAAAAATTTTTGAAGAACAAAGAAAAAAAATTTTTGGAAACAAAACAGACGTTTTAAAAGATAATTTTTATGAAAAAGCACCTAAAAAATATGTAGATAAAATTAAAAAAGATGGTGCCATTTCCCTTTGCTCGCCTGTAGAAAAAGTACCACCAGAGACGTATTCCAAAAAAAAATAATTAGTTTTATTTTTTATTTTATTTTATTTTGTTGTGTAAATAAAATGAATTAGTTTTATTTTTTATTTTATTTTATTTTGTTATATAAATAAAATGAATTGTAAAGAGTTATGGAATTCTGTGCGTATTAAAAAAAATACATCAAAATTAAAATTTATACACACACCTAAATGTGGTGGAACTTACACAAACATAATTCTTTTTGACTTAAAATTAATAAATAATGTTTTGCCAGTAAGTAGAACAAGTCATATACCTGCAAATGGTGACGAAGAAGAAATTACCTTTACTATTATAAGAAATCCTATTGATAGATTTGAAAGTTTAATAAATTTTCGTTTAAACATGGATATTCTAGAAGACTGGCCCGAACACTTAGATTATGTTTATCATGATACAAATATAAATTTGAATGAAATAATTAGTAAAATGACGGATGACGAAATATTGGGTTTCGTTCCATATAAAACTTTGATGTATTGGACAAAAAATGTAGATGTAGTTATAACAATTGAACAATTAGAGGAATTTTTAAATTTTTTTGGCTATTTTTACGATGTTAACAAATACGAAAGAGAAAATGTATCTATTAAATCTAGAGGTAAATTGAATGATGAAATAAAAAAAAGATTGACAGATTTGTACAGTTATGATATTTTATTGTATAATAAAATTAAAAATTTTCCTATTTTTTCGGTCGGTACAATTTATTCATAAATCCAATTCGTTTCAATAAATTTCTCATAAACAATATATTTAGATATTTTCGAATACAAAAATTTTTCAAAATAACGCTTGCTCACTATCAGTTTGTTAGATTGACTATAGCAAAATTTATAATAATAATTATATGCATCGTCGAATGAAATGAGAGCTAATGTATGATTTGCTTTCACTTCATTTTTAATAAAATCAAATGATTTTTCTATGCTATTTTTTTTGTCCCAAATACTCGATGAAACATTCAACACATATTTATTTTCGATGATTTCAACTTCTGGAAAAAAATGTTTTAATATTTTTACTACATTTTCTTCATGGATGTTTCCGTTTGATATTAGCTTTTCATTACAATCGTTTCCATTCCCAATTTGTTGCGTCCACAGTTTAAACAACATGCATATTTCATCGATTTCTAGTTCATCAAACATTTCTACATCACTTTCAGTACTGCTATTGTCATGTTGATTATTATCTTGAATATTATCTTCAGTATTTTCTGCAAGTTGAATAGTTTTTTCCCAAAATTTGATGAAATCGCTTTCAATTGGTAAATATTTGCTTGTCAAATTAATAAAACTATCATTATCTTCGTCGTATTTATAAATTTCTTTTAAACATGCTTTTAAAGAATTAGAATATATCATATTAGGCAAATAATTTGCGGATAAAAATTGTTTCCAAATAAAGTGTAAATTTTTCCAATGAATAGTACTATTACTATCATCTACTTTCCTCAAATATTTTTCACAAAAACATTCAATAATTTTTGGTTGACTATTAGAACGCAAATAAAATGCAAAATTTTTAAATTCTTCATCCGATTTGTTTTCCAAAAATTTATCCGAGTTTTCATACCTTTTGGAATAATGGATTGCAACACACAATAAATCAAGGCCAATTTTTTTCAATTGATCTTTCCATGTCTCTTGTGAATATGCATCATTCATTTTAAGCAACCGATAGTTTTCGTACGAATTATTTTCATGATATTTAGTAACAAAATTATGTGTTGTACTTGTATTTCCAATGGATAAATAAGCAATACTATCCAAGTCAACCAATAATTTTTTCATATTTTGACTAATAAAGAATAACAAATGTGTATTTTTTTTTAGTATATTATCGCCTATTATAGTTAAAAAATATTTGGCCTGAGTTTTAGAGAGAAAAAGCGATGGATAAATGAAATTCAAAACATTCTGGATTGTATCGGTCTCTGGAATAGAATTAAATAAACTTCTCTCCTTGATTAATTTTATAACATTAATCTTGGTTTTGTGTTTCCAATCTAACAATATTCTTTCTTTAGAAATGGACGAGAGAAGCTTATGAGTAATATCATCTTCTTTGACGATTGAATAATTTTTGCCGTTGTATTCATAGTAGTAACCATTGTTTACCAAATGAAAAAAATTATTTTTACTTAGGAATATTTGAATAAAAATTTGTTGTTCATTGGATAAATAATGTGTCCGTGTAATTCGTTTTTCATGGTTCACTTTTTCATTCTTTAGAGTATTTGGTAAGTAGTTATGAACATGTGTGTATATTCTTTGTAACATATAGTCATCATTTTCATAAAATTTAAAAAGTTCATTCAATGAAACTATGCAATTCTCCTGTAATTTTGTTTCTGATAGTGTTTCTATTTCTGACATAAGTTGTTATTAGTATTTTACTTTTGTTTGTTTAAATATTTATTTAATATAATAATAAAGTAGTATATACATCAGTTATGACGACACGAAAAATCAATTTACGTTATTTGCCAAAGAGACTTACCAAAAAAGACAAACAAGTACAGCTAAAAATGCTACTTAAATCTAGAAAAATGTACAAGCGGGGTAAATATTATACGAGAAAACCAGTTGCCTCATATAAAAGTAAACCATCAAACCATGTTTTAAACGCGAAAAAAATGTACAAAGTGGATCGTATAGGTCCAACAGACGAATTGGCAAAAGCAACAGGGTGTTCGAAAAATGCATTGGCCAAAATAATACGGAAAGGCGAAGGCGCTTATTTTTCGTCTGGTTCTAGACCCAATCAAACGGGACAATCATGGGGTATAGCAAGATTAGCAAGCTCGATTACATCGGGTAAGGCAGCCGCAGTAGATTATTCTATTTTAGAAAAAGGTTGTAAACCCACTAGTAAAGCGTTGAAATTGGCAAAAATAGCAAAGGGGAAATATGGTCATGGAACCCGTCGTGTACCGAAAGCTAAACTTGTATAAAATGTAAATATAAATAATAAAATGCGAAATTCAAAATATAAATAACCTCGCCGTAAAATATATTTTCATGTATATTTATTATAATAAATAATAATGCTAGAATTTCTAAAAATAATGATGAAAGTAATATTATATTACAATCGAATAAATAGCAATGTCTGATCATAAAAAATAATATTGAAGTAAAAACTAAAAATGCAAAAATATAATGAATTATATTAGTTTCATTTACGCAAATCAGTCCATATATTCCAACTACTAATAAACAAACACAAAATATAGAATAAATATCATTTCTTTCTAATTCATATAATAATGTGCATACACCCATTAAAAACATGTAAAATAAAATATAATATTTACAGTTGTCATTGCATATTATGTTAGATATACTATTATTAGAATTATAATAATAATATACATAATAAATTGGTAATACATAACAAATTATCATTAATAATAGTAGTACATTTTTATTCATATTATATATATAAGTATTTTATATTATTTGACAATAGGTGGCGTTTGAATTGTAAAGATACAATTTTAGTGCGTTTATTTTTGCAAAAATATTTAGTTTTCATAAGTATTTAAAGATTATTATAAAAAAATAAGTATAATGTCAAACTCACAAGATAAAAACCAGAAATGTTCTTTAGATGAATCGTTTAATGAAGGAAATGTTTTAACAATTAAAACAGTACAAATTGCACCATTTAGAACACTTATGACTGCGTTGAAAGATATTTTATTAGAAACCAATATAACATTTCAACCAGATGGCATTCGAATAATTAACATGGATAAATCGCATACAATTTTAGCGCATTTATTTTTGGCTGCTCAAAATTTTGAATTTTATGAATGTAAAAAAAGTAAAATAGTAATCGGTGTAAACATGTTTCACTTGTTCAAGTTAATAAATTCAATTGATAATGACGATACGCTGACTATTTATATTGAAAAGTCGGATTATTTGGATGGAATTGTTTCTCATTTAGCATTAAAATTTGAAAATGGCGAGATTAAGCAATGTAAAACACAAAAACTTCGATTGATCGAACCTGAATTAGAAGAATTAGAGTATCCTGATGTAAAATTTTCTTCAATTATTAATTTACCATCTACTGACTTTCAAAAAATAATACGAGATTTGTCGTGTATTTCGGAAAAGTTGGAAATTAAATCGGTAGGAAATGAATTAATTTTTAAGTGTTCTGGTCAATTTGCTTCGGCTGAAATACATAGGGCTGAAACAGATGGTAGTATGGGTTTTATTTTGAAACAAGACTCGTCGAAAGTAATTCAAGGTGAATTTTCTTTGAAAAATTTAGGGTATTTTATAAAATGTACAAATCTGTGTAATCAAATAGAAGTATATTTAGAGAATGATTTGCCTTTAGTCGTGAAATATGATGTAGCCAGTTTAGGCAGTATCAAATTATGTCTTGCACCATTACCATCTTCATAATAACAAGATAAAAATATTATAATATATAAAGTATATAATAATATAAAATGTCCACATGTTTACAAAACAAAACGAATAGTCTTATAAATAGTCTTACAAGTGTAAATAGCTATTATAGAGATTACAACGATTATTTATACAACAAACGATGTTGTAATAAATTATGTTCCTCTGTCGATAAAAACAGTATTGTTAATTTAGGTAACCGAAGATGCTGTAGTAACAATGTTTCGAACTATTATAATAGTTATAGCAATTTTTTAAATGATAAAAATTGTTGTTCTAAGTTGGTTTTATTTAATGCTTATCTAAAATATAATCTTACAGTATTATAGTACAGTGAATAAAAATATGGATGATTTAACAGAAAATACTGACGATATTTTGGATTTTAATAATAATGCCGATGACGACTATCGTCACGATAATAATGATAATATTGATATAGATCACCTTGATAGAGATGACGTTGACAGAGACAACGTTGACAATCATGTTTCAGAGCATTGTTGTAACCCGACCATATATTCAGCACAAGCTACTGCAACAGGGTCTGCATTTACAGATACAGACCCTAAATCATTGGTGACATCAACCTCATCGGCAACTGCAACATCTACATCTTCGTACGAAGATGCATATAATATCGCCTTATCTATAGCTCAAGATGTTGCAAATAGTGTGGCTCAAAATGATGCAAATATTATTACGCAAGCAGTTAGACTTTCGCAACAAACTGCTATAGGAAATACAGGACATACGGGTTCAACTGGTTCGAAAGGAGATACAGGTTCATCTGGATCAATTGGCGCAACAGGATCAACAGGTCATACTGGATCAATGGGTCCAACCGGAGCCAGAGGATTACCAGGGAAAGCTTCAAGTACTGGATCAACTGGCGCAACAGGTCACACTGGTCCAACTGGAGCCAGAGGATTACCAGGGAAAGCTTCAAGTACTGGATCAACTGGCGCAACAGGTCACACTGGTGCAAGAGGTGTAACAGGTCACACTGGTGCAAGAGGCGATAAAGGGGATCAAGGCGATAAAGGCGATAAAGGGGATAAAGGTGATCAAGGCGATAAAGGTGATCAAGGCGATAAAGGCGATAAAGGCGATAAAGGGGATAAAGGTGATAAAGGCGATAAAGGCGATCAAGGCGATAAAGGCGATAAAGGCGATAAAGGCGATAAAGGCGATCAAGGCGATAAAGGTGATAAAGGCGATAAAGGCGATAGAGGCGATAAAGGGGATCAAGGCGATAAAGGGGATAAAGGCGATAAAGGTGATCAAGGACCACAAGGGCCACAAGGTTCTTCACTTAAAATCATACGTTCGTCTACTGGTTCGATTGTATTGACAGATCCTACTAATACAAGCAATGTTTATTACAATAATATTTTAAGTGTTGAAAATGGCAGTTCTAACGTCAACGATGGCAAAATTTATATAAACGCAAAAGGAAGTATTATTCCATCAATAAACAATTCATTTTCATTAGGAAGTTTAGACAACAGATGGAAAGATATATATATAGGTCCAGGTACACTTTTTATTTATAGTCCTGCTGGTACAACTGGAGCAACAATTGGTAGTGATTTACAAGGTATAGCTTATGCACGATATGGGTTTGCCGCACCATTTCTTAATGTTGGTCCGGCAATTGAAACAGATCGAGCAGTAGGAGGTTGGAAAATTTATGGAACAGGCAGTATTATTGATGGTGCTTTTCAGCCAACTGACTTATTGGCAATAGAAAATACAGCGCTTGGAACAGTTGGTCAATCTTATTCTTTATTATTTGGAAAATCTGGATCAACAGGCCATACAGGACCAACAGGTTATACTGGTTACACCGGCCAAGCAAGCACAGGACCAACAGGACCGACCGGTGTGGCGATTTCTTATTTAGGTTTCACTGGCCCATCAGGAATTACTGGTAGTTTATCTCAAAGTAGCGGTAGTATATTATCGAGAGTGACAGTTACTGATACTATAACACCAAATCAAACAAAAATATTAATCATTGGTAATTCAGCTGTGTACGATAATAATAGCAGCACACCAAGTTCTAATAAAGCAGGCTCATTATTTAGTACAATTTTAAGAGGAACTGGTGGAACTCCTAATAGTTATACAAATTTAGCAGATAATTCAAGTGTAACCTATCCACTCAATTCATCGTTTTTGTTATCGACAGGCTCTAGTTTGGGTGTAGTTTATTATACTGGAAATATCAGCATGTCAATTATAGATACACCAAATGCAAGTAGTGGTTTGAACTATTTATTAGCTTTATACCACAATAGTGTTGATGGTCCATCTCCAGCTACAATAGGACCAACCACATTATCCGTACTAAAAGTATCCCCATAAAAACAAAATAAATACTACAATACTTATTTTGTTTTGAAAATCTCCACTCTAAGGTGTGTATTTCAACATCTCTTCAATTTGTTTCTTATCATAAAATCCAATTCTGGTAGTTCTATCCCATGTACTATAATTTATTAAAACGCGCTCATCTTCCACTACAATACTTAAACAATATTCTATGGGTTCTCCTTCAAATTTAAACGGAGCAGAATATCTCAACAGCTTCATTTCCTCATCAAAAACAACAATCATGTGATAATAATTCCGAGGACATTCATAAGACACAACGTGCACAACAAACCAAATTTCATTTTCTTCATATGTAATTGCGAAACTACCGCTGTTGTTGGTTGTTTGTTTAACATATTTAAATCCGCATGTCGAACCGCGAACATGAGAAAATATTCTAGGCATTTCTTTACTTTCTACAACATCAATAAATTTGGTTTCTTGTTGCAGCTTACATATTTGTAATGGAAACCATTTATAAACAATATGAGTTGAATTACGATAGTCGACAAAGACCCAATTTTTCTCACAATCTGACTTAATAAATTGTTGGTTCAATTCATTAGGGATTAATTTGTTGTTACTACTATCAAGACTATATTTACCAGAAACTATTCCCAAAAATCCATTGTCATGTAGTCCTGTACCAATAAATAAAATGTCGCTACTATTGACATCATTAAAAATCTTAATATCTTCTACACCAATATATTTTTTATTATCGAAATACAATTCAAAGTTTTTACAAGAAACAAACTCCAAATTTTCGTCTAATTCTACCAATTTATTTACTGTAATAATATGTTTATCACAGTTAATATAAGATCCATTTTCAGTAATGTAATAATTAACATAACGTATATTCATGAAATAACTCTTTACCTTATCATGTTTGTTCTTATTTTTATGTATCAAGCAACTAGATGAAGAATTAAATTCAACATCTTCATTGTTTATTTTAATAACAAGTTTGTCATCTGCAACACTTTTATGGTAAGGAACCAAAACATCTTTATAAAATTTCATATTACTTAATAAATTATTATTGACACAGGCGTCGCATGAATTATTCAAAATACTAACAATTTCATCATTAATCTTTTTAATACCTAAATAACATGCAATAATAGAAAATTCATAGTCCAATTTATATGTATAAACATCATTGGATAAAAATAAATAATCATCGCGATAAATATTTTTTTTCAATATTTCTTTTGCCAAATTGTAAAAATGAAACCCTAGTTTATGTTTAGAAATCGTTCGATAATGCGATACAATTTCATGCAAATTTTCAAGTCTTTCTGGCAAAATGTTGAAACATTCAAGCCAGTAATATATTGCATCATTTATTTTACCCATACTTTTATAACATTGACCAATATTGAAACTACTATACCATACTTCTTGAACCCATCCACCACATTCTATTCTTTTTTTATAATTTTCAATAGCATTTTCATATTGACCACAGTTCATATAACTATTTGCTAAGTAAAAATAGTATCGTGTTGCATTTTCAGGTTCATTTTTTAATCCATTTGTTAAAAGTCTAATATCCCTTTCATATTTATCACTTTTAGCACCACCGTCGCCGATATCAAGAATAAACAGTTCATTTTTACTCAGGAGTTTATTTTTTGCACCACCTGGTGTATTAATATATTCATGTGTAACTCCGGCATAACTGTAGAGCCCATTGTTGCGAACAATTCGAACATTTTGATAATAAAAATTTTCGCTGCCTTGCAAAATATATAAAAAATCATAATCATTGAGTTGTTTTTTATCGAAATTTCTTGCGTCTAAAACCATGTCAGCGTCTAGAAAAAGAATATAATCTGACATTCCAGGACAAGCTTTTAACGCAACGTTTCTGTTATGTGCAAAGTCTTTGAATGGTTCATGAATTATTTTACCTGGTATATTTTTTTCGAGAAAAAAATTGCAGATAATCTCTACTGTATCATCTGTGGAACCCGTGTCACAAATGCAATAACAATCAACAATTGGTAATACTGATTGTAACAACCTTAAAACCACTTTGCTTTCATTTTTTACAATCATATTCAAACATATACTGGGTATATTCATTATAATAACCTAATTTACACTACTTTAAATAGAAAAATTTAAATTGTTTTATTACAAATATATAAATAATTTTAATTATATATTTACACCTTATGAAACGTGGTTTACTAAATAAACATCAATATTTATGAATATGACACGATGCAATATTGAACTGTATTATACAGTCTTTATAAATTCATCAATATTACTATTACACATCAGTGTTGTAAAATTGTTTATTTTCTCATCATCCCAATACCACCATTTAATTTCTAATAGTTTTTTTATTTGTTCTTGTGTAAATCTGTATTTAATTAACTTTGCTGGATTTCCTCCAATTAAACTATATGGATCTACGTTTTTAACAACGTGACTATTATTTGCTATTATAGCACCATCGCCAATAGTGACACCCGACATAATTGTTACATTGGATCCAATCCATACATCATTGCCGATAATTACATCTCCTTTTGTGGATGGATGTCCAACGCCATTAAAATTGTTAAATACATCTTGGTGTATATGACCAAATGGATATGTAGTAACCCAATCTGTCCTATGATTACCTCCTAAATATATATTTACATTTGATGCTATTGAACAAAAATTACCCACTATTAATTCGGCATTATTATTTTGCCAATGTATATTAGGAGTTCCATATGTATATTTTCCAAATGACATTATAGTACTTATAATAATATTTTTTTTAAGTTTTATTTTGTTGTAATATTATAATATATATACTAATAGTAATATGGCCAATACAAGATTTTTTTATGATCCATGTAGAACAAAAAAACAATTACAGCAAGCAACAGGTCCTGGAAGGTATATATTAGACGTTCCTGGAAATGGGTCTCATCCATGTTACATTGAAGATCCGCAAATTATTGTGCAAAAATGGGGTGCCAATCTAAGGACTAATACTATCAATTTGGAAAGCGATTTAATGGGTGTAAATAAGCCTTTAAGTAGAGATTGTTTAGGAAAAGACAACTATCAAAATTTTAATGTTCCTAGTCAAGCTATTCAATATCCAAACTGTAACAATTTATTTACAGAGCAATCAAGAGCAACCAATCCAGCGTGGTGGTATCGCGATTTAGAACAAGTAGACTGGTATTATCCGCCTTTGAACCCGCAAGAAAATACATGTTTCCCTTTTGAAACAAATTTGAGTACAAGAATATTAGAGAAAGATTATTTTACTCCAAAAAGAGATTGTGTAGTGAATGAAACCAATAATTACTTACCAACAAGCTTTAACTTGATCAAAGGAGGTTTTGCAGGTGGTCCAAACACTTGCAATACAACAAATTCTTGTCAATTTATAAATTAATATAATAATAATTTTAAAATAATAATAATTATTATATATAAAAATGGAAATTGCCATTCCTTTAATAGCATTAGGCGGAATGTATGTAGTATCAAATCAAAATAATAATCAAAATAGTAAAAACAATAAAAATTATCAAAATTATCCAAAAATTAATAACCAAAAACAAGAAAATTTTGATAATATGGGGAGAAACCCGAATTATTTGCCCAATCAAAATATTCCAGCCCAAAATTTTCCTGTAGAAAATTTGAACCAAGTAGCTGATACAGTAAATAAGTATTCAAATCCTAATACTGCTACTGATAAATATTTTAATCAAAATGCTTACGAACAAAAAGAGAGAAAAGGTATTAGTGTAGGCCAAAATCCTCAACAAATTTATTCATTAACAGGAAATTATTTAGATAGTGAACAATTTAAGCACAATAATATGGTTCCTTTTGTTGGAGGCAAAGTAAGCGGTTATACATATGATACAAAATTTACCGAAGTAATTTTAGATAATCTAGTTGGTAATGGTTCGCAAAATATAAAAAAAATAGAGCAAGCGCCATTATTCAAACCAGAAGCTAATATGAATTGGGCATACGGTACTCCCAATAATAGTGATTTTTTTCAGTCACGTGTTTACCCTGCTATGAAAAATAACAATGTTAAACCTTTTGATTCTTTATATGTAGGACCTGGTTTAGATCAGGGTTATGGTGTAAATGGTAGTAATGGTTTTAACTCTGGTATGGAAGCCCGTGATAAATGGTTGCCATATACAGTAGACCAACTTCGTGTAGCAACAAATCCAAAATTAGAATATGAGTTGACAAATCATGAAGGCCCTGCTGAGTCTGTGATTAAAAATGTAGGTATTTTAGGACGCGTGGAAAAACAACGACCTGATGCGTTTTTTATTAATACACAAGACCGTTGGTTCACAACTACTGGAGCAGAAAAGGGTGAACGTTTGCGACCCATTGAAGAGATGGGTGTGATCAAAAGAACTGATTGTAATACCAATTATGTTGGTCCTGCTGGAACTATGGAACATCAAGCTACAGTTGCCCCGTCTAATTTTGAGCCAAGTAGAAGAGTCAACTTACCAGGAGTAGATATAAATCATTCAAATGCAGCTGGCCGTGGACCTATGAATGAAAAAAGATTAGAAGGGTTTTCAAATACACAAAATAATAGAACAACCGTAAAACAGCCAGACACAATAAGAAGTGGTTTTAGCAGTGCCGTCGGGGCTGTAATTGCGCCTTTATTGGATGTTTTAAGACCATCGAGAAAAGAAGAGATTATGGGCAATGTAAGAGTTTATGGAGATGCTGCACCAATTGTTCCTAGTGGATATGTAATTAATCCTTTGGATGCAACGCCAACAACTGTTAAGGAAACTACTCTGTATTCACCGCAATTCAATATGGATAATCAAAAAGAGAGTTTGTATGTGAATAATTATAAGCCCATGGATTTGACCCAAAGAGATACGACTAGTTGTAACTATTTGGGTAGTGCAGGTGGTCAAGCAACACAATATGGTGATATGAGTTATGCGGCTGCTTACACGCAACATAATAATGATATTAAATCATCTACTATCGATAATAGACCAAATCAAGGGGGAACACAAATGTTTAATCAACAAATGCATTTGACTACTATTAAAAGTGATAGTGATAGATTGGATGGGCGCGTTAATCCAGCGTATTCAAATCTTTCACAAAGACCGCCTTCAGTGAATACTTACGGAGCCATAAGAGCACCACAATACTATAATGAATGTGCAGGGTGTGATAGAATACAACCAGAAATTTTAGATGCTTTTAGATCAAATCCATATACATTTTCATTGACGAATTCTGCCTAAGCAACTTTTAGAAAAAGTTGCGCAAAACAACCTTTTCCACCTTTGGGAAAGGTGGAAAAAAAAAATTGATATCTTTTTCCGCCTAATCCTACAATTTATTAAAATACTTTACTAACAACAACCAAAATGCAACTAAGATCCGGACGTACTACTTTAACAACAGCTTCCCGCGTTTCAAGCGTATCACGCAATTTAAGAAGAAACTCGCGCAACTATGAAGAATTCGATGAGAGAAGAAGATATCAACAAGAACAAAAACTAATTGAAGAGAGTATTTACGACTCTGACAATAATGAAGATCAAGATAAAAAAACTATTCTACTACAAAAATGGAAATATATTTCACGAAAAACGAAACACTTATTATATTTGAATGAATGTCAGAGAAAAAACAAATCTAGTTTCACTGAAAAAGTTAAAACCATCAAAGAAATTTATGAAATGTTCTTGTACAATATGGATGATTTGATTGAATTATTTAACGGTGAAATGAAACACAAGAAAAATTTTCCACAAATGATTTATGATAAGGGAAATGAGCTCCGCGCGGATATGAGCAAACGTAAGAGAACCAGGAACGAAATTCAACTAGCCAATGAATGCAATGACCTTATTAATCATGTAACACAATTAGTTTATCGTTTTATTTTAACCATGTAAATTAAACAACTTTTCAAAGCAACTTTTCAAAAAAGTTGCGCAAAACTTCAACCTTATAACTTTTTACACCCTTGAAGAATTCAATCCGCACAGCGGATGAATTCTCAAGTAAGTTACCTGTTACAGATTTGTATGGAGCACCCCGTAGGGGTGCGGTTTCAAATCTTCACTGGTATAAAACAAATACCCTTTGCGCAACTTTTTTACTTTTTTGCTCTACTTTTATCAAAAGTAGTTTTGCACAACTTTTTTGAAAAGTGATGTTGAAAGGTGCGTTTAAATTATCAATATTCCATTTTATATTTTTTCTTAAGACAATATATAAAATGTCCAAAGATAGTTTTGCTTCTGGTGAACTAATAGGATTTATCCGCTTTGTTTTTGATCCGACCCAAAGTCGTAGTTTGAATGCAACCCAAGCTTATGATGACAGCTCAAGTCAGATTGTTTTAGCTAGTTATCCAGCTACATCTACTATAAAGACGCCAGCAAAAAGTTTAGGAGCTGATAGTGGAAAAGTATCTTCTGGCACAGTAGCAGTAAGTGGAACTACTTATGGTAATTCATTACGTATAATGAGTGTAAAAGACGAGTTAAAACAATCAATGGTGTACGTTTGGGGATCGGCAATGAGTGTAGCATACGGCGATTCTCTCGCATGGTCCGCAGGGAATGATAGTAAACAGAATAATAGTAAGTTTGGACCACTAGTAGGCACAGTAAGTTTTAATGGTACTGCTGCAGACTATAGTTTTGCTCAGGCAGATCCTTCAAAACGTAAATCTAGTGATACCAAAGATATTTTTTACGGCGCTATTATTGTTGGAACTGGACCTTACAGTGAATGGCAAGGGAAGTATGCTGTTTTGAAAGTCGATCTTGTTACAAACAACGCTATATTACGTGTTTATAATTCTTAATTCTTCAACCTTTTAGAAAGGTTGAGCCAAAGCAACTTTTAGAAAAAGTGGAGCCAAATCTTCAACCTTTTAGAAAGGTTGAGCCAAATCTTCAACCTTTTAGAAAGGTTGAGCCAAATCTTCAACCTTTTAGAAAGGTTGAAGTTTTGCACAACTTTTTTGAAAAGTTGTTTTTATTAAAATCAACTTAAAAACAATTCAATATATGCAATTATAATAACATGCTATTACGTCGTAACTTTAGTAGTATAAATAATATAATGAAAACATCCGCTATGAATGTTTTTGAAAAGTCATGCTATCACAAAATTGACTTTAAAATTAATGAAGAGTCGTCTGTAAAAGAAGCTATTAAGCGTTTTAATGCTTTTAATATTGGTTGTCTTGCTGTAACAAATGGTAGCAATAAAGTAGTCGGAGTTTGTTCAGAACGTGACTATATTTCCAAAGTAGCTGCATTAGATAAAAACATGAATGAAGTCAAAGTTAAGGATATATGCACTTATTCTCCAATCATAATTGCAACAAAAGATGACTCGCTTGAAAGTTGTATGAGTAAAATGATGTTTAAAGATATTCGTCATTTGTTAATTCTTGATGATAAAAAAGACGAGTTTGTTGGCATGATTTCTATCAAAGATTTAATTAAAGAGATTATGAAGAAGAATGATGATATAATTACTAGATTAAGTGACTTCAAGATTGGTAAGGGGGCTTTTTTTGGTAGTGAATAACTTCAGCAACTTTTATAAAAAGTTGCGCAAAACAGTCTTTGGGAAAATCTAATTTTGAGAAAATATACTTTTGAGAAAAGTAGAGCAAAAAATTTTGGTACAACCTTTAAGAAAGGTTGTTTTGCACAACTTTTTTGAAAAGTTGTAAGATTAAAAACTGCGTTAAAAAAATAAAAATTCGTATTTTTTATTTTTTTTATTAGTAAATAATAGAATGCCCAAAAGTTTAGGTGTAATTAAGTTTGTTTATGATGGTACCAAAACACGTAGTTTGAATGCCACTCAAGTTTATGACACTCAATCCAGTGGAATAACATTAGGAAGTTTTGCTGGTACGGTTAAAGGCACCCCTTCAAGTAAATCTAGTGTAATTGAAAATAAAAACAAACAACAATGTGGTGACAGCGGTGGTTGTTGCGGTTGTTGCAACCCGAGTTGTGATTATTGCTGTATTACCCCTGGTGTTGTAAACGTACAAGAAACTATTTTAGGAAATAGTAGCAACACAAACGTAGCTAAAGAAAACACTTACAAACATGGTGAAAGCGCACTTCAGACTAAAGTTATGTTTTTAAGTTTAAGTTCTTCAGCTTCTGTTTCACAAACTAAAGTGATTGTTCCTACTTTATTAAATTTTCAAGGAATAACACAGCAGGCCGGTGACAACGGAGTTGCAAATTCTACCGCTTCTAACAAAACATTTTATTATGGGGGTATTCCCGTTGCAACAGGATTGTACAAAGGGTGGCAAGGGAAATATGCTGTTTTAACAATCAACAAAGTCACTAAAAAAGCAACGCTACGAATTTTTGATGAATAAACCATTTTATTACACCTTTTCTCATTTAAAACGCCCATTTTATAGAGCAAAAAATAAGAAAGTGTAAAATCAAGAAGAATTATTTATGAAAATCTCATTTAAAATGGGCGTTTTAAATGAGAAAAGGTGTAAAAACATGAAAAAGGTAGAAGATTTGGCTCAACCTTTCTCAAAGGTTGAAAATAATAAGTTACAATAACATATTAAAATTATATATTGTTAATAGAATAAAAACAATATATAAAATTGCAATGGCGTTATTAAATATACATCAAAATATAAAAGAAAAATTAGAATATTTTTATTCAAAGCACAAAATACCAAACATAATTTTCCATGGACCTTCTGGGAGTGGTAAAAGAACCCTTGTAAATGAATTTATTCACAAGATATATCAAAACGACAAAGAAAAAATTAAAAATTTTGTGATGCATGTAAATTGCGCTCATGGGAAAGGAATAAAGTTTATTCGAGATGAGCTCAAGTTTTTTGCAAAAACTCACATTAACTCAAACGGAGGAGACATTTTTAAAAGTGTCATTTTATTAAACGCTGATAAATTAACGATAGATGCGCAGTCAGCATTAAGAAGGTGTATTGAATTATTCAGCCATAATACAAGATTTTTTATTATAATAGAAGACAAGTATAATTTATTGAAACCTATATTATCGAGATTTTGTGAAATACATATTCCTGAGCCAGAATACAACAATAAAACTATAAATTTGTACAAATACAATTTAAATGAAACCTTCAAAATGGCTGATATTAAAAAACAACGCCTAGAAAAATTGAAAAAAGAAATTGATAAGACATTTGTTAAAACTGTTTCACTTAATGATATTGTGACTTTTTGTAGTAAGTTATATGAAAAGGGTTATTGTGCCCTAGATATTTTAGAAATTATAGAAAATGATACGCTACAAATACTCAAAATAAGTAATGAACGAAAATACGAATTATTACTAGCTTTTAACAAAATAAGAAAAGAATTTAGGAATGAAAAAATGATAATGTTATTTATATTTAATTTTTTGTTTTTGAGTTTAGATGTGTCTCTAGAAAATATTAGTTTTATGTAAAGTAAAGTATTATGGATGATTTTAATATTTCAACTCTTCACGAAAGCAGAAATGAATGGAGTGCGCGATTAATTTCTATACTAACACCTTTAGTAATTGATGGATATAGATCTATTTTAGATGAATCTATTAAATTGTGTAAAGAGAACAATGAAATGGAAAAATATTTGATGACATTTCAAAATTTTATTTCGCGAGTTCCTAAGTGGAACCCAACAATAATTGAAACAGAGCGAAAACGTATATGTGAAAAATCGGGTTGTGTATATTTAGAAGATTTGATTACTTGTGTTCACATAATTCAATTGAAGATATTGACTGTAATGAGAGTTGGTCAAAAACAAAAAAAGATAGATATTAATATACCTAAGTTGGATGATTTTGTACATAAAGTCTACATAAATGTAGCACGCAAAATATATAAAAATGTTTACTTGTTTGAATTAAATTTGTCTCCATTACAAATACAAAAATACAATAGAGAGCTTGAAATTTTAGTGCAAGAGTCTATATTAAATACATTGAGAGAAAGTGTACCTGTAGAAGCTATTTTAAAAGCATATATGGATGAAACTGTAGAAGAAGATGTTATAGAAGAGATTAAAGAAGAATATATCAAGGAACCGGTAAATAATCCAGGTCCTAACGCAGATGACGTCAATTCGGGTATTCCTGAAGTTGCCGGCGCAAACCCAAATGCCAACGCCAACTCAAAACTAACTTTTAATGATGTAGATTTAGTAAAAGATCAATACAACAGAGAACAACAAATTAATGCACCTAAAAGCATAGAACGATTGGAAGAAATAAGTGAATTTAGACATAGTCAACGTAAATTAGAAACAGACGATGATGATGACAGTGAAAGCGGTTTTCAACAAAAATTACAAATAACTAATGAAGATGTAAATTTAGATGCTTTAGATGTCCATGTTATTGGCGAACCTGAATTAGAAACTTTACCTGATTTAGTGATTGACGACATAGAATTACTAGAATAAATTTTTGCGTAATAAAAAAAATAAGAATCTGCTTTATTATTTTATGAGTAATATATTTATAATAGCTGCTGTTATTTCTGTTATTTTTCTTATTGCAAAATTTATAGAAATGCGATATGTCGAAAAAGAAAGTAAGCCTCTTAAATTGCTAATACGTGACTCACTGTTGGTATATTTTAGTGTTGTTAGTGGATATTTTATTTTGGAGCAATTGAAACCGGTAATTGGAGACGAAGCCAATTTACGTGGTGGAAACACACCTGCTTTTACAGGTAATCCTGAATTCTAAATCCACCTTTAGAAAAGGTGGAGCCAAAACAACTTTTTTGAAAAGTTGAAGAGTGCGTTTAAATATAAATAATTTATTTTATATTTTTTTATTACTAAAATATATAAAATGTCCAAAGATAGTTTTGCTTCTGGTGAATTACTAGGATTTATCCGCTTTGTTTTTGATGTTACCAAAAGTCGCAATTTAAACGCAACTCAAGCTTATGATGACAGCACAACTCAGATTGTTTTGACTAAGTATAAAGCTACAGCTAATAAAAAGGTTCCTGCAAAAAGTTTAGGAACTGGTGGTGGAGATCTCAGAGAATGGACAGGGAGTACGGCGGGCAGCACAGCACTTACTGTATATGCTTCTCCTATCGCTGCTAAAGGAGATCAATTAGCAAAAGATAATCTAAAAGATGGTTCAAAAAATGCAGCAACGAGAACAGTAACTCTAAGTTATAGAGATAGTGAGAAAAAAAAAAGTAAGCGCTGGTGTAGTGCAGGTTTCCACTGTAACCTTTCAGGGTAATTTTGAAGAAGAGATAATATCGACAGCAGATTCCAAAGATATTTTTTATGGCGCTATTACTGTTGGAACTGGAAATTACAGGGAATGGCAAGGTAAATACGCTGTTTTGAAAATTGATCTTGTTACAAACAACGCCATATTGCGCGTTTACAATGATTAAATCCAGCAACTTTTCCCAAAGGCAGAAGATTTGGCTCAACCTTTCTCAAAGGTTGAAAGAGTGCGTTTAAATATCAATAATCTATTTTATATTTTTTCTTTAGACAATATATAAAATGTCCAAAGATAGTTTTGCTCCTGGTGAACTAATAGGATTTATCCGGTTTGTTTTTGATGTTACCAAAAGTCGCAATTTGAATGCAACTCAGGCCTACGATGTCAGCTCAACTCAGATTGTTTTAGCTAGTTATCCAGCTACAGCTACTAAGAAATCTCCGGTTAAAAGTTTAGGGGTTAAAAAAAAACAATTTGATGAGGTTGGGTTTGATGAGGATGGGTTAATAGGTATAACTATTTCTCGTTATGGAAAAGCAGGCGGTGACCCCGTCCTAGTAAAAAACAAACTAACAAAGGCTGACATTCCCGCATTTATTAGTTCAGCAACTGTAAATTATTCCTTGGCATGCAAACAATTAGGACCTGAAAATGGCGAGAAACACACAAATAGTCAACTAGATTCTGTAATCTTTAATGGTAATCAAAGTGTCACTAGTGCATCTGATACTGATAATGCTACGGCTACTAAAGATATTTTTTATGGTTCTATTACTGTTGGAACTGGACTTTACAGGGAATGGCAAGGTAAATACGCTGTTTTGAAAGTTGATCTTGTTACAAACAACGCCATATTGCGTGTTTACAATGAATAAATCCAGCAACTTTTCAAAAAAGTTGCGCAAATCTACTTTTGAGAAAAGTAGAGCAAAAGGGTTTTGGCTCAACCTTTCTTAAAGGTTGAAAAGGTTGAAAAGGTAAATTTTATTATATAATATATAATTATGAAAGTATTATACAATAATTCAGAAATTAAAAAAGGTGTCTTTCTAACGACGTTACAAACGCGCCTCGAACCAAAAGTAGAATACACCGCAAAACCTAACACATTATACACTTTAATAATGCACGACCCGGACGCAGTTGTTGGAAATTATTTTCATTGGTTAGAAATAAATATACCTGGAAACGATATTAAAAACGGAGATGCGTTATTTGAATACAAAGGTCCAGCTCCACCGAAAGGAAGTGGTAAACATAGATATATTTTTTTATTGTACGAACAACCGGAGAGAATAA
>Ga0247841_10005529_pt1 | contig 20376 bp, 23 predicted proteins | sample LaCruzMarch2015__2_FD_192410 | JGI IMG/M metagenome (GOLD analysis project Ga0247841, IMG submission 192410) | Freshwater microbial communities from meromictic Lake La Cruz, Castile-La Mancha, Spain - LaCruzMarch2015_18m | ecosystem: Environmental > Aquatic > Freshwater > Lake | place: Spain... | reverse complement strand
TTCTATATTAATAATATCTAATACTTCAAGCATATAACCAATTGTTTGATTACAAAATATTTTATTAATCTTATTAAAAACATATTCTTTAATATTATCATCTAAATGACATGGAGGAATATCAATATTCTTTTGTAATACACATTCAGTAGTCATCTTCAACTTTACACAAAATAAACATAAAAAATCAATTTTAATAAAAATCTGATATTGATGATTGATTTACATTAATTCTACTTCCTGATGTATTATTTGAAGATACAAATACTTGATTTACAGGTGTAGAACCTTTAACATTTTTATTGTTCTTTAATAATTGTTTATTGACATTATCAATCTCTTGAATCTTATTTTGAACATACAATTGATTATTATTTGTTCTATTTTGATAGGTTTTAGTAATATTAAATGACGTAGACATTTTATTATAAAAAATTTTATTTTTAAATAATTAAATAAATTATAAAAGATGACTTCCATGCAAAGTACAAATACATATACTGATTATAATTTCATGTATGATGTTCCTGATTTAAAAGCAAATCAAACAGTATTTCAATTTAATAATGATACGATTTCTGGTTTTGTTCAAAATAATCCTGAATTCACTATATTCAATTATCTTTTAGACAAATCTCAACAAAATGTTAAATATGGTCAGATGAATGCCAATTTTACTTTTTTTATTGCAAGAGATGAAGATATTTTGAAATATTATAGTATGAATGACTTTTTAAACATGGATTTATATACTGCAAGACAAATTGTTTTATATTCAAGTATTCCAAAAATAATTAATCTAGATTCACTAATAAGATTAAATGATATGATTCAAGTTAATTCAAGAATTGATGATTCTTTTTTAACTATTGAAAATTTAAATGGGCCTATACATATCAATGGTTCTAGAATAACTGAATATAAAAAACTACAGAATGGTGTTATTTATGTTATAGATAAATTATTAGTTCCTCCTTCGTTTTATCAATAAATTTAATTGAATTATTTAATTAAATTTCGTAATATATTTATAATCTCTTAATTTCGAAAACAGCTTCAACTTGCACTAAAGGATTGGGATGTTTAGGACTATAATAATCTGGTTCAACAGGTACAAATAATTCTCCATTAGGTAAAAAGACGGAAAATACAAGATTTTCGTTAGGTTTGAATTTAATAGTTTGTATTGCACCTTGACCATCCAATTTAATAAATTGTGAAGTTAAAGGATTTGAAACATCAGTAGTTGGTGCAATAAATAAAGCTTTTTTTCCATCGGGATTATTACTATAGATTGAACAATTACTATGATTCATAGAAGAACCTGTTGTTGTTCCAAATTGAACATAAACGAAAGGATAAAAACTGATTCGAGCTCCATTTGTTAAAATTAAATTTGGTAAAACAATTGATAGTAATTTAACCTCATAACAAACTTGTTCTTGTTGACTTACAGTTGAACCATTATAACACAAAGGAGCAAAATTATCATAACTAAAAGGTAAAACTTCACAAATACCAGTTCCACCTAATGATAAACTAATAGATTTATCTAATAATGCACAATAAGGACCATATGTTCCTAAAGGACCTGAATAACCAGAAGAACCAAAATATTCTTTAATCATATAAATATTTTTGTCACTTGGCGCATCATTTAAACCAAAAGAAACTGGTCTTATATAAACATATTTATTATTCAATTGGTAAGGCGTGCAACAATCAGGAGATCTTGTTGATGTTCCCCAAGTTCCATCTTTATCTGGTAAACTTCCAAGTAGTTGTTCATTTGGATTAAAACAAATATAATTATTTCCTTTTGCTGCTCCAGTATATCCACCAACATAACAAGGAATATCTTTTCTAATTGAGAAAATATTAGGATAATATGTTCCTGTTCCGCTTGGGCCTGTTGAACTATAAGCACCAGTAACTCCAACTGGTCCAACAGCACAAGCACCAGTCATACCTGTTGGACCACTAACAGTTTTTGGATTAAAGAGAGAAGTATCAGTAAAAGGACTTTCTAATACTGCTACTTTTAAATCAGCTGTATATGCACTAATTTTTCTTCCTTCATTAGTAACTTCATTAAAAACAATATCACCAGTATAATATTGATTGTAAGGAGCAGGATTTTTTAAATCAAATATTCCTCCTGGTTGTAAATGAATAAAAGTTTTTAACCAAATAATCTTAAAATCATAATTTAAAATCTGAGACCAATCGAAAGTAAAATTATTATCTAAACTAACTTGATAAAAAGTTGGATTAGAAAGTTGAACAAAATCAGTAATTATTCTTTCTTCTACTACTAAATTATTTTTCAAAATTTGTAATAAACTTCCAGTAAAATAACCTGCAGGAAATCCATTTTCTGGAAAATTATATAAATTAATATCAAATGCTGCTCCGCTGAAATCTAAAACTGGATTGGCAGCAGTCCCTCCAATTTTACCAGCCACATTAGTAACATCATTACAAAAAGGAACACTTGGATCGATTATGATATAACAATCGTTAACAGACCAAACTGATGAAAAAGGCATATTCATAGTAATTGTTTGTGTGCTTGGTGTATAAGATGTAATAGTTCTAGTTTCATTAATAGTAGTATCAATTATTCTATAACCATTATACCAATTTACACCATTTACAAGACCGTTTGATGGAGCAGTATCTAATACAGGTGTAAATCTTGTGCTTCCTGAACCAAATATTTTTCCTCCTCCACCTGAAAAAGGGTACACTGAACTAGTCGCAGGTGTTGAAGATGCAAAATTTAATTTAAAAGTATAACAAGGAAATGCATTAATAACAGGATCGTAAGCAGTAGAAGCAGTATTTTTTAAACCACTTTCTTCAATAGGAATTTCAAAGTAAGATACTAAAGGATATCTTGTTCGATTTCTTCTAGCACTAAATACTTCTATATATCTTTTGTTGGACATTTTTATAATAGTCTATATTTTATTTAAGTAATAAATTTCTATTTATTATAATAAATGAGTTATTGCAGTTATTCAAGATTATACCAAAATTGTAATGGAGATCTCACAGCACCTACTAGTTCTACAAGATATTTAATGCCAACTTTTAAAGGATATAATTATCCTTCTATAACTTTGGATCCTAATGATGAACAACTAGCAGGTATTACATATCAAAATACTTCTTTACCTGAAAATGTAGAGTATAGATATGTTAACAAAGAAAATTATCAAATTTCATCCAAACCTTTTAATGAAATTTGTCCTAAAAATGAAAAATCAGAAACTTGTGAATTAGATGATGAGGGAAAATCATTATGCGGGTCTGGTGAACTTTATTCTATCTTAGATCCTCGTTTTAATCTTAGAGAATGTGCCAAAAATATGATCTTGTTAGAAGATCATTTATTTCATAAAGGTAAGAGATGTAAAGATTGTATTTTGAAACATCTGTTAACTATTGAGGGGTTTTTGGAAGAAGCTATCACACTTGATAAAAATCAAGAATATCTTCAACAAACACAAGAGACAATAGATAATTTTAGAGATTTATTTAAAAAAATCAGTAAAAAAATTAAAGATGCAACACTGACAGATAAAGATTGTTGTGAATTGGCGCAAAATATAAGAAAATTAAGAAAACCCCTATGTCAAACATATGCAACTTTTATTTAAAAAATCAAAGTATTAATAAATTCATTTAATTTATTAATATCGAGAAGATATGGAACCTATTTTATTTCTAGTTTTTTTATTTTTCTTTTTCAAAAATTAAAAGCTTTATTAGAAGTTTTTAGAAAATTGTAAAAATTTTTTAATTCTAAAGTCTTTTGATGTAGACATTAAATGTAAAATAAAAATATCTTTTGGATTTGATTCATAAGGATAAGTTGAATTTATCTCTTGTGTTTCAGTTATATATACATTTTGAGGTAAATTAAAACTTGAATGATTCCATATTTCATAAAAAAATTCTTGTTCATGTGGGAACTTACTTTTATAAATACTTTGAATTCCTCCATTATACCAATATGTAAAAAATTTTCTAGACCAATCACAATTTTTTACTAAAATTGTGCCTGAATTTATTAATTTACCTCCCATAGGTTTATCACTGGCCATAATTAAATTATATTTTTTATATTTTTCAATAATATTTTCTAATCTGATATCATGATTATTAAATATAGCATCAGAATCAATGTAAAATATCCAATCATACACATCTTGATATTCATGTAATAATATTTCTAATAATCTAATCTTATTCCAAGTTATATGAACGTCTTTATTTTCTATTAATTTATTGGCTTCATTTTCAATACAAATAGAATATCCATGTTTCATACAATAAATTTTATTTATTTTAGAAGATAGACTAGCATAATCTTCAATATTTTTATCATAACTCATAACTATAAGAATTTTCATTTTATTAATAACCTGATTTATAAAATTCATTTCTTAGCTTTGTTAGTAAAATTCCTAAATGATTTTTTCCTCTATCTCCGCCATCTCCCCAAAAAGAATCAAATCTATTATGATTAACAATTGGTCTAAATCCAGTACATAATAATTTATTTTTTATATCATCATTTTGATTAAACTTTGACTTTAAAATTTTATACATGTTTTCAATCTTTTTTTCATCTTCAATATTACCATGTGTTTCTAAATACTGTTCTCCAATATATTTAGCCACTCTTGGATTTTTACTATTTTTGAGTTTGTCGATATATTCTTTATCATAAGGATTTCTTAAAGCATAATAAGCAGATTCAGAATTAGGAAAAATTCCAACACCTGGAATATCCACTTTATGATCAGAAAAATTACTTAATCCATTTTTTTCAGAGTTCTTATAACATTTTGAAAAATAAAGAGGTGAAAAAATTTTTTTTAAATAAAACCTTTGATTACGACTATTAGGAAAAATTTTATTTTTCCATTTATCTTTAAGTATTTTTCTTTTTGAATGTGAATCTGATACAATATCTATGGCTTCATCAGGTGAAATATCTTCTAATCTACAAAGAAGACATGCAGACACCATAGCTGATCTTCCATGACCACCTTTACAATGAATGTAAATTTTTGAACTTTTAATTTCATTAATATAATTGTCTAAGAATAAGATTAACAAAACAAAATTATAATTATCATCTGGAATGTCTCTGTCAATTATTGGAAATTTTATTATATCATACTTACTCCTATAGTCGAATAAATTTTCTTCTTCTGTTGTTAAATTAACAAAAAGTTTTACATTGTAATTTTCTAAATCTTCAATATCTTTTTGAGTTGGATAAGCTCCAAATAAACATCTATCTTTATAAAAATAATTAGACTTGTCCATTAAATATATTTATATATATTTAAATTTAAACTTTTAATCAATTTTTTTATAATTATATATAATAAAAATGTCAAGAACTAATTATGCTAGAATCAAAAATTTCGGTTGTTCAACAGTTTCTCCTAACTATTATTCAGCTTGTTTAGATAATACTGTTGATGCAGGTTTTTTAATGGGTGCTGATCCTCAAACTTGGAATTCAAGATCACAAGAATGTCAAAGTCTTTTATCTCAACATGTAGCTGAAAATTCAAAACAGAGTAATCAATTTGATGCTATCAGTATAGCTGCTATAAATTTACAAGGACAAGGATTTCCTAATCCTATTGCCAATTGTACATCTAATTTATCTAATGTTGGAGGTTTTATTAAAGATCAAAATTATGGTTCTCAAATTTTAGATAATGCTGGATGGATGAAATATTGTGCTTTCGACAATGCAAATGTAAACATGATAAATGTTAATCCTAATGATCCAAGTTCTCCTCTTGTTCCTCTTATGAGAGGAATTAATATAAAATCATTATGTACTGTTGACCCTAAGACCATAGATAAAGATCCTTTAATGAATGCGCTTTTACAAAATCCCCAAGATCACGTAGGATTATTACAAAATATAAAATATAATACACCTAATCTCCAAGGCACTAAGTTGGGAAATTTTTACAAAGTAAATAATAATTATTTTAATAATTTGTAAATATAAAATAGATGTATGCAATAGCTAGATTTGAAAAAAATATGCCACATAATAAATTAGGTATATATGGTAATGTTTTATTTTATCAAAAAGGTGAAGGAGAAAACACCTTAATTAAATTCACTTTTTCAGGTTTAAAACCTAGAGCCATTCATGCTATACATATTCATGAATTTTCAGACTTTTCAAAAGGTTGTATGAGTGCAGGTGGGCATTACAATCCTTTTTGTTCTACTCATGGGTGTATTTATATATCAGGAAAAAATAGACATGTTGGAGATTTAATTAATAATATTATTGCTGATGATAATGGAAATGTTAGTTATGAATATATAGATGATTTAGTCTCTCTATACACTCCTTATTCTGTCATTAATCGTTCAGTTGTAATTCATGAAAACATAGATGATTTAGGTTTAGGAGAAAATATAGAAAGTTTAAAAACTGGAAATGCTGGAGGTAGAGTTGCTTGTTCTAAAATAGAAAGAATTTGAATTTAAATTTTTAAAATTTAAATTTAATACATAAAACTATATTTTTTATAAGTATTTTGATTTTGATTATTTTTTAAGGAAGAAAAAGATTCTTTATTTGAATCATTGTTTTTAAAACTTCTAAAGTTAAAATTAGGGAGATAATCATCATCATCATTTTTAAAAGTTCTTGAAGTTGAAGAAGAATTATTATCACTTTTTTCTGTTTTATTTTGAGAAAAATTTTGTAAAATACTATTTTTATTTTGTAAAAACTTATAAACTAAATATCCTATAATACCAAATAATGCAATATAAAAAATAATTTTCCAATTAAATTTGTTGCTTGTATCAATTCCTTGAGGAGGCATTCCTTGAGACATTCCTTGAGGCATTCCTTGAGGCATTCCTTGAGGCATTCCTTGAGACATTCCTTGAGGCATTCCTTGAGGCATTCCTTGAGGAGGTAAAGCTTGAGAAGTCATTCCTTGAGGAGGTAAAGCTTGAGAATTTACTTTTGGTAATTCTCTTAATTTTATACTTAAATCAATATTATTAGGACTATCTGCTTTTACAACACAAAAATAATTTTGATATACATTATCAGTAACTTTAACATAATCTTTATAATTTTTTAAGATTTTATTATATGGTATATCAGATAAATTATCTAATTGAGTTTGATTTAAGATGGCAACATAAATTGGCTCGTTTGAATTTTGACAAATAATCTCAATTTCAGCTTCAAAATTTGTAGCTGTTTTATTAATATCAATTAAAGTTTTTGTTTTAGATATTTGATGTTGAGATTTTATTTCTTCGATTTGCATTTTAATTAATTTGTTTTAATTTTTTTAAATAATTTTTGTTTAAAATAATAATACTATTATAAAATGGTAATAAAAAAGGATATTATATATCCTATTTTTATAGAATGTTTAAATTTCTGTGAAAATAAGTTTTGGTTATCAATATTTGAAGATTTAGCTTATGGAAAGAGTCCACATGGGACATTTATTCACAAAAATTTTTTTTGTTGTAATTACAAAGGAAAAGAATTTAGTTATAAAATAGAAGAAATTGAGCCTAAAAATATATATTCAGATATTTTTAATCTTTTAACAAAAAGATTAAAAATTTTATCTGAAGAAGATAGAAAAAATCAAATTTTAGATTTTATAAAAATTGAAAACGAATTGAATGAACAAAAATATGACAAATGGTCTTCAATTAAAAAGAAAAGCACAAAAGACTGTCTAATTGAAAATTTTATAATTGAAAAAAAGAAATGTTTTGATTTAAACGATAAACAGACAAAAATTTTACAAAAACAAATTAATCTTGGGATAATCTTTAAAACTATTTCACATAAAGATATAATTTTAAAAGATGGAAGAATTGAAAAAATAAATGATTTAGATTTTTTTAAAAAAGATTTTAAAATAAATCGTGATTTAATAAAATCTGATGAAACAGAAAATTATACTGAACAAACAATAGAAATATATAAACTATCAGATATATATAAAAAATATTTTTTTAACTATGAAACTACTACTGATTAATATTTTTCCATAATCTAGAATATCTTATGATATCTTCAATCTTAAAATCTTTTTCATTTTTTAAAATATTCTTTTCAACTTTTTTAAGTTTATCTTCAAGTATATTTTTATTTTTATCAAGACAATAATAACTAATTAATAAACAAGCTGAATTTTTATAATTAGGATAAGTTAATGAATAATAAGAATTTCTTACATATCCAAGTTGTTCATTATTTAATTTTAAAAATTCATTATACTTTTGAATAGATATTTCTAAAAGTGTTTTGAAATATTCATCTGATTCAACCTGTTTTTGTAATCTTTGTAATTTTTTAGCTTCAACACTTATACCTCCTATTTCTCCTTTGGCAAAACCAGATCTTTCAAAAGCTTTTACTTCAGCTTGAAACTGGGGTTCATCGTATTCAAAATCACTTAAGTCTCCATCTCCTCCATATTCATTAAAATCTCCAATATCTTCAATTAATTCATCATCCATTTATTTAATATTTTATAATATAATTTAAAATATTAATTTTAAATTAAAAATGGACGACTCAATTTTAATGTCTTTTAAAGCTTTAACATCATTTGTTAAAGATTTAAATGATGTTTTTGGTAAGAGACAAAAATCTTTAGCACTATATGCTAGATTAATTGAAAAAACAGGTATTGTTCATGAAAAACCTATTGAAAAGCACTTGGAATCTTTTAAAGCATTTTGTATTTATAATAGAGATGCAATTTCTTCACAAAACAAAAAATTATTAAACAATCCTAAAATTTCTTATAATGATCGAGTATTTATTGATATGTCTCATATTTTCAGTCTATGTGAAAATGATTCTGACACTACAGATACTATTTGGAAACATATTTTAACAATCTCAGCTTTATTAGATCCTACTAGTAATGCCAAAAAAATTTTAAAGGATAATATTGAAAAAAATAAAAACAATGGAAATGATTCTAAAGAAGAAGAATTTATTTCATCTTTAATTGATAAAGTTGAACAATCTATCGATCCTACAAAAGTTTCTGATAACCCAATGCAAGCTATTTCAAGTATGATGTCATCTGGTGTTATTACAGATTTGATTGGTAATATGCAATCTGGATTATCAAGTGGAGATTTAAATTTAGGCAGATTAATGTCTACTGTTCAAGGAATGATGACAAAAATGGGTGGACCAAGTATGGAAAATATGAATTCTCCTATGCCTGGAATGCCTGGAATGCCTGATTTAAGTATGATGATGAATATGCTAGGAGGTATGAATATGCCCAATTTACCTCAATTACCTGATAATGATAAAAAAGAATAAATTTCAATTTATAAATTTAAACTTATAAATTGATTCAAAAATCAAATAATTTAGGAAATTTTAAATCGTATTGTTTAACAGCTTTTTTGAATAAATTTAAATAATTTAATATTATAATAAGCATCATAAATAAATTTACTACTAAAGCATACCAAAAACCTGTTAACTTATATTTTGAATAAAAAAAAGTAACATTACCAAATGTCCAAAACAGTGCAAATATTATATATAATGTTAAACCATCTGCAGCTCTTTGTAAAGTTTCTTGATCTTTAGTAACTGAAATTAAACAAAATTTATTTGACATCTCAACAGAACCTATAATTGATTGAATTGTTGCAAATAAAAAAACTTGACCAATTAGCCTTGTATTAATCATTTTAATACAATACAATATATAAATTTTAAAGATATTTATAATTATAAAATGTCTAACAAAGAAATTAGAAGAATTTATCCAATACGTAAATCAAGAGCTAAATGGTTTATTAGATTATTTGCTTATCATAATTGTGAATCTCACAAAAACAATTTAATTGAGAATAAAGAAAATTGTCAAAAAGATAGACAAATAGAAGATTCATTTATTGCATTACATAATTTTGATATTAATAACCCCAAAGGATACAATGGCAAATTAATTAATCCTGAACAAATAGTTGTTCCAGATCAAAAGATTAATATTATATTTGATTATCCTTTATTAAATTCTACTTCAATTTCAGTATCTACAAAAAATGTTAATGGATTTACATTAAAAGAACTTATAAATAAGGTAAAAAAACTATATCAATATATATATGAAGAAGAAACAAAAACTGCAAGTGAAAAAACTTATCAATTAGAAAAATTATGTTTAGATTGTATTTTCGATAAAAAAACTTTAAATAATCATGTCTCAAAAATTAAAACAAATACAGAAGAAGAATGCCCTATTTGTTATACAAATTTTGATTTTGATGAAGAGATAGGATTATTGAGATGTGGTCATAGATATCATTTTAAATGTATAACAGAATGGATTAATTTTGACGGGAAAAATTGTCCTCTATGTAGAACTAATATAAAACATTGTCAAGAATGTAATGGTAAACTTTTGATAAATTATAGCTATACAGGCAAAGTAATTCCAATTGAAGATAGAGGAATTATTTTAAATAGAAACTTAACGGATGGAAAATATGGAATTTATGGACATGATTTTGAAGATTTATATCTTGAAGGTTTTTGGTATGATAATAAGAATAAAAATTTAAGACTTTTTGTAGGAGTCTAATCATTTAATTTTGTTTAATTAAATGATTAATATTTTAGTTATATATAAAAACATTACAAATTATTAAATATATTTACTCTTCATCTTCTAACAATTCTTCTTCTTCTTCTTTTTGAACTTTCACTTTTCTTCCTCTCTTTGGTTTTTCATCTTCTTTTTTAGGTTTCTCTTCTTCGGCTTTAGCTTTTTTTCCTCTTTTGGGTTTTTCATCTTTTTTAGATTGTTTTGATTTTGTTTGTTTTTTGGGTTTCTTTTCTTCAGGTTCTTCTTCAGCTTCTTCCTCCTCGACTTCAGGTTCTTCTTCAGCTTCTTCTTCCTCCTCAACTTCAGGTTCTTCTTCAGCTTCTTCCTCCTCGACTTCAGGTTCTTCTTCAGCTTTCTTTTTTCCTTTTTGTTTTTTAGGCTTTTCTTCTTCGTCTTCAGATTGTGCCTTCAATTCTGCGTTCATATCCTTTGATCTTTGATTGTATTCATCTTTTTCTTCTTGAGAAAGTTCTTTCCATTGTCTTCCAAGTTCTTTGGTAATTTCTGTGGTTTTCATTTCAGGATTTTCGCTCTTTATTTCTTCTCTCTTATCTTGACAAAAGATAATATATCCAGAAGGTGCTCTCTTGGCTTTTGACTTTTTCTTTCCCTTCTTTTCAAATCCTTCACTTGGAACATATTCATTCATTTCTTCTTCATATCTCTCCTTGTCTTTACCGGCTTCATCAACATATTTTTTCTTCTGTTTATCATTCAAAGATTGCCACATTTCTCCAAGCTTTGAGGTAATCTGTGTGGCTTTCATTTCAGGATTTTTCTTTTTAATTTCATCTCTTTTGGCTCCACAAAAGATAATATAAGATGATTTAGGTCTTTTAGGAGCAGCAGGATCTTTTTCTTTTTTGTTTTTACCTTTAGTTGAAGACTCTTTAGGAATCAACTTCTTAATAGAATCTTGTTTTAAGAAGTTTGCAAGAAGTTCATCTTGAGACATTTCATTATCGTTCAAAGGAGTCTCAAAATCCACACCAATTTCATTATTTACATATTCCACAAACATATTCAATAATTCCATCATATTCTTATTCATCTTGTTCATTTTTCCACTCATTTCCACCGATATTTCTGTATTTTTGATTAAAAAAATCAATTTTATTATAACTTATCTACAACATAAAAAAGAAGGACATTTACATTTAGTCACTAATAAAGTAGTTTGTAATAAAGAGATAGAAGAATCAATTAATCTTAAGATTAAATCTTGTTGATTATTATCATTTTTTATTATCTCTAATTTAACTAGAGATATAGTAATAATTTTTAATACTAAAGCAATATCCTTCTTAGTTATATTTTTCAAATTTTTATACTCTATATTAAATATATCAGTTAATATCTTTATGATTATTGGAATATCATATAAATCAATCTTATTATCACTTATAATTTCTTTCAAACTTTCAACAATATTTTTTAAAGGTGATAAAAATTTTACATTATTGTTGGTTAAAATCAAAATAACTTTATTAATATTATCTTTAGTAGACTCATCTATGCTCATTTTCAAAACATTTTGTAAAATATTATCAACTTCTTTTGTGGTCGTTAAAAGTTGAAACAAATCAGTATATATATTCATTATTTGAGGTTTATCTAATTTTTCTTCATGTAGCACCAACTGTTCGGATCTTGATATTTCAACTTTATTTTCTAATTCATTGGACATTTTTATTTATAAAAAAATACAAATTATTTAAAAATTCTTATTATTATATAAAATGAAAAACGTTTACTACTTAGAAGATTCCGATTTTGATTTCAGTAATACCGATGGAGCCAAACTTGTTGGTTTTGAAAAATTAGGAATGTCTAACAAACCTGCTTTAATTCTTATTTACGCTTCATGGTGTGGACACTGCAAAACTTTAAAACCTAAATATGAAGAATTTGCAGCTATGATGAAACAAATGGGAGAACCAGTATACATTTGTGTCATCCAAGCTGATGGTGAACAACCAGGTCAAAAAGAACTTTCTAAAAAGCTTCGTCAAATTTCAAAAGATTTTCAAGGATTTCCTGATGTTTATTTGTTTAAAAATGGAAAATTACATAAAAGATTTGAAGACCAAAGAACAGCTGAAGCCTTGATGGGATTTTGTAAACAACATGCTTAAATTTTAAATATATTTTTTTTAAATATATTTAAATAAATGTCTGGTTGTAAACCTCAATTTACTAAAAAGTATTTATCAAGACCATCACCCAATTTTCCTGCCAATAAGTGCAGAGGACAATCTTTAGTTGGAAATGATGGAGTTAATATGTATATGTCTAAAAAAGCATCTAATGGTGTTTACAGATGGGTAAAACTTAAAAAAGAACCCATTTCTAAAATTCTTGAAGAAACAGAAAATAGACGAAAAAGAATCAAGTCAAGAAAGCCTAAAAAGACTTCAGTCAAGTCAAGAAAGCCTAAAAAGACTTCAGTAAAGTCAAGAAAGCCTAAAAAGACTTCAGTAAAGTCAAGAAAACCTAGAAAGACTTCAGTAAAGTCAAGAAAACCTAGAAAAGCTTCTATTAAATCAAGAAAGTCTAAAAAGACTTCAGTCAAGTCAAGAAAGCCTAAAAAGACTTCTGTTAAATCAAGAAAACCTAGAAAGACTTCTGTCAAGTCAAGAAAACTCTATAAAAAAAAACAACCAAATTAAAACATAAAATGTTTAAGGATGAAGAAGATGAAAAATATGTTGAAATTAAATTTGAGTGTAAATCGGAAGAATTTATTCAAATATTATATCAGATATTGAGACAAGGTAGAAATAATAATTGTTTTACTGAAGGAGCTTTTGTTATATCAGATGAAAATGGTAAAGTTTTTAAATTATTAACAAAAACTTGTTTAGATGATACAGTAAAAGATAAAATACAGTTTGATAATAATTACAGATCTTCATTTTTAGGTGTAATTAGTCACGATTCTTTTTTAAAATCCAGTGAATTTGATAAAGAAAATGTTAAATTACATAACAATTTCTTTATTGATAATGGACTTTTAGCTCAAGGTTATACTTATAATACATACAAACAATTTGAAAATTCAATAAAAGATAAAAAACATAAAGCCAAATCTCTTCAATTTTTATGTAATCCAATATGTAATGAACAAAAAGAAAGAGAAGAATGTATTGAAGCTAGAAGAAATACAAAGAGTGTTATTTTATTTTATCCTTTCGTTGTGGAAAAAAATATGGGAATGGGTTTTAAAGAATATAAGCAATATTTATATCTTAAATTAGAGGCACATCCACATATAAGTATTGCACATGGAAAAGAAGCAATATATGCTTATACAACTCCTGTTTTTGATGATGAAAGTGGTTTTGATAGAAGAAGAGAAAGATTTGCAGCAGGAAAAGGAGAACAAAAATACAAACAAAATTTAAGAATAAAAGACTTGCATTTTTATAAAGAATTTTATAATATGAATAGAAATGATTTAGAATTAGAATTTTATGATAATTTTGTTCGTGCTAATGATGAATTTTATGTTCCACAAAGAATGACAAATGATATTATAAGTAAATTAAGTTGATATCTTATTCCAAGTTGGAATATTAAATATTTCATCTGAATACCATCTATGTTTAATAGGTTTATAGTAAACTTGTGAAAAGAAACCAAAAATACCAATCATCCAAGAAAATGTGCCAGCACTTAATATAATATGTTTACAAGTTGAACCAAACATAATAGTTTGGACTTCCTCTTCATTAAAAATATTAAGATTGTATTTATTAATTAATTTTTGACAAATATCATGATTTATAGAATCACTTGATATGTATCCTTTATCAAACTTCAAATTTTGTAAAATATTATCAAAATATTCAAAATTGTGATTGTTCTCTTGAAAATGTGAAACATCTCCTAATCTAATATGTATAAATACATCATTATTATTATTGTATCTTTCTTTGTATACATTATGTTCAATTATTCTTTTTTTATTTTCATTTTCGTTTAAAAAGTTATAAAGATAATTTGCGAATTTGTCAGTTTGACAATAAGAAGAATATAATGAAAAATTTTTTTCTAATTTTTTATCTTCATTAATATATTGAAAAAAAGTTTGATCATTTAAAGTTATTACATCATTGTAATTTTTTTCACCTTCAAACAAATTGATTCCTAATCTTAAAATTTTATGTTTATAAGGACCATAAAGAAATTTAGTATTATTTTTACCTGCAATAAAACTACAAGCCAAGTCTCTAAAAAAATGATTAGCAAATCTTCCTGCTGCTTGAGAATTGTCATTAAAATAAGATCCTCCATCTAATATTTTATTTCTCATAACATTATCGATATCAATAATATTATTGTTAGTGTATCTCACTTTATTTCTGTTATGAACTTTCATTTTAATATAAAATAAATTTTTAAAATTGAATTAATTTTAAAAATAATGCTTAATATTCAAATATGTCTCAAAATAAAGTATTTACATATCAATGGCACTTTGAAGAAGTAGACGAAATCACTGTTATACATATATTCGGTCTCAATGAAAATAATGAATCAGTATATCTTAAAATCACAGATTTTACCCCTTATATTTATCTTGAATTGCCTTCAAATATTAAATGGGATCAAATGACTGTAAAACTTTTATCTAATTATCTTGATAATCAAATGAAATATCAAAAACCAATTAAAAAATGTTTAATGTATAAGAAAAGATTGTATTATGCTCATAAAGATGAAAAATTTAATGATATTCAATTTCCATATCTATTCTTAACATTTGCAAAACAATCAGAAATTAAAGCTTTATCTTATCTTGTTAGAAAAAATATTTACATTCCTGGTTTAGGATCTCTAAAATTAAAAATTCATGAATCTGATGCCAATCCTATATTACAACTTACTTGTATTAGAGATATTCCAACTGCTGGTTGGATTCAATTTAAAGGTAAAAAAATCGAAGGAGATGATAAAGAAAGTCTTTGTGATAATGAATATAACGTTCCTTATAAAAGTTTATCTAAATTCGAATCTGACTCTACTGTAAGACCTTTGTTAATGGGTATGGATATTGAAGTAAACAGTAGTAATCCTAACGTAATGCCAGATCCCAAAAAACCTCAAGATAAAGTATTTCAAATCTCATGTGTTTTTGGTAGACAAGGAAGTGATGAAAGTACTTATGAAAAATATATTTTAAGTCTTGGAAAACCAGACCAAAAAACTACCGGAGATGATATAAAAATTTTATGTTATAAAACTGAAGGAGATTTGTTAGAGGGATATGTAGATTTAATTAAAGAAAAAAATCCTCAAATAATTATCGGATATAATATTTTTAAGTTCGATATTCCTTACATGATAGATCGTTCACATCTTACTTCGACTACACGTAAATTTTATCAACAAGGTTTTATTGACGGTAAAGCAGGAACAGAAAAGATGATTAAATGGACTAGTTCTGCGTATGGTAATCAAGAATTTAAATTTCTTGATTGTGAAGGAAGATTATTTGTAGATTTGTTTCCTTTAATTCAAAGAGATTATAAATTTGATGTATATAACTTAAAATATGTTTCTACTTATTTCTTAGGAAGTACAAAAGAAGATTTATCTCCCAAAGGAATTTTCAAATGTTATAGAGATTTTACTCCAAAATCACTCGGTGTTGTTGCTAAATATTGTATTAAAGATAGTTTATTAGTAGTTCAACTTTTTGAGAAAATCCAAACTTGGATCGGTCTTTGTGAAATGGCCAAAACTTGTAATATTCCTATTTTTTATACTTATACTCAAGGTCAACAAATTAAAATTTATTCCCAAGTTTATAAGAAATGTTTAAACGAAAATTACGTAGTTGAAAAGGATGGTTATATTGCAAAAGAAAGTGATAGATATACTGGTGCTTATGTATTTGATCCAGTTCCTGGTTTATATGATAATATTGTTTCCTTTGACTTTTCTTCACTTTATCCTACCACAATTATTGCTTATAATATTGATTACACTACTTTAGTTTTAGATGAAAATATTCCTGATGAGAAATGTCATATTTTTAAATGGGAAGATCATTACGGTTGCTCTTGTGATAACAGTGTAAGAAAGGTTAAAATTAAAAAAGAAGATATAATGTGTGAGAAAAGATATTTTCGTTTTCTTAAAGAACCTAAAGGTGTCATTCCTACACTTCTTGAAAATCTTTTAGGAGCCAGAAAGAAAACTAATAAACAGATTTCAGAAATTAGTGAAAAATTAAAAACTGAAAAAATAACAGAAAAAGAACAGATTGAATTAAAGACTTTAATTACAGTTTTAGATAAGAGACAATTAGCTTATAAAGTTTCAGCAAACAGTATGTATGGTGCTATGGGTGTAAGAAGAGGATATCTACCTTTTATTCCTGGAGCAATGTGTACAACTGCTAAAGGTAGAGAAAGTATTGAAAAAGCGGCTCAACATCTTCAAAATGTTCACAAAGCCAAATTAGTCTATGGAGATTCATGCACTGGAGACACTCCTATTATTTTAAATGATAATGAACAAATCAAATTCCAAACTTTTAAAGACTTTAAAGAAGATGAATGGATTAATTATAAAGAATTCAAAGATATTGATGGTTATAATGAAGCTAAAAATATTGGATTAATAGATAAAAAAATAAAAAAACTGGATTTAAATTCTAAATTAACTGATAAACAACAAATTGATTTACATGCTAAAAATATAAAAATTTGGACTCATAAAGGTTGGGCCAAAATAAACAGAGTAATTAGACATCATACGGATAAAAAAATTTATCGTGTTTTAACTCATACTGGATGTGTTGATGTTACAGAAGACCACAGTCTTCTTGATTTAAATTGTAATGAAATAAAACCTATTGATTGTAAATTAGGAACTGAATTATTACATAGTCACCCTTCGTTATACTTAAAAAACGAAGACTTAATCTCACTTGAAGAATCTTTTATTCTTGGATTCTTTGTAGGAGATGGTTCTTGTGGGAGATATGAATGTAAATCAGGTCTAAAATATTCATGGGGTCTTAATAATAAAGATTTAGAAATTTTGAATAAATGTAAAGAATATCTCGAAAAGATTTATAAAAGACCTTTTAAAATTTTAGACACTATTGAATCTTCAAATGTATATAAATTAGTTCCAACACGAGAAATAAAAGATTTAGTATTAAAATACAGGGAATTATGTTATGATAATAATAAAGCTAAAATAGTTCCTAATATTATATTGAATAGTAATGAAAAAATTAAAAGAAGTTTTTTGGAAGGTTTATATGCTTCTGATGGTTGTAGAAAAGATACTGAAAAAATCGGATGCTATAGAATAGATACAAAAAATAAAATTACTGCTCAAACATACTATTATTTATTAAAAAGTTTAGGATATAATGTTTCGATTAATGATAGAACTGATAAAAATAACATTTTTAGATTGAATTGGACATATAAGAAACAAAGAAAAAATCCTAATGCTATTAAAAAAATATATCTACTACACTCAGAATATAATGATTATGTCTATGATATTGAAACTGAATACGGAGTCTTTCATGCTGGTATTGGAAATATGATTATTAAAAACACTGACTCCACATATGTTTACTTTCCAGAAGTAAAAGGAGCTCGAAATTTATGGAATCATTCTTTGAACGTTGAACAAGAAGTAAGTTCATTATTCCCTAGACCAATGAAACTTGCTTTTGAAGAAAAGATTTATTGGAGATATTTTATTCTTACTAAAAAAAGATATATGGCATTAAAATGCGATCTTGATGACAAAGTTGTAAAAGTGAAAAATAAAGAAACAGGTGAATTAGAAGATGATATTTTTAAAAGAGGTGTTTTACTTGCTAGAAGAGATAATAGTAAATGGATGCAAGAAGTTTATAAAGATTTGATTATGAAAGTTTTTTATCGTGAAAATAAGAGTGACGTTCTTAATTTTATTGTTGATAAAATTAATGAACTTTTTTACTTTAAGTATTCATTCAAAAATTTTGTAATTACAAAATCAACTAAGAATAAAGAAGATTATAAAGTAAAAGAATTAACTACTGATCCAAAGAAAAGAGAAAAAAGATTGAAAGATTTAAATTGTACGGAAGAAGAATATAATTTAAAAGCTTTACCAGCTCATATTCAACTAGCTGAAAAAATAAAAAGAAGAGGTAAGAGAATAGATTCTGGAACTAGATTAGAATATTTAGTAACTATGAATGGAGGTTGGGATGGAAAATTATTTGATAAGATAGAAGATTTAGAATATTATAAAGAACATTCAGATTTACTGCGTATAGATTATCTATATTATCTTCATCTTTCTATTAATCCTCTAGATGAAGCAATTAAAGTTGCATATAATATTGAAGGATTTGTTGAAAAACAATATAAATTAAGATTAATAAAACATAAACTTTGTAAAAGGATTGAAAATGCAGGTAAATCTAAAATTAATATTATTGAATAAATTTTAAATTATTTATTATTTAAAATTTATAAGAATTAAGTAAATATGCCTTTAATATTTAAAAAATTATCAGCTGATGATTATCATAAAAATTATTTAAATTTAGTTCAATCATATGATGAAGTATCATATGATAGTTTTAAAAAATATCTTGAAAATATCTCTTCTAATATAAACATTTATGTTATAGAATATAATGAAAAAATTATAGGAAGTATGTCTTTGAGAATAGAGTTAAAATTAAATGAAAAAGTATCTTATATCGAAGACTTAAAGGTAGATGAAAAATATAGTCATAAGGGTATTAAAGATAAATTGATAGGTCTAGCCATATATAAATCACATAAGAAAAAATGCCAAAGAATTATGATTCTAGTTAATGATGAAGATATTGAATGTCTAAACAATAAAGGATTTACAGAAGAAAATTTAAAATGTTTTACTTTTAAATTAGACTAAAATTAGCTTTTTTAAGTTCTTCTTTAAAATACTCTTTATCTACTTCATTTTCAATAAATAAAGCATATATTTCTAAAAATCTTTTTTCATCCTTTAAAATATCTTCTAATAATTTTATATTTTTATCAAGGTCTATTTTATCTAATTTATAATATTGTTTTAAAATATTAATAATAGATTGATTTCTCTTTAAAAAACTTTTTAAAATTTTCTTATTATCATCAAGACTTAACAAATTATTATTAATATAATATTTAATTAACAATAGATTAAAATAAATTCGATAGATTAATCCTTCGAATTTAAATTTTTCACTTTGAATAACAAATTCAAAAGGTGTAATCTCTTTATTAAGTAATTTTCTAATTAATATTTCATTTAATTGAGTAATATGTCTAAAATTATTTTTTTGTTGAACAATTTGAGATAATTTAGTTAGTTTTCCTTTAAAAACTTTATAATTATTATCAATGTGATTTTTAATATAAATATTAATTGCTCCGTTATATGTAATTCCATCCTTATTATAAATATCTTTTAAATCTATTTTTATAGGAACAAAATTAGTCTTTTGATGCCATTTAGAAAAAATATAATTTGATTTTAAGATATCATAAAAGTTATCTAATGGATATTCATCTTTTCCACTTTTAATGATACTTTTTAAATATTGGATATCATTCAAAGACATAGAATCATCTAATTCTTTTGTAGGGAGAGTCATATTTTATATAATAATATTTAATATTAAATT
>Ga0247841_10005527_pt1 | contig 20382 bp, 26 predicted proteins | sample LaCruzMarch2015__2_FD_192410 | JGI IMG/M metagenome (GOLD analysis project Ga0247841, IMG submission 192410) | Freshwater microbial communities from meromictic Lake La Cruz, Castile-La Mancha, Spain - LaCruzMarch2015_18m | ecosystem: Environmental > Aquatic > Freshwater > Lake | place: Spain... | reverse complement strand
ATGCTTTGTTTTCTGTTGTTTTTATGTTTCTCTTTCCGAAAAGCTTTCTGAAGTAAGCATCCATTGGAGTGATTTCGCTCATTTTATTCCTCCCTTTCCAGAATGAACATCATCAAGGATTATCTTTCCAAGGTCTGCTCCATGCAGGTATTCTTTTCCTTGAACATTGAATATCTTGACAAGAGGATATGCCTCTTCCCTTGTCTCTTCAGTATCATTCATTCCAATCCTTATTAGATACGCTCTTGATCCTTTCTGAGCCTTGTCGTTAAGGTATTGAAGGACTTCATCTCTATTTGAAATCTGATCATCTGTGATTAAGATATAATCTGCTTTCTCTCTGTTTGTCTTACTCATTTTTCCAAGGTCTACTCTTGTTGCATCCCCGCTTTTGAATCTCAAAAGTTCATTTAATACAATATCTTTATCATCAGAAAAGCCTTGCATTACTGTTCTGTCTGAAAATCTTCCTACCGCCACTTCTGATTTATTTGCAAGATATTCTCTTGCGACAGCATAGCTTCCAAGGACCGCATTGGAGATGCATTCTTTTGGATTTGGCATGCTTCCGCTATCATCAAGAAGAAGGACAAGGTCTGGAGTCGCCTCTGAATTTCCATGGTATTTTATTGGCTTTTTGACTATCTTCTTTGTTATTCCCGGAAGGATCTTTCCGTTTGAGCTGAATGGGTCCATGCTCAGAATTTCATCTCCTGCTTCGAATTCACTGTATCCTGCAGGATATATCCCTCTCTTGGTTTCAAGAGGAATTCCTTTGATTTTGACATCATAGCCTGAGGCAAGGCTTTCATAGATAAATCTGTCTGCAAAACTTTCAGGATTGTCATTTGAAGATCCTCCTGGCCTGTTCTTGCTCTTCATCTTATCTTTGACTTCCTCGAGTATTTCTTTTGCTTCCTGTGGTTTTAATTCTCCTGCTTCAATCATTCCTCTCACCGCATCTCTTATCTGGTCTTCAGAATAATCTTTCATGGTTGGAGCATTTGAGAATGTCGGATTTGAGCCTTTCCCTTCTTTTTTGTCCTGATCCATCAGAGGTTTTATGATAGAATAAAATCTGTTGAGATCTCTTATGTTTTGGGAATCGCTTGATTTGACAAATTCTGGAACTCCTTCATTCATGTTGAGGAATCTTATCTTGGCCATGCTCTCTGCGGCATTTTTTATATTCTCTTCTGGATTTTGCATTCCAAAATCCAATCCTGTCTGATTCTGATAGAACAAAAGAATGGCTTTTTCAACATTGGATTCTGGCTTCATTGCCTTGTATACTTCTGGAATCTTTGTGGCATTCTTTGAAGCAATGATTCTTAGATTGTTGTTTATGTCATCATAAAACTGTCTGGCCGTTTCTCCATTCTCCCTGCCTTTCATGGCCTGCCCTTCTCTTATCACTCTCTCAAGGCAGTATGGATGGAAAAGGAAATGTCCTACTTCATGGTCAAGCAATGCTTCTACGCTGTCTTCTTCCTTCATTCCTTTTTCTTTCAAGGATTCTACGAATTTCGTTCCGACCATTATCTTGAACGTTTTCATGTCTATTGCAGCAGTGGGAATTTTATCATCCGAGACCACCTTCTGGATAGGAACATATCCAAAATCATCCTTTACTTTTCTAAAGGCATTTTGAATTATGTCATCAAGAGTCATTTTCTACTCCCAATTTTTTGCGAAGCGCCTTCGGCGCAGGGGAATACCCCGAGATTGTCGCCCGAGCTATCTGGCACGTCGTCGTAGCAGCTGAGGCCCGCATTGTCAGAGCCCACGTAGAACCAGGCGACCCTTCCTGAATGTTCTGGACACCAGAATTTGATGTTCTCTCCTTGTTCATAGCTTTGACTCTTTGATTTTGAAACTGGAAGTCCTTGACTGTTAAAATCAAAATTAACATAGCAGTCTTCCATCACGCATTTTTCCAAGGGCTGTTCTGATTTTGCTATGAGCTTTTTGTTTTCAATCCTGTGATCTGAAAGAAGGTAAAGTCCATCTTTTTTCTTTTCAAACTTGGCGTCAAGCCATTCTGCTCTCCAATCTCCTGTCTTCAGAATGTCATCAAGGATTGTTTCTGCTTCATCTCTATCTTCATGGTCATTCTTTAGATAATTCAGATATTCTGTGAAATGATAGATTGATGGCATGAATTTGTTGTCTTTCTGGAGGATTTCATGAGTTTGATTCCATGTTTTTCCTTTCAATGTTCTTTCTTTCGCAATGTAGAGATTTATTGAAGGAACATAGATGAAACCATCCATCTCAGGAACATTTGGCATATTGGATTTTCTTTCCTCTTCCAATCTTCTCATGTTTTCCAATGCTTTGTTTTCTGTTGTTTTTATGTTTCTCTTTCCGAAAAGCTTTCTGAAGTAAGCATCCATTGGAGTGATTTCGCTCATTTTATTCCTCCTTGCTCATTCTGCCCATGCTCTGGGCTTTCTTGACAAGTGGGCTATTCGAAGAGGCATACTTCTTGGCGAAATCTCCAAGAGTTCCTTCCTGAACCGATTTATAGAAATCATGAAGCATCTGCCTGTTTTTGAGATAACCTTGCTCTTTGTCATTCATATATTGTTTTACAAAGTCTCTTGCTCTCTGCATCTGCATGGAATTAAGATTATGATCATCCACATCCACTTTGAATTTGTCTGAGAATTCTGTCCTATGGTTCAACACATAAGGCAAAACCTGCATCATTGTCTCAACTGATACTGCTTCCTCCCCTTTCATGAAGCTGAGAAGCTTGGCATATTCAGGAGCCGCCCTGTTCTGAGGTCTAACACTGAGATTATTGTTCACTTTTCCAGTGAGCATCTCCTTGGCATGATTTGACTCATTTGTCTTAAGGTAACTATTAAGGCTGTCAAACAATGAATCAAGATATATTGAAGCGTCTTTTGTCATCTTCTGGGTCTCGCATATCCTTCCAACAAGATACATATCATCTTTAGTCAAAGCCAATCCATTGAGTCTTTCCTCAAACTTTTTTGAAAGACCCTTTATCTTTTCCATTTTCTGACTGTAATCTATCTTTTCATCATTGATTACTTCACTCATCTCCTGGCTTATTGCTCTGTCTGAAAGAAGAGCTTGTTTGCTTTTGATATTTGGGGATTGAAGAATGTCTTCAAGATTTGAAAAATATTTCTTTCTCATTTCAATGGCCTCATTGTCATTCTTTGGCATTGAAGCAGTATATTCTTCATCCAATGACTTGAGTCTTGCTCTTTGCTTTTCAGTCAAATCTTCAAGATGTATATCTCCTCTGATGTATGATCCGAGGAATACTGGGGGCTGAACTTCAACGCTTATGTCAAATCTATCGATTATAGGCGGGATCAAATCAGTGTTTCCGCCATCCTTATAATTTGCAGTTGCAAAGAAAGGCATCTTTGGCTGGACTATGTTCTGATTAAGATATATAAAATCCCCTGTTTCAACGCATCCAAGAAGATTTGTCTGGGTTCCCTCAGGGATTCTGTTGATTTCATCGATTATCTTAGATGAGGGGGTCTGTGCGAAAGTGCTGAATATGACCTTCTCATGGTCTTTAAGCTTTGAGAAATCCAGTCTTCCAATAATCTTTTCCTCAGTGAGGAAAGGATGCCCCTGAATCATTCCCTGATGGACGAATTCAATAGGCAGTCTGTAAATCAAAGAGGATACTGCTTCAGAAGTGGATGTCTTTCCAAGACCGTAGTTTCCTGAAGTCAATTGATTTTTCTTAAGCAATCCGGTCATTATGCTCATTAAGGCGACATCATTGTAAGGTCTTCCTGCATTGAGGTTTGGAGAATTGACATAATAGCTTGAGGAGATATAATCGTGCATATCTGAGATCTTCTGTCTCAATTTGTCTTTTATATTGGTATTATTTGCCATTCTGTTCCCCCTTCAAGAATTTAGTTAAACTATACTCCAGAATATGAGATTTGCTTCTGAACAATCCATCTTCAAGCATCTTCTCTATCTGCTCAATCTTCTCCTCATCGATTGTTATGCTCAATTTTTGTTTCATCTTATTTTTCCGCGCCTTGAAGCAGTTCATGCTACTTTTAGGCTGAATATAGTATGTCATCCTTCTATTTAAACCTTTCGTTTTGTTATCACTATATAGTGATATTAATAAAATAGAATGAGAAAATTTCTATCCACTGCAAATCGACAAAGTTTATAAACTCCGACGCTATTTATTATTTAATCATCGGCAAAACCAATGAAAAATTGATATTGCAAAGATGCCTTCTGGGTGCCGTTTCCGGCAGATGCATTGGGTTCTGATTCGTATGCACTAACTTTTTTGTCAACTTAAATGTCAACAAAAAAGAAATAGTATCTACTGATCAACAGCAACGATAAATAGATGATTTTATATACTTCTCCGACGATAATACAATAATAGGCACAAAAAAGTCTAGGTGCATAAGGATTAGAACCCAGGTTCCGGCAGATGCATGGACCACCATTTTCCGACGCTGAACCACTATTTCTCGACGATGTAATGGAACCAAGGTGCCTGGAATCTCCCTTGACAATCAACCTTCCTTCTGAACAGGACTCCTTGAGGATTGTCGGAGAGAATTATATCAATAGAGAATAGGGGTCAGAAAACACGCAAAAAGAACTACTTGAGATATAATTCGAAATAGGCTTCCTTTCCAGCCTTTGACTGCAGATATTGCACAACTCTTCTTGATGCTACTCTTGCTTCTTCTTCCCTTTCAAGCTGGCCTGTTTCCATTTTACGCCCTATTTCAGCACCATAAGACAAAGCGGTTGAATAGATCTTAAGTACAGCAGTATACAATTCTTTCTGCTTTTGCTCTGGCATATCTTTTGCTAAACATTCTAGCAAGGTTATTTCTTCCAAATCAGGTTTTTCGGAGGTCATGGGAATTGGGATTCGCCATGGTTTTTAAGCATTCCTCTTCTCGAGAACAGGGGTCAGAAAACCATTAAATCAGAAGAATTTCTTTAAAGATTTATGTCTAAAAGTTTGAATATTTTATCTAATTCTACTGAAGATAAATCTTTGAATACTTCTCCCTCAAAAATCTGACATTTCTTGTATAGTTCATCAAAGAGTTCTCTTGGGTGCAGATGAAAATGTAAATGATTCACCTTTAGTCTATCTTGCTTTTGAAAGGGCCTATAATTCTGCCTTATATCACATCCAGAAGCAACTTTGCTCAAGATTTTTTCTTGAAATTCTATAATTGTTTTGAATAATTCTTCCTGCTCATCTTTATTCAAATCAGAAATCTTTTCAACATGTCTTTTTGGAATAACTAAGAGATGCCCCGGCATAAGACAAGGATTGCTAAAAATAACTCGAATGGAGTTTCCATCTTTCAAAATCCTAGTTTTTTCTAAATTAATATTACAAAAAGGACAGTCCATATCTTACTGAATTTTATAATTGTATAAAAAGTTATCGCTAAGTTCTAATTGTAGTTCACTCAGAAATTCCATCCTGTACGAACAGGCGGATGGTGACAGCTCAAGCAGATAGATACCTTTTATGCTCTTTAAAGTACCTCTTGAAAAACCAATGCAAGAATGGGGAGTTATCTCCCTTAACCTGGCTTCTTTCCAAGGAAGTATAATAGCTATTTCTTTTCTCATAGGAAATGTCAATCATGGGGTATCCGTGCTTATGGAGCACAAAATTCATCATCAACCTTGAAATTCTTCCATTGCCATCTCCGAAAGGGTGTATGGTCACAAATTTCAGATGAACTAATGCGGCCAATTCTACGGGATTCAATTTGTCCTTGTTTTTATTGTACCATTCAAAAAATTCATGAAGCAGAACTTCCATCTCTGAAGGCAATGGAGGCATAAACTTGCTTCCACTAATCTGTACCTGATGGCCTCTTATCTTCCCAGCAATATCCTTCTTTGTTGATTCGAGAAGTTTTTTGTTCCAGTAGGTCACTATCTGCAATGAGAGGTCTTTCTTGTAATCAAGCATTTCATAAAACAAGGCTTTATGAGCTTCTGCTTCTTTTACATCATTTATTGGCTTCTGAGTGGGAGTTATTCCTCTTTCAAGCAAGTTAGCCGTCTCTCTTAGGGTCAGCTTGGACCCCTCTATCCTCTGAGTGTTATAAGTAAACTTGACTGCAAAGCTCTCTTGTTCTTTCTTTCTTGCAGAAGGAGGCATGATCCTCTGATCTTTGGCATAGGCCTTCTTTATCCTTTCAAAATCAAGAAACCATTTCTCTTTGTATAGATCAAAAATGAATGCTTTCTTTACTTCTTCGATATCTTTAGGAATCTCTTTCCCAAGGTACTTCTCTTTTTTAGATACTTTATCGCCTTCCCTTATGCTATGCTCTAAGTAGTAATAATCCTGTCCACCAGATACTTTCTTTTTGATTACAACCATGAAATATCTTACCTCTACATATATATAAATCTTTTGTTTATTGAATAAATGTAGGGGTAAAGAATCAGATATTAATTTAGTTCACTCAGAAATTCCATCCTGTACAGACGGGCGGACGGGGCACTTACCCATCCTGGAACTTTAGAGTGATCTGCTCGCACCCAAAGAGTACCCATTAATTATCACTGATTCTCCATCGCTGTTTGCGTTTAAAAGGATTGTCGAGATTAAGTCTATAGATGAAAAATTTAAATATAGGCATATACCTATAAGGAGATGTGGATTGTAAAACTGATTGTTCCTTACATGGAAGACTCGTTATTGAGTAATCTTGCCAAGAAATATAAAATTAGTTTAATAGGCTATCCTATTTCTGCTACAGTTAAAAAAGAAGGAGTTTATGTTGTTATTTCTGGCTTTGTTCAAGGAGAAGATAAAAATGTTAGGGGATTCATCACAGAAGCTAAAAAAGACAGATCAGTAATAAATCTTGAATTCAAAAATAATTTTATTATTGCGCATGTAAAGTTAGATATTGCAAATAAATACCTATTTCGGCCAGGAATTTTCCATATAAAACCTGCCATTATCAATAATAATGGAGATTATATTTTTGAGCTGGGATCATGGGATAAGAAAAAACTGACTAAATTGGCAGAAGTTTATTGCAAGGCCTTTCATGGTGATTTGGCTTACATAAAAGAAAAGACTGGTGTGAATGTGCAAGCAATTAATGTCTATCCAAGCCTGACAGATAAACAAAAAAAATGCCTGCAAACGGCAATTAACAACCATTATTACGATTTTCCTAGAAAGATTACATTAAAGGAATTAGCGAAAGTCTCCAACATCTCATATTCTACCTACCAATTTCATCTGCAGAATGCTGAGAAGAAGATCATCCCCTTTCTTAATTCACTAATATAGGCATATGCCTATAAAAAGTAGTTATATAGAAATAGTTTCTTTGAAAGTCAATTGAAACAGGTTAAAATGAACAAAGACATATCTAAAATAAATCTTTCTCTTGTTAAGAAACGACTATCCGAAGTGCCTACAAGAAAGATTATTGTTGGTCTGTTCTCTTTAAACGTCATCGGGAAGTATGATCATGAACAATTTAATAAATTATCGAGAAAGCACGAAATCGACAGGTGGAGTGATTACTTAAGATATATTGAGACAAAAGATGGAAATTGGGTTGCATTGGTGGATGCTCATGCCAGAATAACATCTGAAGTTATTCACTCTGGTGCTGAATATGTCCAAGAAGACGATAAATATATCTATATAAGATATACAACAGACTCCAATTTTGAGTTCAAAATTAGAAAAGAAGATATTAGATACGATGCGATATTAGCTGCCGAATATCGTCAACATGGGTGCTTTGTGGCAACTGCATGTGCGGAACATAAAGGTTTGTCAGATAATTGCTTTGAACTAGAAACATTGAGAGGATTAAGAGACAATTTTATGCTAAAGACCAGAGAAGGAATAGAATTGGTAAATGAATATTATCAAAAAGCCCCCTTCCTGGTTGAGCTGGTAAAAAATCATCCAAAATCTAGTCAGCTATTCTCTTGGAGTTTTGAAAAAATCAATCAAGCTGTTGAGCTGACAACCCAGGGAAGATATGGGGCTGCGGTGAACCACTATAAAAGAACGGTGCTTGAATTGGAAAATTTAGTGCAAAAGTAGTTCACGCTGGAATTCCATCATGTACGAACGGGCGGACAGGGCATACCTACATTTTGTTAGGGTTTCCGGCGGAGATGTGATATATTTTGTAATTTTAAAGAGTACAAGATTCATACAGGTCTTTTATTAAGGGTGGTGTGGAAGTTTTATCATGGAAGAAACAATTAAGCCTGTAGAGCCTGATGAGATTATAAGAAGGCTTGATCTTCTCGTAAAATTCTTCAAAGGCCATGAATGGATCCCAAAATCTAATGATGAAAAAGAATGCTCAGATACACTTGATGATAGAGAGCGATGTATTCGAAAGCCTAAAAAATCAAGCAGATAAAAATAAGATTTCTTTATCCGAAATTTGCAGGCAAAAGCTGAGACAAAATCATCAGCTTGATCGAATCGAAATTCTCATCGGAAAAGTAGATGAAAAACTATCTATCTTCTGAAAATCGACAAAGTTTATAAACTCCGACGCTATTTATTATTTAATCATCGGCAAAACCAATGAAAAATTGATATTGCAAAGATGCCTTCTGGGTGCCGTTTCCGGCAGATGCATAAACCACCATTTACCGACGCTGAACCACTATTTCTCGACGATGTAATGGAACCAAGGTTCCCTTGACAATCAACCTTCCTTTCTTTGCCAAGTCGGTATCCGGGTTCGAATCATCACCAGGGACATGGAATTAGATTTCTACGCTCGACCTTGCCATCTACCATGACTAACAGAATTCAAAATTTATCTTTTGTAGCCGAATTTTTTGTCATATTCCGGATGATCCACTATATCTAGAACGAATGCGATTATCTCAATCTCATTATTATTTGTCAAAGAATAAAGCATCCTCCAAAAAGTTGGGAGTTCTACTCTAAAAAGATTAGTTATGGAATATTTTTGTTTGTATTCTTCTGGAATAAGTGTCTTAGCGATGGGATTCCCATAATGAATATTTGATTTGATCAATTCTATCTTCTGATTAACTGCCTTGAGAATCATTCTTGATTGTTTGTTGGATTCTGCCTCGGCATTAAGTTTTTTGTAAACTTCTTCAGCTTCAGGAGATAAAATGATCTTTACGTTTTTCATAACTCCATCCCCTGCATTATTGCTCTTTTTAGATTTGGATTGTTATTCTCGATCCAAGTTATTCCTTTTAGGGTTACTGCGATTTTATTGCTTCTTTCAAGGTATTCAAGAATAACCATTAGAGTTATATGATTCACCTGTCTTGGCAGCCTTCTTTTCAATTCCGCTATGCTTATGACACTTTCATCCATCTTCTTTAGAGTATCTTCTACCATTATGACAGTATTCAGAGTAGGCCAATGAACTTGCCTTTGTTCAGTTTTATGTATCTTTGACATTTTGATATTATTTAGTTATTAACTTATAACTATCTACTACGAACTAGTATTTAAATATTTCTCTTTTAGGATTTTACAAGATATTTTTGAATTTGAGATTATGAGTAAGAAGTTGGTCGTCTGGTAAGGGAAGTTGATCGTCAAGAAACCGTAGGTTTCTTACAGGTTCGAATCGCCACCAGCGCATACGATGACTCGACCGAAACCAAACATTTAATAATTCTCAAAAAGCAATTATTTAAAGAGGGATTGAGCCTCAGACTCTAATTCTGGGAAAATTGAAACATGGCAACAATAAAAATTCCGGAAACCGGAGAACAATTTCAGGATGATCCACATGAGAAATATTTTAACGCGCTAGTTAAATATTTCAAAGAAAGAGATCAATCTATAAATTCTTATTATACCCGAAAGAAGGAGAATCTGCTGGGAAGGGGAATTCATCGAACAATTATAAAATGTAGGGATATTTTGGATAAAAAGGTGGCAGATGTCCATTCAAAATGGCACTTGGATGATGAATATTACACCGGAGTTAAGATATTTGCAGACATGCCCCAGGAAGAACTGGATGATCTTGTTAGCAAGGAGCTCCTAGGTATTGGAATAACTACTATGGATGCTTCAGATTTTGAAAATTTCTTTAAAATTCCTTCAAGAGAATATAGCCGATCAATAGATTATAAGGTGTCAAAGGTAAAAAAACTAACATTTCCAAAGAGATCTTCCCCTTCCATCATGGGCTATGATCCAAGGTTTGGAACCGAGTTTATTGCAAAAATTACTGCAACAATCATAAATGATCCTACCACAGTGGAGCTGAGAGGGAATACTGAGTATTCTTACTCTGACAACAATAAAACAAAAGCTTTCAACGAGTTCAATCATTTAACATTTTATGTTCCAAATATCCGTAAGATTACTCGAGACCAAATTATGCTTATTAAAAATGTTAAAAAGGACTTGTTAAACTATTCTAAATTAAATGTTATAGATCCAAAAATTCTTTGTGTAAAATAAGTCAACATTAATGTTAACATTCTCCTCATATAAATGTCAACAAAAATGTAATGGACCAAGGTCCCTTGACAATCAACCTCCTTTCTTTGACCAGACGGTAAAAACTCTTTAAAGATGAATTAGAAGCAGAGTATAGTCTCGATATTACCCCTAGCCATTTTTGTTATATAATTACATGCCCCAATTAAGTCAGAATCATTAACCCTCACATAGATTTTGTTTCCATCATAATACCTAACATCGGCCAATGCCTGCTTTACAGTTCTTGTGATTGGAACATTCTTCCCTTCTTTCCAAAAGGCGCGTGAGAATATGCTTCCTTTGCCATGCACCCATTTTGTGTCCGGAACAGTGGTGAGATTAACAATGTAAAAATTATCTTGTTTGTTTATTATGTGAATACCTTGATATTTTTTATTAATTTTACCATAAAGATAACTTGCGATCTCGCTCCTTGTCTGCTTACCCTCTTTCCGGATTTTGGGGGTTTCTTGGTCTTCTTGTCCAGGGAACAAAATAAGAAGTTCCTCAGCAGCCGTTAGATCTGTCAAGCCCGTTAGATTATGAGTCATATTCTTGACATAAAGATTTATTATTTAAACCTATTTAGTTCCTCCAAATGTGCCTTCTGGGTGCCGTTCCGGCAGATGCATGTAAACTTCTTTTCTTAAGAATTCTTTTTGCAAGAAGTTTAATCAAGAAATATTGGTAAAGGGAAAGTGATTGTTAGAAGAACCGTAGGTTTTCTACATTCTCGACGCTGATTTTTGCCAAACGGTATCTGAGTTCGAGTTACCACCAGGGATCTGGAATCCGAGTTCTATGCTCGACCTTGCTACCGACCAAAACCACCAAAATCCCAATGTTTTCCGAACGCAATAATGCTTAAAAAGGAACAGAAGGTGACTCTAAAAGGAAATAAAATGTCAGATATGATGACGGATTTTTATAGGGACCAGGAGAGAAATTCTCTTGAGAAGGGTTATTTGCAATGCCTTTGGGACTACCTAAAAAGCAGTACTCCAAAGAATTTTTCCAAATTAGAAAAGGCTGCCTTGGAAACCGATGGGGTTCAAAGAGGATTACAGGGGGGTCAAACAAATTATTCTGAAGGTTTAAAGGAAAAGGTTGAAAAATTAAAACAAGGTGACAAAAAAGAATGGAATAAATTTCTAAATATCTTTGAAGCAAATACTGAAGGAAGTAAATGGTATGGCAAATTCAAAGAGTTATATTCTCTAAAATATGACCCTTCTTTCTCAGCTTAATTTTTTAAGATTCTATGTGTTAATAGAATAGTGTAACAAAAATATTTCCGTTGCCACCGACCGAAAGCCCATGTCTTCTGAACGCAATAATGCTTAAAAAGTCCTCAACAGATTCCAGATTATGAAAGCGCTTATTAATGGATCCCAAATGCGAGATTTAGAATATCTTGCGCACCATACTCAGGTCGAATTTCCTAGAATGCTTGAGTCTGATGAATGCGAAGACCTTCTAATGCACTCTGCAAAAAATATTGGATGCCGTCTAACCTACGAAATCAATAGGCAAAGGATTGTTGGCACTTGGGTTCCAGAGCACATCAAAATGAAAGGCTCAGGATTGTGGGTCCCAAATACTAAAGAATTCAGAATAGATGGTGATTTCAACAATGGTTCCAACCAACTGAGTTTTGTCATCCTGTCCACAAATGTTGGACCTAACCGCAAGACATATGGCAAGGCAGAAGATCTGCATTTCGAATTTGAGCGTCCAGTATATGAATACAAAGAGTGTGGATTAGAAAAAGACCTCTACCTAATGGGGCGCCTAATTAAGGGAATGGAAAACTATTTTTCTAGAAAGATAAAACAACATTAATGTCAACATAAATGTCAACAAAAAAGAAATAGTATCTACTGATTAACAGCGACGCAAAACAGATGATTTTATATACTTTGTCGACGATATAATCCTAAGGGGCACAAAAAGGTCGAGGTGCATTTGGATTAGAACACTGGTCCCGGCAGATGCATAACAAAAATGTCAACATTTTTGTTGACATTAGTTTCACTAGGGGATTTTTAAGGTCCTCCTGGCAGAAACAGATATTTGTGCTCTTGATATTTAGCCTTATTTAGAATCATCAACTAAAACACTGTCATTTTTTACAGTACTTATGATATCTATTAAGGTGCTTCTTTCATCAAGCTTTTGTTTAGCAAGATCTTCTGATCCAATTTTCTTGTAAACAGCAGCATTGTGTTCACAATTGGCAATTCCCCAACCTGCAACTTTTTCAAGTGCATTTACAGCGTTTTGTCTTCCAGAGCCATATCCTTTGCCATAACCTTGGTTTGCACCAATGAAATAACCTCCGGTAAGACTCCCAAAAGCAATACAGGCTCCAATTGCGTATTTTGCTATTTTATTCATTTTATTTCCTCCTTTCATCATCTCATAACTTATGATTTTTGGATACTTTTTCTAGGAAACCCAAGTATTTAAACCTTGCTATTTGTTACTACTATTACGTAACATAATATAGCCTGTCCTCATCCAAAAAACAACATTTTTGTTAACTTTTTTGTCAACAAAAATGTAAGGAAAGGTCCCTGGACAATCAACCTCCTTTCTTTTTTGATCAAATCCTGATTTTCTTTCGTTAACGTTTCTTTCTAAGAAAGGTTAATTTTCAATTACATACGTTTATATAGTGACATTGGGCAGAATTAATATGGGAGAATTTAGATCAGATAGTCGAGGAAGATCCGGCGGAGGATTCGGAGGCGGTAGAGGAGGCTTCGGAGGAGGCAGATCTAGCGGTGGATACGGCGGAAGATCAAGCCAGTTTGGAAGACCGGGCGGAAGAAGTTTCGGATTGAGAGACGGCCCAAGAGAGATGCATGATGTTATATGTTCAAAATGTAATTCTAAATGTCAAGTTCCATTCAAACCAACAGGAAACAAGCCAGTTCTTTGCAGTGACTGCTTCAGAAAGGAAGGCGGCGGAAGAGACAGAGACAGTGGAAGATCATTTTCAAGAAACGATTCAGGTTCCTCGGGACCATCCTCAGAGCAGATGAATCAGATAAATGCAAAGCTTGACAGAATAATCAAGGTATTGCAGGAACTCGAGATTGATTCCGGTGAAGATGATGAAGAAGCGGAAGTTGAGGAAGCTGCAGAAGAAGTGGCAGATGAGTTAGAGAACGCAGAAAAAGTAGCAAAAGATTCAGAAGAAGTTCAGTAAATTCTTAGTTAATTAATTTTAAACATCAAACGTATTTTCTATCCCATTTATTATTGTCACTCCATAGTGGTCAAAGGAGAAAGATTTATAAACCCCCCAACATCAGGAATAATATGGAAACATTAATGGAAAACACAAGAAAGGTCATCGACCTTATTGAAAGTCAAATCATTGAATTCGGACTCGCCAAGATTGTTGCCGCAGACAGATTGGCAAAAGGAAACTATGAGACGACTTCCAACGCAGGAGCATATGCAAAAAGAAAAGCCAATGAATTGACATTTCAAGATGCAGTTTACTCCGAAGTTATCTAGAATTTAGATTTTTTCTAATTTTTAATTTTAACAACCAATAGAGTCAACTCTCTGCAATAATCTATTTAAACAATAATTTTGAACATTCTCCATGACCAAATCCAATCCCACTCTTGAGAAGTTCAGGCTCATGGCAAACTATGATTCTAGCAAGATGTCCTCCCAGGATCTCGGCAGAAGGATAAATGAGATAGACTATCATGCCCGAAGTAAAGATTCCAAGATGATTGAATCTGTATGCAGAAAGGGAGGAAAGGGATTGATGCTTGCTGGAATACTCTCCCTAACAATCCCCCTATATCAAAGCTATCGTCAACCCCTGGATGAAGCAAAATACAAAAAAGTGATAGTGGCCGGCTTTGGTCTTGCCTACATCGGACTGGGATTGTATAACCTTCGAAGAAAAGAATGGGACCAGTTTGAAAATAATTCTAAGTAGAAAATAATCGATCGTCGTTCTAAAAGGGGAATGTATGAAGAACCGTGGGTATTGTAAGGGAAATGTATGAGAAACCGTAGGTGTCTTATAGGCTCAAGGTCGAACAATGTTCGAGTCCCTTGGCACATTAGAAAGGGAGATGAATGAAGAACCGTAGGTTCTTTATAGGCCCAAGGGGAATCGAACCCCTCCCTGGTCGGTGTAAACGACCCGTCGTAACCGCTGGACTATGGGCCTATAAAATTCTCACAGTTATGTTATTTAAAAAGTAATCGGAGCGACATATTTATATAAGATATATTCGATTATCTTAATATAATGGAAGAGGCCCTAAAGAATGCAGAATCCCTAATGAAAGGGAATGTTCCAAATATTTCTAAGGAAGATCAGGAAAAAAGGAAGAAAGAGGCTGAAAAGGCCCGAAAGGAGATAGAACAGCTCAAGGAAAAGCTCGAATCCTTCAAGAAGACCATGGTGAAGAAGTTTCCATTCATTTCCTCAATATCCATAATCCCTCCTGAGGCTGCCAAGATTTTTGAAGAGGAAGGATCAAAGGATGAAAAGGAAAAGATGATTCATCTCTACATCCTCATTCCCGATGAGAATCAAAAAGATTATGCTAAGATTAAAACTGAAGCAATCAAACTCGTTCAAGATATCAAGCCAAGAATCTGGATCAATCTTTCTCCAGTAAAAGATCTTTGGGAAACATGCTATGATGGGAAGAATGAAATGGTGGATGCCATCGCCATGTCCATGCCCCTCTATGACAACGGCCTTCTTGGATCGCTTAGAGTGGCAAACATCCACAAGATAATGTGCCTGAGAAAATTCGAAGATTATATTGTGAGCTATGTGATTGCAGGATCACTCGTAAGGGGAGAGGCAACTCCGACATCCGATGTTGATGTCTACATCATTGTCAATGACACCGATGTCAAAAGAATGACTAGAATAGAGCTCAGAGAAAAACTAAAACAAATAATCTACAACTATGTTGTCGAAGCCGGAGAGGCCGCAGGGGTTGAAAACAAGCTGTCTCCGCAAATCTATCTTCTCACAGAATTCTGGGAAGGAATAAGAGATTCCGTTCCAGTCTTTTTCACATTCGTAAGAGACGGCGTTCCGCTTTATGACAGAGGAACATTCATGCCATGGAAGCTTCTTCTCAAGATGGGAAAGATCACAGGAACTCCAGAAGCCATTGAGAGATTCCTATCCTCCGGAGAAAAGGTCGGAGAGATAGTGAAGAGAAAGCTTGTTGAAATGGCAACGGAAGACATCTATTGGTCTGTGCTCACTCCAAGCCAGGGAGCATTAATGGTCTATGGCCTCGCTCCTCCAACCCACAAGGAAACCGTTGAGATGATGAGAAAGGTTTTCTATGAGAAAGAAAAGCTTCTTGAAAAGAAATATGTGGACTTCCTGGAACATGTGGTAATTGATATTTACAAAGCCTATGAGCATGGAAAATTCAAAAGCATAACTGGAAAGGAGATGGATGAGCTTGTCAAGAACACAGAAGATTACATCAAGAGACTAAGAGTGCTTGTTGAAGAAATAGGGAAGAGATCTTCAGAAAAGATCGTAGTCCGACTCTATGACAGTGTGATCTCTTTGCTAACTCCCCTTATAGGAAAGGCATCTGATAAGCTGCTCGCTGAAAAATTCAAGAAGGAATTCGTTGACAGCGGAAAAATCCCTTCAAGTTACTTCAAGATCCTGGAAAGCCTGTTCAAGGCAAAGAAAGAATTCACAGAGAAAAAAGCAGACAAGCTCAACAGGCACGATGTTGACAGAATAAGAAAGGAAGCCCAGCAGCTAATAACTCTTCTTGTGGAATATTCCCAGAGAGCGCATTTCATGGGACTTGAGAAAATGAAATTTAAAATAATGATTGATGGGAAGGAAGGGGACATGTTCCTTCTGGGCCATAGGGCATTTGTCATTCAGGATCTAAAGCAGCAGCCCCCAGAGGTCAAGATGATTGATCTTGAAAAGAATATCATCCTTAAATCAACAATGGAAGAGCTTGAGGAGGCCATGAAAAAGCCTTTAAAGTCCAAAATCACACTTAATACCATAAAGACAATAGAAAGTCTTCTTGGAAAGAAGATAGAGCTTTTGTTATAAAAACAAAATGGGAAAAGCCAAATATATTATACTTGGAATTCTGGGAGCAATCCTTCTACTCGCAATAGTCGGAGGAGCATATGTCTACATGAACTTCTTCAAGGCATCGCCACTCGCACTGCTTGTAATTGAATCTGGAAACGTCCAATACAAAACCGAAACAGGAGACTGGAAAGCCGCATCAAACAACATGAAGCTCAGTCAGGGAGATTCCGTAAAAACCTTGGAAAATTCTCTTGCCAATATCATCTTTTCAGATTCAGTGCTGAGAATGGATTCCTCAACTGAAGTAACAATCAGTAATCTAAACAAAGAAAGCGTTTCAGTGATGCAAACCCTTGGAAGAACATGGTCAAGAGTTTTAAAGATTTCAGGAATATCGAGCTATGAAGTAACCACTCCAAATGCCATCGCATCCGTAAGGGGAACAGGATTTGCAGTCATCTTCAGTGAGAATGGTACAGAAATTAAAGTAGTTGATGGCATAGTCAATGCAAGCTCCTCCAATGGATCAATAAATGTAAATGCAAATCAAGAAATAATAATCATAAAAGGGAATGAAACCCTCACCATTGAAGATCTTACAATGGATGATTGGATCACGCTTAACAAAAACCTTGATGAGGAACATAAAAAAGAACTGAAGCAGGAAATACTAAACAAATATGGAAGCATAATCAACATGGCCAAGAGCCAATTTGGCCTGACCGATGCAGAGATGGATGACATATTCGAGCAATGGGTCTCCGGAAAGATAAGCGTCAAGGAGAAGATAGCCGATGGAACCATCCCTTCAAGCTTTGCAAACCTTATTCCAGAACAGTTCAAAAGATACTAAGTCCTTATTTTAATATAAAATGGCAAGCATAAACGTTCTAAAGAACAAGTTTCTTTTCTGCATTGCCTCTGCGATAATCATCTCCGTTCTTGTGTCCTCACTTTTTGTCCTTGGATTCATGAAGCCCGTTTCCGAAAGGATATCCGATGCTATCTATGATGAAAGCAAGCCTTTCTCAGAAATAAAGATCATAGCCATTAATGACAAAAGCATTCAGGAAATAGGAAGATGGCCATGGTCCCGTGATGTTTTTGACAAAGCATTAATCAGACTAGAAAATGCCAAGGCCATCGGGGTAGATGTTTCGTTCCTTGAACCAGAAAGCAACCAGACCGACTCTCTTTTGCAATCCCGATTGGACTCATTGAATGGAAAGATTGTTCTTGTCTCAGAATGCTCAGAATTTTCAGACTCCCAATGCTCAAAATGGATGAAGCCGATATTCAACGTTGAAACCGCTGCCGCAAATGTTTTCGATGAGAATGGAATAACCCGTGCCGTTCCCGCAACCGTTGACGGGCTTCCAAGCTTCTCAAGATGGATTTCACAAAAATATCTTAATAACAATCTGAGCCTGGATGAGAAGAGCTACATAAGATTCTCAAAATTCGACAAGATGTCATTCTCAGACCTCCTTAATTCCACAGAAGATTTCAGTGGAAAAATTGTCCTCATTGGAGCAACGGCAAATAATCTCCATGATTTCAGAGAAACTCCCATTGGGACTATTTCGGGAGTGGAAGTGCATGCCTCGGCCATCCAAACAATGGTCACAAACTCATTCCTGGAAAAGCAAAGCAGATCCTCAATAGTCATTTGGATCTTCGCCCTTTCAGCAATAATCTCCCTTCTGCTTTGGAAATTCAAGATTTCCACTGCCACAATCTCCTCATTCATTGTCCTCATGGCCTATCCTCTGGTAGCGATACTCAAATTTAATTCAGGAACAGTCTACAGCCTTCTCTATCCCATGCTTGCGATTGTTCTGACCTATTTCCTGATAATAGGAGTGTACTATCTCATAGAATCCCGGCAGAGAAAATGGATCTCAAATGTCCTTGGAAAATATGTCTCAGACAGCGTGGCAAAGGAGATAATGGAGAAGGGAGAAGAGGCATTGAATCTGAAGGGATCAAAAAAGATAGTCACTGTTCTATTCGCAGACGTCCGGGGATTCACATCCATGTCAGAAAAGCTTCAGCCGGAGCAGGTTGTGGAAGTTCTTAACAGATATTTGAGCAAGATGACCGATCTTGTCTTCAAGCACGAAGGAACCCTCGACAAATATGTTGGAGATGAGATAATGGCAACCTACAATGTTCCCCTGGATTTGGAAGACCATGCGATAAAAGCGGTTGAGACTGCAATTGACATGCAGAAAGTAGCAAGGTCAATGGGTACGGAACTGAAATACGGCATTGGAATAAATACGGGAGAGGCAATTGTTGGAAACATCGGAAGTGAGAAGAGACTGGACTACACTGTCATCGGTGATTCCATAAACCTCGGAGCAAGACTGTGCGGAAAGGCCGAACCCAATCAGATACTGATTTCAGAGGCAACAAACAATCTTGTCAAAGAAGTCATAAAAACAAAATCCATCGGTGAGATAACGGTCAAGGGAAAGGAAAAGCCCCTGAAGGTTTACGAAGTCATTTACTGAACAGGAATCCATATCTTTCTGGAATCTTAGATTTGTAGATTATCCTCAGATCATGTCTGATGGTCTCCTTTATTCTTCTATGGTGGTGCAGGGCATAATTTATTGTGGGCATTTTCATGTCGAGAAGCTCGGAGATCTCAAACTTCCTATACCCTAGATTTTGGGCCTCATAGATCTCAAATGCTTTTGGATAATCCAATTTCAATGAGAATTTTTCAGTTACCCTCTCTGCCCTGGGCTTATCGGCCTTCACCCTCTGATAGATGATGTTGCTTTTCTTTCCAGTGAAATATGCCAGGGCCGGGCAGGACATCCTGGTTTTCTTGCATCTTCCATAGAGCTCCTCTTCCTCTTCGGTGACAAGGGCCCTTCTTTTTCTATTAGGCTTGTTCAGGGTGCTCAGGCCATTTCTCCTTAGAAGGCTCGCAACACTGGAATACATGAATCCTGTGCTCTCTCCAAATTCAGTTATGGAAGTTTTTTCTCCCAGAGAGACTGCCCTTTCATATTCTGAAAAAAGTTTTACAAGAGAATCATAGGATGTTCTTCCATCTCTCCTCTTGGCAGAGAGGAAGTATTCATTGGCCTTTCTTTCTGGCCAACTCATCTCCCGTAGCTGCCTGCCCAGGAGTTTGTTTAACACATCTGCAAGTCTGGCTGCCTGCTTCTTTTCACGGGCAAGGTAAGCTTCCTTTTCCTCAACCCATTTTTCATACAGGCCGTATTGGACTATGAGCTGCCTGGCCCATTCCCGGGTGACATTGCCCATCCTGTCCCCAATATATTGGAGAGAGGGAAAATTGTCATGATTCCTGATTATGTCAAGAATAGTCTTCCTGGGATATTTACTGCTTCCAATGGCTGTTCTGCCCATGCCAAGTTATGCTCCAAGGACATTTAAAGAGTTTTTGCCCCAATATCCGGGGCCTAAAAAACACTGGGAAATGTTTAAAAACCTTCAATTCACGATTATATTAACATGGCAGAAGGAATCATAGTAAATTTTAGAAGAAGCAGAACAAGATTCATTCCTAGAAATTTCATCATCCAGCCTGACAAATGCGACACAAGAGAGAAGGCATTGAAATTCGTCGGAAAGGAAGTTTCCTGGACTAACAAAGAGGGAACAACCATAAATGGAAAAGTCGCATCGGCCCACGGAGACAATGGATGCATAAGAGCAATATTCGAAAGAGGACTACCTGGACAGGCAGTCGCAACAAAAGTAGTTATAAAATAAGAGGAGAATAGGAAACAAAAATGACAATCAA
>Ga0247841_10005526_pt1 | contig 20390 bp, 16 predicted proteins | sample LaCruzMarch2015__2_FD_192410 | JGI IMG/M metagenome (GOLD analysis project Ga0247841, IMG submission 192410) | Freshwater microbial communities from meromictic Lake La Cruz, Castile-La Mancha, Spain - LaCruzMarch2015_18m | ecosystem: Environmental > Aquatic > Freshwater > Lake | place: Spain... | reverse complement strand
ATTGTGTTACCAATATTTCAGGTGTTACTTATGCATGGGCTGTTTCAGGCGGTGGAACAATAACCGGCTCTGGAAATTCAGCAACTGCGAACTGGACAACTGCCGGAACATATACTATAACCGTAACACCAAGCAATACCTGTGGCGATGGAACGCCAAAAACATTATCTGTTACTGTAATTACTGTTCCTGCACAATCATCGGCAATTTCAGGAAACGCAACGACCTGCTTGGGAAGCGAAAGTTACAGTGTTACCAATGTTTCAGGTGTTACTTATGCATGGGCTGTTTCAGGCGGTGGAACAATAACCGGCTCTGGAAATTCAGCAACTGCGAACTGGACAACTGTAGGAACATATACTATTACAGTAACTCCAAGCAATGCTTGTGGTAATGGAACGCCACGTACATTGGCGGTAATTGTTCACCCAAATCCATCTACACCTATAATAACACCCAGTGATAACACTACATTCTGTGCAGGTGACAGCGTGGCGCTATCTTCCGACTCTGCAACAACTTATTTATGGAACACATCTGACACAACACAAAGTATAATCGCTACAACGCAGGGAAATTATACTGTTACAATTACGGATGCTAATGGTTGTTCAGCAGCTTCACAGCCAACAAATATTACTGTTAATGCACTTCCTATAGCCAATGCCGGAAATGATGTAACCTTTTGTAATACTGACAGTGCAATGCTTTCAGCATCGGGAGGTATTTCGTATTCGTGGAGTCCTGCTACGGGTTTGAGTTGTACAGATTGTCAAAATCCTTATGCCTCACCAACATCTACGACTACATATACAGTGACAGTGACCAATGCAAGTGGTTGTACCGCTATTGATTCGGCAATAGTAAATATCGTTACAGTTTTAACAGCGAATGCAGGTTATGATAGTTCAATATGTTCAGGCGAGAGTACAACACTTAATGCTTCGGGAGGCACAGGATTTTCATGGTCGCCCACGGCAGGGTTAAGTAATCCCAACATCGCCAATCCCATAGCTTCTCCAACCACAACAACTACTTATACTGTAATTGTAACAAGCGGTACTTGTCCCCCTGCTTCTGATTCGGTTAAAATTACCGTAGATCCATCCCCACCTATTCCAATAATTTCTCGAAATGGTATCCCAATAATCTTAACTTCTAGCGTGCCAACAGGAAATCAATGGTATTTGAATGGAAACATAATTTCAGGTGCAACATCCCAATCTTATACAGTAACACAGAATGGTGTTTATACTGTTGAAGTTACAAATAATTTTAGCTGTACATCCATTTCTGCAGCATTTCCTGTTAATGATGTGGGAATTGATGAATTCAATGCATCTGACTATATGAATATCTATCCAAATCCGTCTGAGGGATGCTTTACATTAGAATACACAGGCTACAATTCAAATCAAGGGGTTGAAATTGTTATTTATAATAGTTTAGGCAGTAGAATTTATCATTTAGAAAATTTCAATCAGAATATTTTTATTGATTTATTAAAACAGCCAAAAGGAATTTATCTTGTGAGGCTGCATCTTAAAAACAATATTACAGCGGACAAAAAATTAATAATACAATAATTCATAAAATGAGTTAAGGATTAGAAGCCCGATGCAGATAATGCTCGGGCTTTTTATTATCCAAAAGACTTTAAATGTATGCTCTTATAAGAGCATTCAAATTATTATGTTTTTAACCTGATTATAGAACTCGGAAAATTCGGAAAAAGCTATCTAAAGAACATGGTTAATTTTGGAAAAAGAAAGTAAAAAAAGCAGATACTTTTATCCTATCTAAATTCCTAATACAGCTATACTCAAAACCGGCAGAGCTCCGCTGAACCGTTTAGCAAGATAGCGTTTGAACGGACAAAATGTCTCGTTCAAACGCTATCTTGCGGGGGAAAATTCCCCCGACCCCCTAAAGAAAGACATTCTATATTTATAAAATATATTCCGTTTCATGTCCCTTGTCCTAACATTTTTCTGGAGATAAAATTTGTTGGTAAACACACTTTTTTGGAGATAATTTTATATATTTGCAACACATTTTGGGAGATAAATTATGCAACGAGAATTATATAAACAATTAATCGGATGGAAAAATAGCCATAACCGCAAGCCTTTATTGCTTCAGGGAGCACGTCAGGTTGGGAAAACATATCTTGTTAATGCTTTCGGAAAAACAGAATATGCCGAATATATTTACCTTAATTTTGAGCAAGATACTAACCTCCATACCCTATTTACAGGCAATCTCGATCCTCATACTATTGTAAACAACCTGAGTTTATACTTAGGCAAAAAGATAAATGCCAAAGACACTTTACTGTTTTTTGATGAGATACAGGCGCTTCCTTTGGCACTTACCAGCCTGAAATATTTTTACGAACTATGGCCTGAATTTCATATCATAGCCGCCGGTTCTCTGCTTGGTGTGAGTGTGGGCAAAGAGGTTAGTTTTCCTGTAGGTAAAGTAAATTTTATGACACTTTATCCAATGCAATTCCGTGAATACCTGATGGCTTTCGGAGAAGATTTACTGGTGGAAAAACTTTCAGAAATACAAACCGCAGAAGCTCTACCTGAAATAGTTCACGAAAAATTGCTTAATCACCTTAAAACCTACCTTTATTTGGGTGGTATGCCCGAAGTATTACAATCGTATCTGAGTGAAAAGGACATTACACTTGCAAGAAATATTCAAAAAGATATTCTGAAAGCTTATCAACAGGATTTTTCTAAATACACCGATAAAACGCAGGCTATACGAACTTCTGAATTATGGAATTCTGTTCCCTATCAATTGGCAAGGGAAAACAAAAAGTTTAAATATAGCGATGTTCGAAAAAATGCACGCTCCCTGATGTTCGAACAAACAATAGAATGGATTAAGAAAGCAGGATTAGTAAATATTGCCTACGATATACGGACTTCCAAAATTCCTCTGGCTGCTTATGCCGATTATTCAAAATTCAAAATTTATATGCTTGATACAGGTTTGCTTGGAGCTATGCTTAATCTTACCCCCGATATTATTATTAAGCCAACCGAATTATTTAATGAATATAACGGAGCTTTCATTGAAAACTTTGTGGCTTCCGAACTACTTTTGTCTGAAAATAATGAGTTGTATTACTGGACATCAAATAGCGATGCAGAAGTTGATTTTGTCCTGCAGGTCGGAAATGAAATTTTTCCGCTTGAAGTAAAAAGTGGAACAAGTCTCAACTTAAAAAGCTTAAGAAGCTATGCTGATAAATATAAACCAAAACTTATTTTCAGAACTTCGCCCCGGAATTTCAAGAAAAACAATGAATTTATCAATATACCGCTTTATGCAATATTTTTATTGAGGAAATTAATACAATCCTGTTGTCCTTAAAACTTTAATCAGTAACACTGCAATAGGTGGTGCAATAGTTATTTCTATATTTGTATATATAATAGCAATTACTTACTGGTGGTTACAATTAATTTAATGTAAACAAAGCCACTAGTATGCGTAATATTTAAAAGACAATGTTAAAAGACAAAAATGAACTACGAAAAATAATATTAACGGTTACCGAACTGTTCAACGCAGAAAAGAATTTTGAAATTGTTGAACTTTTACGGACATCTGAAATAAATTCGGAACCAACATACTACGACAATTGGAATGGCGGGACAACTTATTATTCGCTTTACTTAACAACAAGTGTTGACTTGTTTGTAAAACTTCAAGACAGACAAACCGAAATTGAAGCAAGAATAAAAGAAAAAAATCGGGTTTTCTTTTTTATGTCTTGATTTTTGTGTCAAATATTGCGGCACCTATTGCTCCAATAATTTGCGGGTCGGGAGGAATAAAAATATTCTTCTGTATTTGTTGTTCAAGAATATTGATTATACATTTATTATAAGCAACACCTCCAGCAAACATTATTTCCTCTTCAAGTCCTACTCTTCTTAAAAGCGCTAAAGAACGTATAACAATAGATTGATGTATTCCTCGTGCCACTTTTGCTCTTTCTGCACCACGAGCTAACATTGAAATAACTTCCGACTCAGCAAAAACTGTACACATGCTGTTTATGCTTATTGATTCATCCGCTGCTAATGCTTTCTCTCCAAATTCTTCCAAAGTATAACGCAGAGCCATTGCCATGATCTCCAAAAAGCGACCAGTTCCTGCTGCACATTTATCATTCATTTCAAATTTCTGTAAATTGCCTTTTGCATCAATGGATATCGCTTTGGTATCCTGACCTCCAATATCAAGAATTGTCCTACAAACAGGAAAAAGATGATGAGCTCCTAGTGCAAATGCTTTGATTTCGCTGATCACACTACAGGGATAATATTCTGCAAATAAATGTCTCCCATAGCCTGTAGATGTAATGAAATCATAAGAAATATCTTTTAATAATTCCTTGCAAACTTTAAGTGTATCGAATGAATTTTCTGCTTTTTTTGTATTTTTTATTACTCCATCTTCAACAATAACTATTTTTATTGTTCTTGAACCTATGTCTATTCCGGCTGATATCTTCATTATTATATTAATTTATCTTATAAACTAAACCCTTAGCATTAAGGTGAGACAGGAGCAGGAATCGAACCTGCTCTCTATGGTTTTATCCACAAAGAAAAATAGTTTTGAAGACTATCCGACCTACCTAGATCATTCCTGTCAAAATTCATTTATTTATATTCTTATCTAAAAAATTATTAATATTCATATTTTTTAACATAAATAGTGTTCGCATGAAAACTTAATTTTTTTGTTCAGAGACTATTTATCAAATATGTTAACAAAGTAATTACTTTTTAGGTGCAACAACCTGATTAGGTTGCTTTTCAGGTAATGTTTCTGTATTTGTATCTTCAACTACACTACCTTTTATGCTTAAAACAACAGTTCCATTTTTAGCATTTGATAAAACAGTAATTTGCTTACTAATAGTTCCTACAACATGAGTTTTTGTATAGTTTACTTTAATAACACCGGTTTTACCGGGCAAAATAGGTTCTTTAGCCCATCCTGCAACGGTGCAACCACAACTAGTAGTAACATTTGATAAAATCAAAGGTTCTTTACCAGTATTTTTAAAGGTAAATGTACAATTACCATCTCCACCTTTTTTGATAGTACCATAATCATGGACTGTATTTTCAAATGTAATAACAGGTGCATTAGTATTTTCGGTACTGGTAGTTGTAGTTTGAGCATGAAGCTGAATATTTACTAAAAACATTGCGAAAATTGCAAATGTTAAGGATAAGATTATTTTTCTCATAGTTGAATTTTTATATAAAAATTTGATTGATTTATTTAAAAACTGACAGATTTCAAATATGTTTTAAAATCTGTCAGTGAATTGATTGTCGAAATACCCTTATATTAATATTTACATATCCTATTTTCGGGCATAGTATCAAGATTTGATTCTCTCAAGGAAAGCCTCCACTCTGGTTTTCAACTGTCCGGCATCTTCCTGACTGTAATCTGTTTCGATACATAACACAGGTATTCCTGCTTTTTCCAGCTCTTTTTCCACAATTTTACTTTCCATCTGATAAGGCTGGCAGAACTGTATTCCATAATGAATAACACCGTCAGCTTTATACTTCTTTACCATTTCTTTGATGTGTTCCAAACGGCTTGGATTAGGAGTAAACACGGCACAATCTATCTGGAAATAACGTTCAACAATATTGTCGATAAGTGCATCAACAGTATTTCCTTTTACTTCTGTATAATTTTGTGTTCCTCTTTCACCTGTACACATTTCTTCACCAACAATCACAGCTTTAGAATTTTCGATGATAAATGGTAACTTCCAGTTTGGCACTGCCATCGGACATCCTGAAAGTAATACTCTTGGAGAACCTTTTGGAGCTACACCAATGCCTTCTTTTATTCTTACTTCCAATTCATCACAAATAGCGTTTACTGAATCTGTGAAACGGAGAGGGTTATCATAAAAATACACCTGATTGGCAAGTAAAGCGTCGAGTCCCGAAATAGGCGTAGGATCAGCGTTGCGGAGAGCTGCAAGTCTCAGAATAGCTTTACGCTTGTTGTTAACAATTTCGATACCTTTTAAGAGATTTTCAACCGTAATTTTACGACCTGTTACTTCTTCCAGTTTCTGTGCAAATTTCTTATACTCAGCTTTGAGTAAGGCTTTACCTTCCGCTGATTTCATCTGTGGAAGATCCATTACGTACAAATTACCTACGATGTCTTTAAAGCTTTCATACGCTTTCTTCTTACCATCACAGGTATTTTCTCCAACGATCAAGTCGGATGCTTCAACATAAGGACAAACTTTGCTAAGTTTAAATCCGAAAGCCGATTTTATAAGTGAACATGTGTTACGTGGTAAATATTTTTCAGCCTCTTCAAAACCTAATTCTCCGCCAGCACAAAGTCCAACGCAAACTGCATCAACAGCAAGTATAAGTTCTTCAGGAACAAATACACAATAAGTTCCAATAACTTTTCTTCCTTCGGCTTTCGCATCCATTAGTTCTTTAATTCTAAGCCCATGGACTTCACTCATTACAAAATCGAAATACTCCATGCCTTTTGGACGGTTCTTTTGCGACATGAAAACATCCTGATATCCTTTACCAAGGATCTCTAATAACATGTCGTGAGTTTTAAGGTCAAGCCCTAGGTCTGCCCACATTTCATGATAATCTGCCATTTTTAATTCTCCTTTTTTAAGTTAATAAATAATTATTTATTTTAAATTGTTTATAGGGATAAAACTCCATTTTAAGTTTTGCTTAAAATATAGAAGTTCAGCGGAAAGCATAAATCCAACAAAGGACAGAATGGGTCCTTGTTATTAGTAAAGAGCGAAATTTAAAATAATAAAATGATTTTTGAGAATTCTGAGGTGATAAGGAAAAAATGGGGAGTCTATAAAAAAAGAAGTTGCTATACTGAAAATAATCCAGTAGTAAGAAGTTTATTATTAATATTTTTCTTAACACAATATGCATAAAGATCAATGCCTACAATAGAAGCATCAGATATAAAATTATATCCCGAATAAAATAATTGCTGCAATTTAATTTTTGCAGTACAACTATTTCCTCAGCATTTATTTAAAGCCTGTGACATTTTATTTAAAGTTTATTATAAAACGATTATATGTTTCTTTTCTTTTTTAACAACTGTTCCGATAACTGCAGATGTTGGATATCCCGAATTAATTAAATCCTTTTTCATTTGTTCAACAATATCTATAGGACAACATATCAGCAATCCGCCGGAAGTTTGTGCATCAAATAATAGCATCATGTGGTTATAATCTGATGATTTTTCAAAAATACAATTTTTTTCAACATAATCCTGATTTCTGAAACAGGCACCCGGAATGCATCCCATTTCAATAAGATCAAGCGCTCCATCAAATACTGGGACTTTTTTTGAATCAATTTTTAATGTAACATCACTACCCAAAGCCATTTTAAATGCATGACCTAATAACCCGAACCCAGTAATATCAGTTGCACATTTAACATTATATTTCTGCATTATACGTGCTCCTTCCCTGTTTAATTGCTTCATGCTAGAAATAACAGTATCATATTTTAATTTATCTATATCGCCAATTCTTTTACCTGCCATGATCACTCCGGCTCCAATAGGTTTCGTTAATATTAGAACATCGCCTGGTTTTGCAGCCGAATTAGTAATTATTTTCTTAGGATGAACAACACCTGTAACAGCCAGTCCATATTTAGGGACATCATCAAGTACAGTATGCCCACCTGCTATTACTGCGCCTGCTTCCAGCACTTTTTCTGTTCCGCCTTTTAAAATTTCCTTAAGTATTTCAAGGGGCACTTTTGCCGGAAACATAACAATATTAAGTGCGGTAATAGCTTCTCCGCCCATAGCATAAACATCACTCAATGAATTAGCTGCAGCTATCTGCCCGAAATCATAAGGGTCGGAGCATACAGGAGGGAAAAAATCAGTTGTTTGGATCAATGCAATATCTTCGGTAATTTTATAAACTCCTGCGTCATCATGGGTTTCAATATCCACTAACAAATTTTTTGATGGAGTTTTGGGTAAGTCTGCCAGAGCTTTGTTGAGTTCCTCTGCAGGAAGTTTTGCCGAACAACCACCGTATAAAACAGTGCTTAATAAATCAAATGGGATCATTATATTTCTTTTTTGTGAATTTGAAAATTCAATTCATTTTTTAAAAGCAATGTTTTTACTAATTCAATATCTGTTATCAAAGTATCTATCCTAACCGACATACCACAATCTGATGAAAAATCTTTTGGCGTAGGGATAATATCAAATTTAATATTATTCTTTGCAAGGATCTGTTCTGCCTTAAGCACTTTGTGAATAGATTCGAATATCAGGATATAAAGCATTGTACAAATAAAAAATTATGGATAAATCACATTATCTGCATTACTTAAACGCTCAAGTATTTCGTACATATTTGAAATTATTCCCACGCCAAGCTCCTCTTTCTTTTTATAATAATCAAGGCACGTTCCACATACAAGAATTTTAATTCCTTTTACTTCAAGTTTTTTTAATGAATCCAATACCGGAGAATCTTTCAATGCCAGAAATATTCCGGAATTCAGGAAAATAATAGTTTTTGGTTTTTGATCTATTTCAGGTAAAGTATTCACAAATGCCTTGATCAGTATAGTGCCCAATTCTTCAGCGCCATCGCCAAGTCTGTTACGCTGAATTGCTACTACATAATTTGCAACTTTTTCATTCTCTAAAGAACAATAATCTTCGGCTTTTGTGCTTTCAGGGATATTTCCGGTTTTATTTACTATTAGTTCGTAAACATTTCCTTTTTTATCAGTATGTACTTTCATGCCATGTTCTTCAAGAAAGCGAGTAACATTTTTTACTGAAATATCATTATCTATAAGGACTTTCAAACTTTCGTCTTGGCTAATTTCATTTATAGCTTTTTTTGTCATGATTAGCGGTATCGGGCAAAGTTGCCCTTTTGCGTCAACTGTTTTCATAATTATTGTAAGTTTCTAAAATTTATTATTTGTAATAATTTGTGATTTTAGAATTAAGATTTCCGATTTACATGTCATTTAATCAATCTTAAATCAAAAATCTAAAATATAGTTTGTCTTTATTTGCAAGCATATTTTATTTATTATTTTGTATAATTGTTTTCTTTAAAGCTTCAACTGTATACTTAATTTCTTCCTCTGTATTAAAGCATCCAATGCTAAACCGCACAGTTCCCTGAGGAAAAGTTCTTATAGTTTTATGAGCAAGTGGCGAGCAGTGTAATCCAGCTCTTACCATTATTTCATATTCATTGTCTAGTTTGTAAGCTATATCGCTAGGTAAAATATTATTAATATTAATTGAGATCAGTGAGAGCCTTTCTTCGTCTTTGCCGGGACCATAAAAAATAACATCATCCATTTCCTGTAATTGAGAAATAAAATATTTCAGCAATTGCAATTGTTTTATATGAAGATTATCTATTCCTTTTTCAAGCACATATTGAATTCCTGCTTTTAATCCTACAACACCAACGGTATTGCCGGTTCCTGCTTCAAGCCTGTCGGGATAAAATTCGGGATGCATTTCCATTTCAGTTTTACTTCCTGTACCACCATGGATCAATGTATCAATTGCAATATCATTTTTGATACATAAACCACCTATCCCCGGAGGTCCGTAAAGTTTTTTATGACCTGTAAACGCCAGAATATCAATATTATCTTTTTGCATATCAATAGGGATAAACCCTGCAGTTTGAGCAGCATCAATAAGATAAAGAACATTTCTTGTTTTGCATATTTCGCCTATTTGCCTTATAGGCTGAACTGTTCCGGTAACATTTGAGCCATGAATAGTTACAACAAGTTTTGTATTAGGTTTAAAACAGTTTTTGAAATTCTCAATATTTATATATCCTTTTGGATCGCAATTCACAATGCTTATTTCTATCAAACCCTGACTTTCCAAATATCTTAATGGTCTGATTACAGAATTATGCTCCATGTGACTGATGATAACATGACCGCCTTTTTTTAATAATCCTTTTAAAGCAATGTTTAAAGCATGTGTGGCGTTAGCTGAAAATATTACTCTTTCAGAAGATCTTGCATTAAATAGTCCGGCAATTAATTCACGTGTTTCAAATACTTCCCTAGCTGCCCTTAAAGCAAACTTATGACCTGAGCGACCGGGACTGGCACCGTATTCGTTAAGGTAATTATTAATAGCTTGTAGCACTCCGGGTGGCTTGGGCCATGAAGTTGCTGAATTATCAAGATATACTCTCATTTAATTTTTTTTCGCCTGTTTTAGTAATAAATATCCGGGCACTTGAATCAACACCTTTTACAGATATTATTTTTTCTGTTTCAAAAATTTCTACTAAAAGAGCGCAAAAACGCTTTGTAGCATTTATCTTGGTCTTGAACTCATTTATTTCAATCCCATTCTCTTTATTAATAAGCTCTTTTAATAATAACGGTCTGAATTTATTTACCAGATCAGTATGAATAATTTCGTTCTTGAAAAAATATACTTTTCCCTCTCTGATAAGGAAATATAAATACATTTTAAAATTATGCTTTGATATTTTTTGAATAATGCTGCGTTCTTCTATTTCTGATAAAACAGGCTTTTGAATATCATATTGTAATATTTCATTTTCCATCCATTGAAGCTCTTCACTGGTTTTCTGGTCTATTGTTGCCTTGTATCCTTTTATTATCCATGTGTTTTTATTTTTCTCAATAAGGTTCCCCTGCTCCATTTCTGATATGAGCATTTCTAAGTATAATTTTCCATGTTTAAATTTTGATAAACCAAGTTTGCCGATAATTTCGTTTGTTTCCAAACCATCAGGAAGGATAGGATATTCAGCATGATACTCGTTTAGTATCTTGATCACTTTCTCTTTGTATAATGAATTGTAGTTACTATCAATCAATATTGTTGAATCGTTCGATTGATATACTAAGAAAGTTATGGGGTTATTTTTTATTTCAGCAATTATCTGGTCAGCTTTAATATTTAAACGTTCGGCAATTTCTTCCAGAACAAATGGTTTAAATTCTTTTTTAAGTTCAATATTAATAATTTCGTTTGTGCTATTTTCGTTAAGAATACTACCTGAAAGATGAGTAAGATTTTGTATAAGAGCAGGTGTTCTTTTTTTATGGTGAAGAGGTGAAACATCAATGATATAACCACCTCCAAGAGTTTTATCTTCCGATGAATTTCTAAATATAAATTTATCTTTATTAATTACTACTGCAGGTTTTGATAAATGGATCTGCACAATTCCTTCTTCATTTTGCCCAATAGAATCTTTGCTTAACAGGTGCATTCTTGCCTGACATTCATAAGTGCCTGAATGAAATGTAATATTTGACCATGTAGATAATGTAGTGTCCGTATCAAAAAGTGTGATACATGCATCCAGCATTATTGTTTCTTTAAGTTGTTTATTTGAAATAATCATGCCGCGGACAAAATCTTCCTTTTTCAACCCTATAAGATTGATAGCAGCCCTGTCGCCCGCAACAACTTTTTCTACAGAAGCTCCATGCCTTTCTATTGACCTTACTCTAAGCTTTGGGTAATTCCCCGGAAGAAGAAAAACATCTTTTCCTGTTTCTATGCTGCCACTTAAAACAGATCCTGTTACAACATTTCCAAAGCCTTTTACACTAAAAACCCTGTCAATGTATTGCCTGAATAAATCTCCCTTTTCTTTTTCCTGGACTTCTGTAATAACTTCTTCAATTGCCTTTAGAAGTTCTTCTTTTCCCTGTCCTGTAACAGATGAAACACCAATAACAGGAGAATTTTTTAATGAAGTTTTTTCAAGGAATTCCATTACTTCATATTTAGCCATTTCAATCAATTCATTATCTACCAGATCAATTTTGGTAAGAGCAATAATTCCTTTTTGTATTCCTAATGCATTTATAATATTCAAATGTTCGATGGTTTGTGGCATGATGCCACTATCAGCTGCTATAACAAGTAACACAAAGTCTATTCCGCATGCACCGCCAACCATTGTGTTGATAAAATCCTTATGTCCGGGTACGTCAATAATTCCTATTGATTCTCCATTAGGAAGATTTAAATAAGAAAATCCCAGGTTTATTGTGATACCTCTTCTTTTTTCTTCTTTATGAGTATCGCAGTCGATGTTAGTTAATGCTTTTATCAGGGAAGTTTTTCCATGGTCAACATGCCCGGCTGTCCCCATTATCAGGTGCTTCATTGAATCACTAATGTTTTTCTACTGATTGATTAACTTCAAAAATAATTTGAGATAATTCTTTAATATCGTTCTCGAATATTGTTAAAACATCAAAATAAATATTTCCCTTTTTTAATATTCCCAGAACAGGTGTTTTATATGACAATAATCCATGATACATTCTTTCTGCATATTCTGAACGTTCTTTGTTCGGGTTATCATTTTTTATCATAACAGAAAAACTATTTATCTCTCCATCCGGTAAAGTACCGCCACCACATTGACCAATGCTGGAAACAACTTCAGCAGGAATGCCTTTTGCTTCTAATTCATTTTTTAAAACTTCTGCTGTATTTTTTATTTCATCAGGTTTTCTGTTAAAGATCTTAAATATCATGTTTTTTTCATTCAGTTCTTTTTCATTCAGGTAATACATACAAGCGGTTTCAAGCAGTGCCAGTGTAGTTTTGCATACCCTGAGCGCCCGGAGCATAGGTTCTTTTTTAAGTTTACTTATTAACTCTTTTTTACCGGCAATAATTCCTGCCTGCGGTCCGCCAAGAAGTTTGTCGCCACTAAAACATACAAGGTCGATCCCTTTTTCAATTGACTGCCTTACATTCGGTTCTTCGGCAAACAATTTGTGGTCATACTTTTTTAATAATCCCGAGCCGATATCATATAACACAGGGATATTAAACTGTTTTCCAAGTTCTGCCATCTCTTCTAATTCAACTTCTTTGGTAAAGCCTTTAATAACATAATTCGATTTATGAGCTTTAAAAAGTATAGCAGTATTTTTGTTTATAGCATTTTTATAATCATCAAGGTTTGTTTTATTGGTAGTTCCCACTTCCACCATTTTACAATCGGATGCTTTCATTATTTCAGGTATTCTGAAAGAGCCTCCTATCTCGATCAATTCTCCTCTTGAAACTATGACCTCTTTCTTTTTTGCGAAAGCTCTGAGAATAAGCATCACGGCAGCAGCATTGTTGTTAACTACTAAAATATCTTCTGCGCCTGTTAAAAATTTCAATAATTCTGAAGCATGGTCATTTCTGCTTCCTCTTGCTCCGGTTTTAAGATTAAATTCAAGGTTATTATATTTTTTCAGTACCTCAAAAGAGTCATTAAGAAGGTATTCTCCAAAGGGTGCTCTTCCAAGGTTAGTATGAATAATTATACCTGTAGAGTTAATAACTTTGGTTAAGCTTCTATGCCCGCATAAACGAATAAAGAGTTGAACTTTATCGAGGACATCGTTAACAGAAGGAGGGGGAAGACCTTTATTAATATTTATTCTGAAATGATCTAATGAACTTCGGATGGAAAAAATTACAAGCTCTTTCCCATAAGTGGAAATAAGCAATTTAACTTCTGGCAGATTAAGAAGTTTATCGACGGCGGGGAGGCTTTTATAATCCTCCGGTTTTGATTTCATATTTTATCTATACAGAATTTCATAATTTTTCTTTGCAGAGAAGGCAGGGATCGAACCTGCCACAGCCGGGTTTATCCGTCTGTTACCGGTTTTGAAGACCGGATGAAACACCAGTTTCTTCCTCTCTAAATATTGTTATTATTGAAGTTGTTCAAAGTCGGTTGTTAATAAAACACCAATGGCACAAAGATATTGTTTTTCAATAAATTGTACCATTGGTGTAAAAAAAAAATGATAAACAAAATTACAATAAAAAAGAGATTTGTCCGCATTTAAAATTCGGAAATTCTATGGGTAACACCAAAGTCAAGAAATATCAAGTAGTAGAGGCAATACTATATCGTTTAAAGACAGGTTGTCAATGGCGAGAGTTGCCAATGAAACAATTCTTTCGGACATCATACGAATGGAATAGTGTGTATTATCATTTTCAAAAATGGAGTAAAGATGGAAGCTGGGATCAATTATGGCAAACTGTATTGACAAAGCATAAACATCTGTTGGATTTATCCAGTATTCAATTAGATGGCACTCATACACCAGCCAAACGAGGTGGTGACGCAGTTGGTTATCAAGGTAGGAAGAAATGCTCAACAAGCAATCTGCTTATCATCTCCGACAACCAAGGTATTCCGTTAATTTGTAGTGAACCTGTTTCGGGTAATCACAATGATTCGTACAATTTGGTAAACACAACCGATAAAATGTTTTCATTTATCAGGAGATCCAGTATTCGTACTGATGGGCTATTTCTTAATGCTGATGCTGGTTTCGATGTGTCAGAGTTTCGACAATATTGTGAGCAAAATGAAATTATAGATAATATTGATATTAATAAAAGAAATGGAAGTGGGTCGGAAAATATATTTGATGAAATACTGTATAAATGCAGATTTGTTATAGAGCGGACAAATGCTTGGTTGGATGCTTTTAAAGCAATATTAGTTCGTTTTGAAACAAATAAATATCATTGGAAAGCATTACATTTACTGGCTTTTTGTATAATTTTATTACGTCAACTTTAAACAACTTCATTATGTAAAAATAATAAATAATCAGATATTAAAAAGAAAATTGTGAAATTTTAACACTACTCATATTTCAATTTTTATTATAAATTTGCGTTATAACAATTTAAAACCATTAATATGAAAAAAATTATTGCACTAATGTTTATATGTTCATTCTTCTTAAGTAATATTTATGCTCAGGAAGAAGGTACTGAAAGTAAATCAGGCGGAAATGCCTCGGGGAAAAGCGACAGAATAATGTTGAATTTATACACAGATATGTGGCAGGATGTTGACTCGGCAATGACTGTTAGCGCATACAGTCCGGGGGTTGATATTTACGGTATGTATAATGTTCCTTTCGGGAAAAGTAAATTCAGCCTTGGGTTTGGATTAGGTTTTGGGACACATAATATTCGCAGCGATGCCATGCCGGCTGATGAATATAAATTCGACACAGTAACAGCTACTACAATATATACAGGTAAAACAATTTTTGAAAAGATACCTGATTATGTTAACAACAAAGAAATAAAATATGATGTAAATAAATTTTCTCTTACCTATTTTGACATACCTCTTGAGCTTCGCTTTTTTTCACAAAATAAGAAAGGGAAGACAATAAAATTTGCTGTTGGCGGGAAAATGGGATATCTTGTAAACAATCATACTAAATATAAAGGCGATGATCTGGCAGGCGGAGAAAGCGATGTAAAATTCAAAACTTATAAGATCAAAAATCTTGAACTTTTAAGGTATGGCGCTACTATAAGGCTTGGTTACGATATGTATAATATTTTCGCATATTACTCCCTTAGTAAATTATTTAAAGCTGATAAAGGTCCTGAAATGTTTCCTGTTTCTTTGGGTATTTGCGTTACTCCGTTTTAAAGAAAGTAAAATATTCCTGTCATTACAATAGCTCCCACAATAAATCCGGCATAAATCTCGGAAGGTTTGTGGGAGTTTAATTTTAATCGCGCAAAGCCAATAACTCCTGCAATAAAAGTTATAATCATAATCAGGAACATCAGGTCAATTCCCATTTTTATTGCAAGACCAATTACAAGACCTGCTACGCCACCAATACCAACCATGTGTGTGCTTATCATCCACCATAAATTTATTATCACAACTATAATCAAAAGGATTGAAGCGCCCATCATGTAAAAAATATACATATCGGGTAATTGCAACTGGCGGAACATATTATAAGTAAGAATATAAAAAATTGCTGTGATAAGATAAGGGTATCTTCTTTCCTTGCGGTTTTCCATCTGGAAACTTTGGATATATCCCTGTCGTTTCATTAAAAAAATGATAAGTAAAGGAAAAATAATTGTTGTAGTGGCAACAAATGACAGCAACAGAAGGCGCGCATTAAAAACAATTTCGAAAGAGAAATATGATTTCAGGTTAAAAAGGAGGAAAATACAATATAGCGGAAGAAATATCGGGTGAAAAAAATATGAAATAATTTTTGCTGTCCTGTTTTCCATTATTTAACCTAGAAAATATTAAATAAATTACTGATTTTTTAGTTAATAGTTTTTAGTTTTTTAGTTTCAGTTTTATTAGTTGCCGGTTTTAGTTCTTAGTTAGCAATTGCTCTAATAATGTCTTGTGTTATTGAAAAAGTAACTGATTAATAATCATGTGTCATATTGAGTTTATCGAAATATGACTTCGATAAACTCAGTCTGACAATCAATCTTTTATATGTTAATAGCACAACTGGTTCTAATAATCTATTACAAAAAAACTGCCTAACTATAACAAAAAACAGAATAACCCTGCCTGACGGCCCGCTTCGCCGCGAGGCGAGCAAGGCAGGCAAAACCAATAACTAGTAACCAATAACTAAAAATAAAGATATTAATACAAACACAATATTTAAAAACAAATCAGATTTCTTTTCTTAAACGGGCAACAGAAATATTTAGCTGTTCGCGGTATTTTGCTATTGTGCGCCTTGCTATGTTATAACCTTTTTCATTCAATATTTTTGCAAGCTCATCGTCAGTTAAAGGTTTCTTCTTGTTTTCGGAGCCTATACAATCCTGTAATATTTTCTTTACCTCTCTTGTAGAAACTTCTTCACCGCTATCAGTTGACATTGATTCGGAGAAAAAACTTTTAAGAGGAAATGTCCCGAAAGGAGTCTGGATATATTTACTGTTTGCAACCCTTGAGATAGTGCTGATATCAAGCTTCACTTTTTCGGCGATATCTTTAAGTATCATAGGCTTAATAAGGGTTTCATCTCCTTCGGTAAAATATTCTTTCTGATATTCAATAATGGCAAGCATCGTCTGGAAAAGAGTATTCTGTCTTTGTTTTATTGCATCAATAAACCATTTTGCCGAATCAATTTTCTGTTTCACGAAAAGCAATGCATCTTTATGTCCGTTATTTTTATCTTTGTTCTTAGAATACGATTCAAGCATTTCCTGATAGGTACTGCTTACTCTAAGATCAGGCGCATTCTTTGAATTCAGAAATAATTCAAGGATACCATTATTATTAGTTAAAATATAATCCGGAACAATATACTGCTGAACACGTGAGTGCTCTATATAAGTATTGCCGGGCTTAGGGTTAAGTTTAAGTATCTCGTTTATGGCATCTTTCAACTGCGACTCAGATATTTCGAGTTTTTTAATTATTTTATCGTAATGCTTTTTGGTAAATTCTTCAAATTGTTTTTCAATAATTTGAATTGCTATTTTCACTTCATTGCTTAAAGGATCTGTTCTTTTTAATTGTATAATCAAACATTCCTGAAGATTACGTCCACCAATACCCGGTGGATCAAAATCCTGAATTAAAGAAAGCAGCTCTTCTATTTCTTCTGCAGTTGTTTTAATATTCATTGAAAATGCCAGATCATCAACCATGGCATTAACATCACGCTGCAGGTAACCAGAGTCATCAAAATTCCCGATAATGTGCGATGCTATCTGAAATTTTCTGTCATCAAGTATGCGTAATCCTAGTTGTGAAAGAAGTTGTTCATGAAAAGTAATGCCTGAAGCGTAAGGAATATCTTTTCTTTCATCGTCAGGACTGGTATTATTTGCCACTAGTTTGTACAAAGGAATTTCGTCTTCATCAAGATAGTCGGAAAAAGCGAACTCGTCTTCATCGTTACGTTCCTGTTCATTTGGGTTTTCTTCTTCTTCATCAAGTCCTGAAGTGATATCTTCATCAAGCTCGTCGTTTGTTTCATCCTCTTCTTCTTCACCTTCTTCTAAAGCAGGATTTTCTTCTATTTCCTGTTTTATTCTCTGTTCAAGCGCAATAGTAGGGACCTGCAACAGTTTCATCAATTGAATCTGTTGCGGTGAAAGCTTCTGAAGTAGTCTTTGCTGTAATTTTTGATTTAACATTTTAAAGTCTCCAATATTTTCAATTTTTATGCAAATTACTTAAAAATACTTTAAATAGCAAGAAATAATATTGAATAATTTATAAAAAATGTTTGTCGTTTGTTGTTCTTTGCCTGCATGCCGTCAGCCTGAGTAAATGTTAGGCTGAGTTTATCGAAGCCTTATCGAAGGCGAGACAGGTTTGTTGTTGAGTGACTGTCCACTACCCACTATTGACTGCCCATTGTCGACTGTTGACTGCCTATTGTGGACTGCCTACTGCCTACTGAGGACTGTCTACTGCCTACTGAGGACTGCCTACTGCCTACTGAGGACTGCCTACTGCCTACTGAGGACTGCCAACTGCCTACTGAGGACTGCCTACTGCCTATTGTGTACTGCCTACTGCCTACTGAGGACTGCCTACTGCCTACTGAGGACTGCCTACTGCCTACTGCGGACTGTCTACTGCTTACTACATTTTTCCTATTTCACTAATTTAATTTTTCCTTTTTCGTTTGTTGTTGTCAGATTTCAAAATTCAGCATTCATAGGTGTTCTTGGGAAAGGTATAACATCCCTGATATTGCTCATACCTGTTACAAAAAGTATCAATCTTTCGAAACCTAGCCCGAAGCCGCTATGAGGCGCAGTACCGAATTTTCTTGTTTCAAGATACCACCAAAGATCTTTTTCATTTATCCCCATTTCTTTTAATCTTGAGTAAAGTTTTTCATAAACTTCTTCCCTCTGAGAACCTCCGATTATCTCGCCAATTCTTGGAAACAACACATCCATTCCTCTAACTGTTTTTCCATCATCATTCTGCTTCATATAAAAAGCTTTGATATCTTTAGGGTAGTCAGTAAGTATAACAGGTTTTTTGAAATGTTTTTCAACAATATACCTTTCGTGTTCAGCCTGTAGATCGCTACCCCAGTTATGAGGGAATTCAAATTTTTCGCCAGATTTTTGTAAAATATCAATTGCTTCAGTATATGTAATTCTTTCAAAATTCACGTTTACTATTGATCTTAATCTTTCTATAAGTTCTTTGTCATACATATTATTAAGAAATTCCAGATCATCAAAACAATTTTCAAGAGCATAACTGATAAGGAATTTCAAAAAATCTTCGGCAAGATCCATATTGTCTTTTATCTCATAAAAAGCCATTTCAGGTTCTATCATCCAGAACTCTGCCAGATGCCTTGGAGTGTTAGAATTTTCAGCGCGAAACGTAGGTCCAAAAGTATAAACCAGCGACAAAGCCATAGCGCCCAATTCACCTTCAAGTTGTCCGGAAACAGTTAAGTTTGTGGGCTTTCCAAAGAAATCCTGTGAGAAATCTATTGTTCCGTCTTCCTTTTTTGGAGGGTTATCCAGATCAAAAGTTGTTACGCGAAACATAGCCCCGGCACCTTCAGCATCTGAACCTGTGATAATAGGTGTATGAAGATAATAAAAACCATTATCGTTAAAATATTTATGAACAGCAAATGCCATGGCATGCCTTATCCTCAGTACTGCGCCAAAAGTATTTGTTCTTGGTCGTAGGTGTGCTATCTCTCTAAGGAACTCCAATGTGTGTCCTTTTTTCTGTAATGGATATGTTTCAGCATCTGCAGTACCATACAATTCGATATTATCGGCATGTATTTCTACCTTTTGGCCTGAACCGGGAGATTCAATCAATTTACCTCTTACATTTATGCATGAACCTGTGGTTATTTGCTTCATCAACTCTTCATCAAATTTCTGAACATCAGCAACAATCTGTATATTGTGAATTATTGAGCCATCGTTCAATGCGATAAAAGCAACATTTTTATTTCCGCGTTTAGTGCGTACCCAGCCTTTAACTGTAACATCACTTCCAATCCCTGCTGTTTCAGGATTTTTCAGCAAATCTTTGATTTTATTTCTTAAAAAATGTTCCATTGTATTTGTTTGTTGTTAAAAAAGTTTACAAGTTAACAAGTGATAAGGCATAAGTAAAAGTGTTAAAAGATTAATTTTAGTTTTTTGTTCTAAAAGTCATTGATTGTCATTTGGTCATTGATTGTTCATTGCAGAATGCCTCCCGATAGCTATCGGGATGCAGACTGAAAACTACTCTTTTTACTATTCCCTGTTTTACTATTAGAAATATTTTACAAAAAAACGACTTTTTAGTGGGATTAGCAACTTTATAAATAATGGGGACTTCTATTAATTAAATTGTTAATAACTATTTGAAAATCAGATTAGTGAGTTAAATTATTATTTGTAATTTTGTCAAAAAATAAAAGATGAAAACACAAATATAT
>Ga0247841_10005522_pt1 | contig 20395 bp, 19 predicted proteins | sample LaCruzMarch2015__2_FD_192410 | JGI IMG/M metagenome (GOLD analysis project Ga0247841, IMG submission 192410) | Freshwater microbial communities from meromictic Lake La Cruz, Castile-La Mancha, Spain - LaCruzMarch2015_18m | ecosystem: Environmental > Aquatic > Freshwater > Lake | place: Spain... | reverse complement strand
GCTTTTACCATCTCTTAACATCCGTATTGCCTGTATACGGATTTTCCCTACGTTTATATTAGTTGTATATGCCATTTTCATACTTTACAAAATACTCAGGGTGATTCCAAGCTATTGAACCATTACGTAGAGTTGACATTCAATTTTTTTTGTGTAAAATTGCTTTGCTTGTGTAGTTTTACGTTTTCTTAGAGCGTAAACACATTTAAAAAAGAATTAATTATACTAAAAAAACATATGTGCGATTACTACCTCACAGCTGAATCTTTAGAAGAAAAAAAGCTGGAACTTTTAGATTTAAAAAATAGCAAACGTAGGGAAATAGCCGAGAAATTAAGAGAAGCCAAGGAATTTGGTGATCTTTCTGAAAACGCTGAATATCAAGAAGCTAAAGAAGCTCAATTGATTTTAGAGGACAAAATTATCAAATTAGAGAATCTTGTTAAAGAAGCTAAAATCATTAAAAAAACTAATGGACACAACAAAGTGTCTATTGGTTCTGTTATCAAAGTAAAATCTTTTAATGGTACTCAAACTACAAAAATATTTTCTTTAGTGGGTTCTTTAGAAGCTAAACCAGAAGAAGGTAGAATTTCTAATGAGTCTCCATTAGGTAAGGCATTTCTAGAAAAAGCAAAAGGGGATATTATAGTTGCCAAAACACCCGCTGGTGAGGTAAAATATAGGATAGAAGAAATTAGTTAAACCTTCTATCTAAAATGTCTACCCTGGATAATATTATCAGTGAAAGAAAAAAGAAATTAGAAGCAATTAGAAAGTTAGGTTGTGACCCATATCCAGAAAAATGTTCTGTTTCTGGATCAATTGCTAATATATTAAAAAATTTTGATTCTTTAGAGAAATCCCAAGAAGAATTTTTTTTAGTTGGCAGAATCATGTCTATCAGGCGTCATGGTGCTTTGATTTTTTCAGATTTAAAAGATATGTCAGGATCTTTACAATTATTGTTTAAAAAAGAAGAATTGCAAAACAATGATTTTGAATTTTTTGATGAATATGTTGATTTAGGTGATTTTATAGAAGCTAAGGGTGTATTTTTTGTAACTAAAAGCGGAGAAAAAACTTTGTTAATTAAAGGCTATCGTTTAATTTGCAAAGCTTTAAGACCTTTGCCTCAGGAATGGTATGGTCTTTCAGATGAAGAAGAACGCTATCGTAAAAGGTATTTAGATCTTTTAGCCAATGAAGATGTAAAAAAACGTTTTGTTTTACGAGCTAAATTATTATCATATATCCGTTCGTTTTTAACCCAAGAAGGCTATTTAGAGGTAGATACCCCTATTTTACAGCCTTTATATGGCGGTGCCTTAGCAGAGCCTTTTATTACTCATCTAAATGTTTTAGATGTGGATATGTATTTAAGAATAGCCCCAGAATTATATTTAAAAAGATTAATTGTGGGTGGGTTTGAAAAGGTATATGAAATAGGCAAGAACTTTAGAAATGAAGGTATGGATCGGGAACACAATCCTGAATTTTCCATGTTAGAACTTTACGCCGCTTACAAAGACAGAGATTATCTTTTTCAATTGATTGAAAAATTAATATCGGGATTATTCGAAGAATTTAAAAAAGAAGAATCTTTATCAGGTAATAAATTAATTTATCAAGAAAAAGAAATAGATATGAGTTTACCTTTTAAACAAATCAGTTTTGATCAATTAATTAAAGATGAAACAGGAGTAGATATTAATGTAGCTGATGTTTTACAATTACGAAAAGCAGCAGATTTGATGAAAGCAGAATATACTTTAAAAGATGACAAAGCTAAATTAGCAGATCTCATTTTTAAAAAAATAAGATCCAAGCTTATCAATCCTACTTTTGTAATTGATCATCCTTTAGATCTTTCACCTTTAGCTAAAAAGAAATCTGATGAACCAGAAAAAACATTAAGGATGCAATTTTTAATGGCTGGTAGTGAAATGATGAATGGTTTTGCAGAGCTTAATGATCCCCAAGATCAAAAAGCCCGCTTTGAAAATCAAGCTCAATTGCGCCAAGGAGGGGAAAAGGAAACCCATATGATGGATGAAGATTTTATTGAAGCTTTAGAATATGGTATGCCTCCAACAGCAGGATTAGGAATAGGTATAGACCGTTTGATGGCTATTTTAACCAATGCTCCTTCTATTAAAGAAATAATTTTCTTTCCTTTAATGAGACCATCGCAACCAGAAAAATAATATTAAAAATATGTTAGATATTAAATTAATCAGGCAAGATCCTGAATTTGTTAAAAAAGGCGTAAAGGATAAAGGTAATGATTCTAATCTGGTAGATCAGATTATTGAGTTAGATTTAAAACGCAGAAATCTCATTCAGGAGATAGGGGATATTAGACATAAGAAAACAGAAGCAGAAAATAAATTAATTAAAGAAGGTAAAGATGAAAATGCTTTAAAAATTCTTAAAGAAGTTAAAGTTTTTTTGTCTGAAAAAGAAGAATCTTTAAAACAATATGAATTGGATTTAGAAAAAGCCATGATTCAATTACCTAATTTACCTTTAAAAGATGTGCCTGTTGGTTTAAGCGGAGAAGACAATGTGGTTTTAAGAGAGGTTGGTAAAAAACCTAATTTTTCTTTTAAACCCTTAGACTATCTTACTCTGGGAGAATCTTTAGATATTATAGATGTCAAAAGAGCTAGCAAAACTTCTGGATCACGCTTTGGATTTTTAAAAAATCAAGCTGCTGTTTTAGAGTTTGCTTTAATTAATTATGCCTTATCAGTTATCATTAAAAAGGGTTTTACTCCTATTGTGCCTCCAGTAATGATTAAACCTGATCTTTTCAAAGCTATGGGTTACATGGATCAAAGCGATGAAGAAATGTATCATTTAACAAAAGATGAATTATATCTAGTGGGTACCTCTGAACAGATCGTAGGACCTATGCATAGCGATGAGGTTTTTGATAAAAATGATTTACCTAAAAGATATGTTTCTTTTTCATCTTGTTTTAGAAGAGAAGCTGGATCATATGGTAAAGATACCAAAGGTATTTTAAGAGTGCACCAATTTGATAAATTAGAAATGCTTGTTTTTTCTTTACCCGAAGAATCAGAAAAGGAACAACAATTAATTTTAAAAATAGAAGAAGAATTAATGAAAGGTTTAAATTTACCTTATCGGGTTATTAGAATTTGTACTGCTGATTTATCACATCCTTCTGCTTCTAGCTATGATATTGAAACATGGTTACCTAGCGATAATACATACAGAGAAACGCATTCTAATTCCAATTGTACGGATTTTCAAACTAGGAGATTGGATATAAAATACAAGGATAAAAAAACAGGGGAAACATATTGTGTTCATCTCTTAAATGGTACAGTCTTTGCTATTGGTCGTATGATTATTGCTATTTTGGAAAATTATCAATTAAAAGATGGTTCCGTGTCTATTCCTAAAGTTTTGTGGCCATATTCATTTGGTATTAAAGTAATTAAAAAAATCTGAGCATGAAATCAGTTTCCCATCCTCTAGGAGACAGAAAGCGTCGGAGATATATGAAACGCTGGAAAATCTGGGGGGTAGTTTTTCTTTTTTTGCTTTTAATTTCTGGTTTGATATATTTGATATTTTTTTCAAATTTTTTCAGATTAAAAAATATTGAGGTTTCTGGCTTTTCTGAAAAATCAGAGATTATCAAACAAAGAGCACAGCTCTATCTATCTGATCAATCTTTTGGTCATCTTTGGCCCAATTTTGTTTCTAGGTATTTAAAACAAAGATCAACTTTGGATCGTACTTATTTAGGTTTTAATGATCAGAATATACTTTTTTTAGATGATGCTAAATTTGTTGCTTTAATTATCAAAGATTACCCTGATCTTAAAGATATTAGCGTATCTTTAAATTGGACTACTAAAAAATTAGAAATTAAAGCCCAAGAGCGGCAATCAGCTTTGATTTGGTGCTTAAAAGTTAAAAATGATTGCTACTATTTAGATCAAGATGGTATTATTTTTGCTTTGGCACCACAAACTACAGGGTATTTGATAACATCAGTTTTAGATGAAAGCGATACCATGGTAGCATTAACTAATAAGGTGTTAGACAAAGAAAAAGTATCATTTTTAAAAAATACAGTAGATCTTTTAACACAAAATGGCTTAGAGGTAAAATATTTAGAAGTAAAGGGTTTTTTACCAGATACAGTTAAAATATATTTTTCTAATTGGTACGCTCATGTCTCTTTTTCTAATCAGCCAGAGCAGATTTTAAGTATGATACAAAATTTAAAAACAGAAAAAATCAAAAATGATTTTCCATATCTGGAATATATGGACCTCCGCTATCCCGGTAGAGCCTACTATAAATTAAAGTAATTATATGGTAAGCTATAATTATTAAACAAACATATAACATGGATGAATTTGATAAATTAGTTAATCGTTTTGAAGCTCGTCGCCATGATTTAGAAAAGGTCCCTGGGGAGAAAACTCCTGAAAAAGAGATATTAAAAGAAGTAATTAAGGAAGAAATTGACAAGGCCATGGTTAACATGCCAGAGCAACCTTTTTCTGATTTTTATACCTCTCCTCCTAGCGATACCCAAGCCACTAATATTGATAATAATCAAACAGACATTAATCCTGATAGTGAAATAGAACAATTTTTAGATGAATTATGTGATGTAGCTGTATCAAAAGGCGTTGTTGCGTCTGTTACTTTAGCTCGCAAGAGTGGTAATCCGTATTTAATAGATGCTTTGCATGATAAATTAGTTGGAAAATTATATCAGGAATTAGTGGCTCAGGGCAAAATCAAATCAATGAATTAATTATTTTTTATGGATGGGAACTTATTATTAATAATTTTAGTGGGTATAGGCACCGTTGTTTTTATTTTTTACAAAAGATATTCAACTAAAATCAATCTTTGGAATTCTTTGGATTACCGTTTGCTTTTAGTGACTGTACCTAAAGAAAATTTAGCCCCTGTTCAAAACGAATCCCCTAAGAAACTTTCTGAATTAATTTCTCCTTTTGAACAATTCTTGTCTAATTTATCAAGCTTCAAGCATCCTATCATTTTAGAGTTAGCTACCCCTTCTGATAGCGAAGAAATTATTTTTTATGTCTCTAGTCCAAGACGTGATTTAGAATTATTAGAAAAAAATCTTTCTGCTTTTTACCCTCAGGCTTATATCACGGAAGTTGATGATTATACCATTTTTGAGCCTTTAAGTAGAGTAAGGGCAGGATATATTAAACAAGATAGGCATTATGCCATGCCTCTGCGCACTTATTATAATTTTGACGTTGATACTTTAAGCGGTGTGACTAATGCATTAAGCCAATTGGCTAAACAAAACGAAGGTGCAGCTATGCAATTAGTTTTCATGCCCGTTAAGAAATTTAACAAAAAAGCGATAGGGAATATTTTAAAAAATTTGAAAGAGGGAAAATCTTTTAAGGAAGCAGAAGAAAGCCAAAATTTTAATTGGCAATCTGTTTGGAAAATTGTTAACAAACAATCGGTAGAAAAAGAAAACGAAGAAAAATTAAAACCTAAAATCTTAGACGAAGTCATGATTAAGGCTTTAGAAGAAAAATTATCAAAACCTCTTTTTCAGGTGAACTTAAGAATTGTAACAGCTGCAGAAAACAATGAACGTACTGAAGATATTTTTGATCATATTGTTAGTTCTATCAAACAGTTAGAGGCTCCTAACTTAAATTCTTTTTCTTTAAGAGAGGCTAAAACTTTAAAAATGAAAGAACGTTTGATTTATAATTATGCTTTTAGAAATTTTGTACCTTCTGAAGCTATGATTTTAAATTCTGCAGAATTAGCGAGCTTGTATCATTTGCCTCATAGCCAATTGGAAACACCTAAAATTAAATGGTTAAGAGCTAGAAATGCTCCTGCTCCAGTTAATCTACCTTTAGCTGGTATTATTTTAGGAGACAACATATATCGTAAAGACAAAAAAGAAGTTAGGATCGCAGATATTGATCGTCAGAGGCATTTATATATTTTAGGTCAAACCGGTACAGGTAAAACTACGCTTTTGGAAAATATGTTAATTCAAGACATCAGAGATGGTAAGGGTGTTTGTTATATCGATCCTCACGGTGATACAGCGGAAAAAATCCTAGGTGCTATTCCTGAAAATCGTTACGCTGACCTTATTTATTTTAATCCTGCTGATCCTAAAAGAGCTATGGGTTTGAATATGTTAGATTATGACAAAAAATATTCTTTTCAAAAATCAGCTGTTACTAATGAGCTTTTAGATATTTTTGACAAGCTTTACGATCTTAAAACTACAGGCGGACCTATTTTTGAACAATATTTTAGAAATGCCATGCTTTTACTATTAGATGACACAGAAAACAAGCACACCTTAATGGATTTGCCTCGTATTTTTATTAATGATGAATTTAGAACTAATCTATTGGAAAAAGAAACTGATCCAAGCGTAGTAGAATTTTGGAAAAAAGAAGCAGAAAAAGCTGCAGGGGATATGTCTTTAGCTAATGTAGCTCCATATATTAATTCTAAGCTTAATCCATTTTTGTCTAATGATTTAGTTAGACCTATTATTGGTCAGGAAAGTTCTAGTTTAGATTTTCGCAAAATCATGGATGAAGGTAAGATTTTAATTGTAAATTTGTCAAAAGGTTATTTAGGAGATATTAATAGCTATCTATTAGGTATGATTATCATTGGTAAATTAAAAATGGCTGCTTTTTCAAGGGTAGATGTACCTGAAAGTGAAAGAAGGGATTTTTATATGTATATTGATGAGTTTCAGAATATCACCACAGAAAACATTTCTATGATTTTTTCTGAAGCTAGAAAATATCATTTGTGTTTAACTGTGGCTAATCAATTTTTAGCTCAATTGAAAGAACCTATCTTAAAATCTGTGTTTGGTAATGTGGGTACTATTATCTCGTATCGTGTTTCTTCTGACGATGCAGATTTCATGGCTAAATATTTTGCTCCGATCTTTGGTCCTTACGATGTTTTAAACCTTGATAATTATAATTATTATATTAAACTGACAATCAATGGCCAGACTTCTAAAGCGTTTAATGTAGTAGCTAGAACGCCTTATAAGATAGACAGGGACAAGATAGAGAAATTAAAAGAGCTTTCTTCTTTGTGCTATGGCAGAGAAATCGCTATCATTAATCAAGAAATTAAAAATAGATATTAAAAAATATGAATAAAAATTCAAAATGGGTAAGGGGTGTTATGATTGTGCTTTTAGTGGCTGGTGTCATCAGTCTTTTAGGTGGTTCGTATTTAACCCTCATGTTTACAAATCAAACAAATGTACCAGCTGTAACCCCAGTTGTAACTAGTACTGATCCTGGAATTATAGTAGATGTTGTTTCTACCACAGTTAGCACTACAGGTACAACTACTCCTAATGTAACAGTAGAGACTGTACCTTTAGAAGATCCTATATATAAAATATTTACAAGTGCTGATAGTAAATTTTCAATGGATCAACCTAAAAATTGGTCAAACACAGACGTAGCTTTGTTTTCTCTTTCATCAAATTTTTCAAGTCAAAAATTATTAGGTGTTAAAGATATTGAAAAATCAGGATCTTTGTTTGCTTCTAAATATATGGCAGACAAAGCAATTAAAGCTGCTGATATTTGGTTAGACATGGATACGGAAATGACTAAAGCTGGTTGGCAAGGTCAATTGTTAGGCAAATATGCTGATGGATATACAGAAACAGCTGAATTTAGCTATGTTAAAAACAAAGAAACAATTCGTTTGCAAAGCAAAGTCATTGTTAACAATACGGGGGACAAAAAAATAGCGTATTTAATTAATTTTTCAGCCAATGAAAGAGACTATCAAAATGGATATTTAGGCTTAGCTACCCATATTATCGGATCAGCTAAAGCACAATAATCAATATGAGCCAATTAGTTTTTTACCGAAAATACAGACCCAAGAGCTTTAAAGAGGTCATTAACCAAAAAATCACGGTTAAGATTTTAACTAATGCGATTTCTAGCAATCAGATTAGTCACGCATATCTTTTTTGTGGACCTAGGGGTACAGGTAAAACTACTTTTGCTCGTCTTTTTGCCAAAGCTATTAATTGCGAAAAAAGAAAAGAAGGGGAATTTGAACCTTGTAATATATGTGAATCTTGTGAAGAAATTAACAAAGGTAGAGCTTTAGATTTATTAGAAATAGATGCAGCTTCTAACAGGGGCATAGATGATATTAGAGATTTAAGAGAAGGTATTAAATTTTCTCCGGTGAGAGCTAAATACAAAGTATATGTTATTGACGAGGCCCATCAGTTAACCAAAGACGCTTTTAATGCTTTGTTAAAAACTTTAGAAGAACCTCCTTCATATGCTATTTTTATTTTAGCTACCACTGAACCAGAAAAAATACCTACTACTATTCTATCAAGGGTACAAAGATATGATTTTAGAAGATTAAGTATTAATGATATCGTTAGCCGTTTGTCTAACATTAGTAAATTAGAAAATTTAAAAATCAATGATGAAGCTTTAAGATTGATTGCTTTAAGTTCTGAAGGTGGTTTGCGTGATGCTGAATCTCTTTTAGGTCAATTAGCCATTATCAAAGAAGGAGAAATCGCCTTGTCTGACGTAGAATCACTTTTAGGTAGTGTTAATTTTAAAACTGTTAATCAATTTATTGATTTATTGATTTCAAAACAAAAAACAGAAGCTTTGCGTTTTATCACAGAAGTAAACGAAGGGGGATATGATTTGTTTGAATTTAATAAAGCAGTAATTAATCATTTGCGCCGTATCATGATTTTAAAAGTTTCTTCAGATTTATCCAAAATGCTTCAAGAAGAAATTACTGATGAGGAAGTTAATATTTTAACAAAACAAACTGAAAAATTAGAAGCTTCTGAAATCAAACGTTGGTTGGATATTTTTATTAACAGTCAGAATTACATTAAGAGAGCGGCTATTGTTACCTTACCCTTAGAGCTTGCCGTTTTAGAAGCTTTGCCATAAGATATCAGATATTGCCGGGTCGTCTAATGGTAGGACCGCAGACTCTGGATCTGTGTATCTAGGTTCGAATCCTAGCCCGGCAGCTAATTTGTAAAGCATAAGATTGACAAAAATTTGGGTGAGTATATAATAATGAATGGAAAATAAAGACCGTAGATCCTTAAAAATAAAAATAATTTTGAAGGGAGGAAAAAGCAATGTATGAAATTCCTGTTATAAAATTAATGTGGCTAACTGTTAATCGCGCATGCAATTTTCGTTGTGAATGGTGTTATGCAGTAGGAAGCGAATATCGAGTAGAAGATGAAATATCTTTGCCATTTGCTCTCGATATTCTTGAAATTGCGAAACGACTTGAAGCTAAGAAGTTATTTCTGATTGGAGGAGAACCAACTCTTTGGCCCCATCTGTTCGATTTTAATGATACAATGAAATCTGTTGGGATGAAATCGATAATTGTAACTAACGCGTATAGATTTTCTAATGACCGATTTTGGGAAGAGTACTTGAAGCATCCAAACACTCACATTGGTACTTCATTTAAGGCTTTTAATTCAGAAAGTTTGATTAAAAATACGAAATCTACTGCATTCACCGATGTTACGAAAGGTCTTAAAAGAGTTTTTGGGTATCAACCAAATAGTATAGCTAGTTTTGTATACTCACGCCCGTATGTATCTCATTTTTTAGATATGGTGAAATATGCTGTTGATTGTGGAGCATTCGGTGTTTCGGTAAATTTTTGCTCTCCTTCTATACACAAAGACCATGTAGATAGCAGATTTATGATTGATATTGACATATTAGTAAAGGAAATAACCTCGGTTTATAAAGAGGCACATATGATTACCGGTGGTCATCTCGTATTCGTCATGAAGTACCCTCTTTGTATTTGGTCCAAAGAGTTTATTCAAACTCTAAAGGAGAGAGGGCAGATTTCAACCACATGTCATCTTCAACATCAATCGGGATGCATTATTGATACCGACGGTTCACTATTGATTTGCAATAGTATGTTTGATTTTCCTGTTGGTAGATATGGACAGGATTTTAAGTCTGCTGAGTCGTTAGCGACTTTTTTTAAGTCAAAACAGATAGAGGGATATTTTGCTCAAGTTAAAACGTATCCTTCAAAAAAATGTATTGATTGTGAGGTTTTTGAAGATTGTTCGGGAGGTTGTCCCTTATTATGGACAACATACTCGCCTGATAGTGTAATTACAGGATGGTCAAAGTAAGTAACGCCACTAATCCTCTGACACACTATAACGTGTCAGAGGATTATTTTTTGCTAAATTTTATATATTATAATAAATCATGTTTGCTATACCTATAAAATTTCAATTTAATATTGAGTCCGAAGTACACAGAGTAAAAGAAACTCTTGATATTTTGGAATGGTTAACTAAAAACAATTATAGATTTATTTTGCCCGTCGGTATAAATGATTCTAAAAATATCAAAATAGAAATAGTTAGAAAATTAGTAGAAGATGAGTATGATCAAAAAATATATCAAACTGCCCAAAATGCTATTCTAGGGTCTTGGGAGAAGAACAATGGATTTATAAAAAAAATTAACCAAAAACTAATTGGTTCTTATGTGTTAGATGAGTTGACTGTTATTCTGACAAGATATGGGACTCAAGGAAGTTATGTAACACCTAATTCAATTATTATAAATATCTCTAATATCCCTTCTGAATTTTTAATTAAAACAGTCATACATGAATCTTTGCATCTGATGATTGAACATTTAATTAAACTATATTCGGTGGAACATTGGGTTAAAGAACGCCTAGTAGACTTAATAATGAATATAGAATACAAATCGCGTTTTAAAATGCAATCTATACCTGATTGGGTTCTTGCTGTAGATACCATCTTTGAAGAACATTATCCAAATATAATTTTAATAATAGAGAAAGCGACTAGAATTTATCAGAGGGAAAAATAATAAAAAAATAGCCCCCATACATTTAATAAAACAATGTATGGGGGTGGTCAACATGGATACTTACTCGTCTGGGCAATCGCAATTGCATTCGCATGCTCCATATCCGCCATCGCAATTGCTAGTTACACAATCACAATCGCCGTTGATTTGGGGAGAAAAACCGCGAATGTTTTTTGAGTAAGGTATCCCTGTTGTTTTAAGGAGCTTAATGAATTCTTCCATTTTTATCACCTCCTTTCAAATTATTTTCATTTTTAAGGATCTACGATCTTTATTTTCTATTTATTATTATATACTTACCCAAATTTTTGTCAATTTTAAGAGGTGCTCGAGACGCGTCGAAATGTTATAGTAAAACTACTTGAAATTGCCTTACAAGGCTTGATCCATTACGGTTCTAGTTCGAGGAGGACAGCTAACGAACCCATCTTTTAATTTAAATGGTTCTTTGGTATAATAGAAACAATAATTAAATTATTAAAAATATGAATAAAGGTATTAGTAATATCGTAGGTGTCATCATAGTTGCTGTTATCTTAATGGGCGGTATTGGTGGTTATATGTATTTAAAAAACAAGCAAATTGAACCAGTAGTTTGTACTATGGATGCCAAACAATGTCCTGATGGTTCTGCAGTAGGTAGAATTGGTCCTAATTGTGAGTTTGCAGAATGTCCAATAGTTGCGTCAACTAGTACACCAACATCTACAATAAATATTTCTTGCTTAGATTATTGGAATTTTTTTATAAATCCCAAAAACTATGATGATGGACAACCTCATGAGGAAATAAAAGTTATTCAAGAAAAGTTAGGGATAACATCTATGAATGGGAATTACGGATTTCTTACAAAAGCAGCGATTAAAACTTTCAATAAAAAATTTGATATTCATCAACAAATAGATTGTTGTGATCCAGCAATAGACTACAAAAGCATTCACCAAGGAACAATATCAAAATTTAATGAATTGTATTGTAATAAACCACTATACCAAATTACTATTACTAGAAAAAATAACCCAGAAGTATGTAAAGGAACTTCACCTTGCGTTATTGAAGTTCATTCATTAAATGATCCTAATCCTAAATACAAGGCTTCTTTTTCTGAAGTTGATAAATCTATATCTATTAAGGTTCCCTACAGTTCTGGCGTACAAATAAGACCCCTAAATGATGATAATCAATGTATTTCTAAAATTTATAATAATGATAATTTAATCGCATATTATGAAAAAGGTGATTATAAAAATATGGATGAAATAATAAATCATACTAAAATTCTAGACGATTTAAACTTTATGTTTACCTTTAATGTATATCTAGGAATTCATGAACTCGTAATAAAAAACGTTAAAAGTAATTATAATATCTTAATAGAAACTGAGGGGTGTTTTACGTATGATGGTTAGAAAATTATTCACTATTTTTACTTTTTACAGATTTTAATATTGTTCTATAAGAGCTAAATTAAGTACAGAAATATTTTTATCTTTTATAATCTTGGTTCTAACGTCGTCTACGATGCCCAGCTAATGAACCCACCTTTTAATTAAGGTGGGTTTTTGATATACTAAAAACAATATTAAAAGATATGAAAAATCTTGGAGAACAATTTTTACATAAAAAGAATCCCAGTCTGCATGTTTCTGAATTCGTAGAGCATGAGAAAGAAAGAAAAGAAAGAGCAGGTGAGGAAATCTCACAAAAACCAGCAGAGAAAATTGCTGATTGGTTAGAAGTTATCGAAAAAACTCATATGGGGCACAGAGATGATCCCAGGGTGTTAGAAAGAATTAAAAAATCATATCACAAAGAATTTGTTACAAAATCAGAAGATATCCCAGAAGATTATTTTGCAAATCGGAGAAGAATAGCTTCGGAACGTGGTGAAGATTATGTTGAAATTACTAAAGATGTAATGATTGATGATCAAAAATCTACTTTAGATAATTGGATTAATTATTTTGCTTCTTCTGATTCAGATGTTTTTCCTACATGGACTAAATACTGGGCTTTTACTAGTATGGTAAAGCTTTCTACTTTTGACAAAGAAAAACATGTTTTCGCTAACAGAGACAAAGATACAGTTGCTCCATTCCCAGATCTTAATCGCGAAGCTTTAGCATATGTTTTAGATGCTATTGTTCAAAAAGCCAATAAAGAAGGCATACCAGTTGAAAAAGAAGATCCAGAATTTAAAAAATTACTTGAAGGAGCTAATTTTGGCAAACTTTATGCTTATGCCATTGAAAAAACGTTACCAATAAAAGAAAAAGGATCATTAAAAATTGGAGGGATGTGGATTGAATATCCGCAAGGATCAGATCATACGTTATTAGCTAAATCACTCCAAGGGTATACAACTGGCTGGTGTATCGCTGCAGAATCAACAGCCGCGTTTTACCTTAGAGATGGCAGTATGCAAGTCTATTATTCTTACGATACACAAGGTCAACCAACCATTCCTAGGCTTGCTTTTACAATAAAAGGGGAAAATATTGCTAAAATATATGGAGTTGCCCCTGGAGAAAAACTTGATCCAGATATGTGTGATATTGTAGACGAAAAATTATTAGAATTTTCTAATGGAAAAGATTTTCAAAAAGGAGCTGCTGACGCAAGAAGATTGATAGAGATAGATAAAAAGAATACTATTTTCGAAGAATTAACAATTGATGATCTTCGTTTCTTGTATCAATTAGATTCAGAAATTAAACAATTGAGTGAAGGTGGAGATCCTAGAATTAAAAAAATAATATCCACAAGAGATATTAAGTCAGACTTTTCTTTAATAACTGGGTACCCTAAAGAACAGATTAGTACCACGGAAGAAGAAGCTTTTTCTGGTGGAATCAAATTTCATTATGGCAATCTTTATCTTGAAAATTCTGAATGGAATAGAGGCTTAACATTACCGGAAACAATGAGTGGTAATCTTAATTTTGAACAGTTAGAATATATTGATAAAGCTGGATTAATTTTACCAAAAATAGTAAAAGGTGATGTTGATCTTCAGAGCCTTCGACTTGTTGAAAGATTAACTTTACCAGAAACAATTAATGGTGACCTTAATCTCAATGGTCTTGAATCTGCTAAAGGATTAATTTTACCAAAAACAGTAAACGGGCTTGAACTTGATGGTCTTGAATCTGCAGAAGGATTGATATTACCAAAAATAGTAAATAATTATCTCTCTCTTGAAGGTCTTCAATCTGCTAAAGGATTAATATTGCCAGAAATAGTGAATGGCAATCTTTATTTAAATGGGCTTAAATCTGCCGAAGGATTAATATTACCAAGAACAATAAATGGCTTTCTTTCCTTAAATGGTCTTAAATCTGCAGAAGGATTGGTATTATCAGAAACAATAAATGGTTCTCTTTCTTTAAATAGTCTTCAATCTGCAAAAGGATTAACATTACCAGAAACAATAAATGGTCCTCTTTTCTTAAATGGCCTTAAATCTGCCGAAGGATTAATATTACCAAATAAAGTTAAAAATCATATTTTTCTTAATGGCCTTAAATCTGCTGAAAAAGAAAAATTAAAAGAAATGTATCCTCAATTAAAAATATTTGATATATAAGTTATCTTAATTATTATAATTTTGGTTTTAACGTCGTCTATGATGAACAGGAGGTTAGAAGAAGTTTGGGTATTAATAAAAAGTAATATTTTTTACAATTAACAAAATTGATTAATTAAGTTTTTAGGTGATTAGTAATAGATATGATATATTAGAAGGCATATTGATAAAATGATATGAAAACAGATATAATTAAAAAAATAGGTTTTGATAATGAAAAATATCTTAAAGATCAGACAGCTGCAATTTTAGACAGAGTAAAAAATTTTGACAACAAATTGTATTTAGAATTTGGAGGTAAACTTTGCTTTGATTATCATGCTGCTCGTGTCCTTCCAGGTTATGACCCTAATGTTAAAATTAGGTTATTGCAGTGTTTAAAGGACAAAATTGATATTGTGCTATCTATATATGCTGTAGATATTGAAAGAGGCAGAGTGCGTGGAGATTTTGGGATTACATACGATGTTGCTACCTTAAAATTGATTGATGATTTAAGAAAATGGGGTTTGGATATTTTAGCAGTGGTGATTACGCGTTTTGATAATCAACCCTCGGCATTAATATTTAAAAATAAGTTAGAGCATCGTGGCGTAAAAGTCTATTTACATTATCCTATTCCTGGTTATCCCGTTGATGTAAATACTATTGTCAGCGAACATGGTTTTGGTAAAAATGAATATATTGAAACCAAAAATCCTATTGTTGTAGTTACTGCTCCTGGTCCCAATAGCGGCAAGTTATCCACTTGTCTTTCACAATTATTTCATGAGCATAAGCGAGGGATAAACGCTGGGTATGCAAAATTTGAAACCTTTCCAATTTGGAATTTGCCGTTAAAACATCCAATCAATGTTGCCTATGAAGCAGCTACGGCTGATATCAGGGATTACAATCTTATTGACCCATTCCATTTAGAAAAATATAATCAAAGTGCTGTTAATTACAATAGAGATGTAGAAAGCTTCCCTATCCTTAAACTTATATTAAGTAAAATCTCTGTTAAAAATTATAATTTACCTATTTATAATTCTCCTACGGATATGGGAGTTAATTGTGCAGGTATTGGTATTGTTGACGATCAAATAGTACAAGAGGCAGCTAAACAAGAACTCATTCGTCGGTATTTTAGATATAACAGTGAGTATATTTTAGGTGTTGAGAAAAAAGAAACTGTGGATAGGGTAGTTTTGTTAATGGAGGAAATGGGGGTAAAGGTTACAGATCGGTCAGTTGTGGAAGTAGCCAGAAAAGCCGCAGAAGCTGCAGAGAAACAAGAAGACAAGGGGCATGAAGGAATATTTTGTGGAGCAGCGATTCAATTAAATAGCGGGGAGATAGTTACGGGGAAAAATTCTAAACTTTTACATGCTGCTTCTAGTTTAGTAATGAATGCGCTTAAAAATTTAGCATGTATCCCGGACGAGATAATGCTTTTAAGTCCCCAGGTTATAAACCAGATCGCTAAATTAAAAAAAGATATTTTAAAATCAGATTCAGAAAGTTTGGATTTAGAAGAATGTTTAATCGCTCTTTCTATCAGTGCGGCCACTAGCCATACTACAGAGTTAGCGATGGAAAAGCTTGATCAATTAAGGGATTGTGAAATGCACATGACACATATTCCTACCCCAGGAGATGAGGTGGGTTTAAAAAGGTTAGGAGTAAATCTGACTACCGATGGGAAGTTTTCTTCTCAAAACCTTTTTATAACTTAGATATATTTTTTAAAATTAAGTTTATATCAAAAAATAAGATTAATTCGGGAATTTTTTAGGTTCTTGTTTAAAATAGTTCTTCAAAATGTTGTACTGGTTTAATTGGTCAGTACATATTCTTGATATATATTTTTACTGAGCTATACTAAAAACATGCTTGTGGGGCGTCAGCCCTATTCGGCTATACGTATATGCTGAAGGCAAGCATTACAAAAATACTGCTTTTTAAGTGGTATTTTTGTAATGGAATTAATGATATAGATTATTTGGATTTGACAACCTCATTTTATAGAATATACTACAAGTATAAAACAGCTTTCCAAGGAGAGCAAGAGGGGCTTCAGGTTTATAACACCTGACAGCCTTTTTTTATTTTAATGTAGTAAGGAGAAGTGTTATAGCCTAACATATTATAATTTTTTTAAATTTATAAATTTTACTCATGTGCTACGGTGTCATTTAATATTTAAATTTTAACGTAGCGGAGCTAAACTAAAGATTACAAATTTTTGCTTAAGTTTTAATTATTATAATTGTAATATGGATGGAAATGAAATACTAGCTCAAAAAGCCATTGATTATATCAAAATTAATCAGAAGATACTTGTGGAAAAATTTGCAAGTCCTTTCATTTTTTTACCTGATGAAGTTCCGGTTTCAGTTTTTATGGCAGGTTCTTCTGGGGCTGGAAAAACAGAGTTTTCAAAGAATTTAATTAAAGAACTTGAAAGCAAAGATAGGAAAAAAGTAATCCGTATAGACGCAGATGAGATAAGAGAAATGCTCCCGGGTTATACTGGTAACAACTCTTACATTTTTCAAGGTGCTTGTTCCGTAGGTGTTAGCAAACTACACGATAGTGCGCTTAATAATAGACAAAATTTTATTCTTGATAGTACATTTTCAAATTACGAAATATCTTATCAAAACATTAAGAGATCTGTTGATAAAAATAGAAAAGTTTTAATAATTTATTTATATCAAGACCCTATTGTTGCGTGGGAATTTACTCAAAAAAGAGAAAAAATAGAAGGCAGGAATATCCCAAAAGAATCTTTTATAAAACAATTATTTGGGGCAAAAGAGAGTGTAAATAAAATCAAAGAAATTTTTGGTAAAAAAGTGCAAATTGATTTAGTGGAGAATGATTTTAATACTGGATTAAAAAAAATACACATGAATATCGACAATATTGACAATTATATCTCTATAGCATACACTGAAAGCGAACTTAAAAATGAGTTATCATGATTAAAAAAATATTACAATTTTGCAATCGAAAGAGCCCTAAATCATCTAGTGCTTTTTCTAGTTTTTTCAATGAATATTCTTCTGAGGAAAGAAAAAAAGTGATGGAAAAGACTATAGCGGCTGCTAATAAAAATCAAAAAGCCCTAATAGAGAAATATGAAAAATCTCTTAATGGTTCGGGGTAGATTTATAACTTAGTAAAGAAATTAGAAAACCTCGTTTTTGCGAGGTTTTTGTTTTTTATCTTACGAAAGAGGGTTTAACGTCGTCTATCATGTAGAGTTAAATATGGTAAGTTATAAAATTATAATTAATTGGCTTGACTACTACAATATTATTTTGTTAGTATAGAGCTACAATTTAATAAGTTTATCAAGAGTATGGCGAGAGCACTGGCTCTAAGACCCATCAGCAACCCTCATTAAATGAGAAGGTGCTAAATCCTGTCCTATGAGTAAATAGGAAAGATAATAAGTCGTATTCTTTCCTGTATATCAGGAATTTTTTAATTTTAATATGAAAAAAACATGTGAATTTGCTAGCCAAAAGCATCCAGATAAGATTTGTGATTTTATTGCTGATAGTATTTTAGATGCTTATTTGGTAAATGATAAAGAAAGCAGGGTAGCTGTTGAAGTGATGGGTGGGCATCATTTAATTACCATTAATGGTGAAGTGACCTCAAAAAGTCATCCAGATATAGAAAAGATAGTAAAAGGTATTGTTGGTCAAGATTATAAAATTATTACAAATATTGTTATTCAGAGTGCTAGCATAGCTCAAGGAGTAGATCTTGGTGGAGCTGGAGATCAGGGGATTATGAAAGGTTATGCTACTAATGAAACTAAAGAATATTTACCTTTAGAATATGTTTTAGCTCGTAATCTCTGTCAAAAAATATTTGAAGTTTATCCTTACGATGGTAAAACACAGGTAACCATAGAAGATGGAAAGGTTTTAACAGTGGTAGCTAGTTTTCAGAATACAAAAAATGATGAGCTTTTAAAATTAGTACAAAAACTAATTTCAGCTAAAGAATATCTGATAAATCCAGCGGGGGAATGGATTCAAGGTGGATTTGATTCAGATACCGGACTTTCAGGTAGGAAGTTAATAATAGATAACTATGGTCCGGAAATACCAATTGGAGGTGGTTCTTTTTCTGGTAAAGATTATACCAAAGTAGATAGGTCTGGCGCATACATGGCACGTAAGATTGCTGTTGATTTATTAAAAAAAAATAAGGCAAAAGAGGTACATACTAAATTAGCCTATGCTATAGGTAAAAAAGATCCAGTCATGGCCGTAGCTATCATTGATGGTAAAGAAGAAGAAATTATAGGATATGATCTTAGCCCTCGTGGTATTTATGAGTATTTAAAATTAGATGAAGTAAAATTTGCAGATACTTGTACTTGGGGGCATTTTGGGAGAGGGTTTAAATGGGGGTAGATTATTAATTAAATCAAATAGAATTAATATTAAATGTTTATTTTAATGATTTTTTAAGCTATTTTTAATAATTTTATCTACTTTACTTTAATAATTTTTAGGTATAAATTATAGATAAGTATTGATTTATAAATAGTATGCAGAGGGGAATGCAAGTACGTATTAAAATCAGTAATTTACTCCAAAATTTAGTTGGAGATTTTTTAATTATTCAAATATAAAATATGAAAGATATTAATAGATTAACAAAGAAAATAATTGCTTTCCGTAACGCACGAGATTGGAAGCAATTTCATAATCCGAAAGACGTGGCTTTGTCATTAGTATTAGAAGCTGGCGAAGTGATGGAGCATTTTCAATGGAAGTCAAAAGAAGAAATTGATGAATATGTTATAACTCATAAAGAACATATCGGCGAGGAATTAGCAGATGTTCTATATTGGATTTTATTAATGAGCTACGATTTAAAAATAGATGTTTTAGATGCACTCGATAAAAAAATTAAAAAGAACGAAGAAAAATATCCTGTTGAGAAAGCAAAGGGATCGCATAAAAAATATACAGATTTAAAGTAATATGGAATTATATTCTGGATCAATTACGCAATTTATTGATGATACAATTCAAAATCAAATTGCCGTTAAACTCCACGATGTATTCTTTGAATATTTTGGATATAATCCCTCAGATTCCGAAGTGAGTTCTTGGAGAAATTCATTGAGAGCTGTTAAAGATATATTTTTAGTTTCACGATTTGCTGATCATGGAATAGTGTTAGAATATCAATTACCTTTTTCATCTAGACGTTTAGATTGTATGATTTGTGGACGAGATGAAGAGGGAAAAGATAATGTGGTGATAATTGAGTTAAAACAGTGGGAGAAGTGTAACATTGGGGTCAGTGATAAAGTTGTTACCTGGGTTGGTGGAGGTAATAGAGAGGTTTTACATCCTTCTGTCCAAGTGGGACAATATAAAGCATATTTAGAACAAAATCATACTGTATTTTATGAATCAGATCCAATAAAACTAAATGCTTGCGCATATCTTCATAATTATACGTTAGGTAATGATGACTCTATATTATCTTCTCAATTTGAAACCTATCTTCAGCAATATCCTCTATTTAGCAGTACAGATGTCAATAATTTAAGTTCTTATTTGAAAAAGAAATTAGATCTTGGAAATGGAATGGCGGTATTAGAAAGAGTTCAAAAGAGTAAATATGGGCCAAGTAAAAAATTGCTTCAACAAATATCAAAAGTTATTAAAGATAACGAACGATATATTCTGCTGTATTAAAGTCAACACCTTGGAATCACCTTTAGATATGTATCATCTGGGCCGGTGTTTTAAAATTAATCCCCATATGCATTCTTTTCATATTGTAATGCGCTAAATATTTTAAAATATCATCT